>Ga0153915_10002530_pt1 | contig 16645 bp, 10 predicted proteins | sample Opewatmetagenome_2_FD_107003 | JGI IMG/M metagenome (GOLD analysis project Ga0153915, IMG submission 107003) | Freshwater wetland microbial communities from Ohio, USA - Open water 3 Core 3 Depth 3 metaG | ecosystem: Environmental > Aquatic > Freshwater > Wetlands | place: USA: Ohio, Lake Erie...
CCTGAGATCGGGCAGCTCCCGAGGAGGGACTCGAACCCCCGACCCGCCGGTTAACAGCCGGCTGCTCTACCAACTGAGCTACTCGGGACTGGATGCTATCGGCTACCCGCTATCGGCCAGCCAGGTGTGGGGCGGTAATATCGCCAGTCGGCGTCGTGACTTCAACCTAATCGCGGCTTGCCGAGGGCTGATGGCGCCGTTCGAAGCTCCGCCAGCACCAACCCCGCCAGGATCAATCCACCGCCCAGCCACTGCGCGGCGGACAGGCGCTCGCCGAGCACGAGCCAGGAGGTCGTCGCGGCGAACAGGCTCTCGCTGCAGAACAGCACCGCGGCCCGCGCCGCCGACATGTGCCGCTGGGCGTGCATCTGGAGCAGCAGGGTCGCCACCGTCGCACCCGCGGCTGTATAGATGAGCGCCGCGCTGAACCCCGGCGTCCAGGCGATTTGCGGGTGCTCGAACAAGACCGTCCCCAAGGCCGCGAGCACGGCGGTCCCCGCGATCTGCAGCCACACGAGGTGGAATGGGTCGCCGCGGCGGGACAACGCGCCGATCGTCACGATGTGGCCGCCGTACAGCACCGCCGTGACGAGGGTGAGGAGATCACCGCGGTTCAAGCCGCCGCTCTCCGGCGCCGTGAGCCAGAAGACGCCGGCGCCGGCCAGACCAAGCGCGGCGAGGAGACGCATGCTGGGGCGCTCTTGCAGTGCCACCGCCGCGATACCCGGCGCCAGGACGGAGGAGATCGCCACCAGAAAGGCCGAGCGCGACGGCGTGGTCCAGACCAGGCCGATCGTCTGCGTGAGGTAGCCGAGGCCGAGCAACAGGGCGAGCGCTCCCCCGCCCAGGAGCTCGGTTCGGGTGAACGGGGTGCGGAATCGGGCGAGTGGGGCGAGCAGCAGCGCCGCGAGCCCGAATCGCACGGCCGCGAAGGCGAGCGGCGTCGCGGAGGCGAGCCCCTCCTTCACGACCACGAAGCTCACGCCCCACAGGAGGCAGGCGAAGACGAGCTGAACGTCGGCGCGGATGCGGCTCACAACACCGACTGCAGATAGCGGCCGGTGATGCTGCCGGCGGCCTGCGCGACCGCCTCGGGCGTCCCGGCCGCCGTGACCCGGCCGCCCTCGGCACCGGCGCCGGGCCCCAGGTCCACGACCCAGTCGGCCCGTTTGACGACGTCGAGGTGGTGCTCGATCACCACCACCGTGTGACCCGCATCCACCAGGCGGTCGAGGACCCGGCACAGCGTTCGTACGTCGTCGAGGTGGAGGCCGGTCGTCGGCTCATCGAGGATGTAGAGATTGCGCCGTCCGCCACGGCCCGGCCGGGTGCCGGAGAGGGTTAGCTCGCGGGCGATCTTGAGCCGTTGGGCCTCGCCCCCCGACAGCGTCGTGGCAGGCTGGCCGAGTCGCAGGTACCCGAGTCCCACCTGCTGCAGCTGCCACAGGGCCCGCGCCAGGCGCGGCTGCTTGTGAAAGCGCCGCAGCGCCTCGTCCACCGTCCACTCGAGCACGTCGTGGATCGACCGGCCGTCGAGCCGGACGTCGAGCACCTCCCGCTTGAAGCGCCGGCCGCCGCACACCTCGCACGGCACGAAGACGTTCGCGAGGAAGACCATTTCCACCTGGACCGCGCCCGCGCCTTCGCAGGCTTCACAGCGGCCACCGCGGATGTTGAAGGAAAAAGTGCTCGCGGTGTAGCGCCGCTCGCGGGCGCGGGGCAGGGCGGCGAACAGCTGGCGCAGCTCGTCGAAGGCCTTCACGTACGTGATGGGGTTGGACCGGGGCGTGCGTCCGATGGGGGACTGGTCGATCAGCACGACATCCGCGATTCCCTCCCATCCCTCGAGGGCGGCGACCTCGCCCACCGGCTCGCCGAGGTGTTCCTTGGCGCTGTGTCCGCCCCGGAGGCGCCGCTCCAACTGCCGATACAGGACGTCGTGGACCAGGGTGGATTTGCCCGAGCCCGACACGCCGGTGACGGCCACGAGCGTGTGCAGTGGGATCCGCACGTCCACGTTCTCGAGATTGTGCAGCCGGGCGCCCCGCAGCGAAAGCCAGCGCAGGGCCGGACGCCGCGCCGACGGCACGCTGATCCGTTTCTCGCCCGATAGGTACTGGCCCGTCAGCGTGCCGGCCGCCCGCACTCCGGCCGCTGGACCCTGGTACACGACTTCGCCCCCCGCCGTCCCGCTCCCGGGGCCCAGCTCCACCATGTAGTCGGCCACCGCCATGGCGGCGGGGTCGTGCTCCACGACGACCACGGTGTTGCCCGCCGTGGCGAGGCGGCGCAACAACGCCAGCAGCCGCTGCACATCGCTGGGGTGCAACCCGATCGTCGGCTCATCGAGCACATAGAGCGTCTCGGTGAGCTTGGAGCCGAGTGCGTTGGAGAGGGCGATGCGCTGAGCCTCGCCGCCCGACAGCGTGCGTGTCTGGCGATCGACGGTGAGATAGCCCAGGCCGACGTCCACGACGAACGACACCCGCGCCGTGAGCTCTTCCAGCAGGTGCCGGGCGATCGCCTGCTGGAACGGCGTCCACGTGAGTGACCCGATCCACTGTTGCAGCTCGGCGGCGGTCAGGGCGGCGATCTGGGCGATGGTTCGCCCGCCTACCCGGACGGCCAGCGCCTCGGGCTTCAGGCGCGTGCCGCCGCACGCGGGGCATGTCTTGGCGAGCTGGTACTGGCGCAGAAACACCCGGATGTACTGCTTGTAGCGCTTGGACTCCAGACGCTCGAGGAACGGGAAGACGCCCAGGTAGCGTTCGCTGCCGGTGGCACCGTGCAGCAGGAACTGTTGCTGGCGCGGCTCGAGCTCCCGCCAAGGGAGGTTGACGGGGATCCCGCGGGCGCGGGCGGTCTCCCGCAACAGTCGGCGCCGTCCTTCATAGCGGGGCTTCGTCCAGGGGTCGATCGCCCCCTGAGCGATGGTGTTCCCCGGCTCGGGGACGATGAGCGACTCGTCGTACTCGAGCACCGCTCCAAAGCCATTGCACCCCGGGCAAGCCCCGCGTGGATTGTTGAAGGAGAACAAGGCCGGGGTGAGCGTCGGGGCGGCTTGTCCGCAGCTCGAGCAGGTGGGGTGGGACGAGAAGCGGCGCCGTGATCCGTCGGCCAGTGCCACGGCGACGCCCTCTCCCTCCGCGAATGCCGTGCCTACCGCGTCCACGAGGCGGCCGCGATTGGGGCCGGTGGGCGAAACACGGTCCACGACGACCAGCACCTCGCGGCCGGCGCGGACGCGGCGATCGGCCTCGGGCTCGTCGAGCCGCAGCACGGTGCCGTCCACCTGGGCGCGCACGAACCCCGCGGCAACCAGCTGGGCGGCGGCGTCCACGTCCGGCCGATGCGCACTTTCCGGCAAGGGGAAGCTGATCAGCACGGGCTCCGGACGCTCCTTGCCGGCCGTTCCCGCCAGTATCGCGTCCACTACTTCCTCTACGGTGTCCACCTTCACCACCGCCCCGCAGTGTCGGCAGTAAGGCGTGCCGACGCGCGCCCAGAGCAGCCGCAGGAAGTCGTAGATCTCCGTCGCGGTCCCGACCGTGGAGCGGCTGGACGTCGTGGGATTCTTCTGCTCGATCGCCACGGCGGGCGACAACCCCTCGAGGGAATCCACCAGCGGCTTGGGCATCCGCTCGAGGAACTGCTTGGCGTAGGTGGACAGTGATTCGATGTAGCGGCGCTGTCCCTCCGCGTAGAGGGTGTCGAACGCCAGCGAGCTCTTGCCCGATCCCGATGGGCCGGTGATGACGGTGAGCGCGCGCCGCGGCAGCTCGACCGTAATCCCCTTGAGATTGTGCTGTCGCGCGTTGCGCAGAATCACGCGCTCGGGAGGTGACGGCATAACCTGCAAAGTTAACCGGGAACTGGGCGGTGCAGGAGCGGCTCCGGCTGGCGGCGTGCCGGGAACGTCCTAGGTTTGTGGCTGCATGCCGGTCCTCACCCCCCGTCTCCTGCGTCGCGGTCTCGAGGTCTTCGCCCTCATCTCGATCGGCGGCCTCGCGGGGCTGCTCCTCTACGGCAACAACCTTCAGGCGTTCGTCAACGCGTTTCTGGGTTTGCGCTGGTGGTGGCTCGTCGTCGGGATGGGGTTGGCGTCGATGGACTGGTTCGGGGGCGGGACGCGGCTGTGGGTGGTCGCACGGCACGTGCACCCCGGCGTCCGCTGGCGCGACATGGTGATCTCCGGCGGGATGAGCGCGTGGGGCGCCTACCTCACGCCGTTCCAGACCGGCGCCGGCCCGATGATGATGTGGACGATGCGGCGCGCGGGCGTCCGGCTCCCGGAGGCGGTGACGTCCACGTTCATGACGTTCGTCGCCACCGTGATCTTCTTCGCCGTGGCGGGCCCGCTGGCGATCTTGCTCGGGGCCGGCCGCTCGCTGGCGCAGCATGGGGTCGTGCTGGGCATCACGTTGTACGACCTGTTCAAGACGAGCTTCCTGATCTTCGTGCTGATTGGGATCGTGATGGCGTTCGCGATGTTCTTCCCCCGCCTGCTGCGGGACTTCGTCCATTGGGTGGCGACCCGGCTGGAAGCGCGCAGCGCAAAGGTGGCCGCCCGGATCGACCGGTGGCGCGAAGGCATCGACCGCGCCCACGAATGCATGGTGGCGTTCGGCAGTCCCAAAGGCCTGCTGGCGCTGGTGTGGGCCATCGTGTTGTCGGCTCCGTCGCACGCCAATAAGCTGCTCGCCGGCTACGTCGCCATGCGGGCGCTGGGGCTGCCGGCCCATTTCTTCGACATCCTGCTCGTGCAGACGTTCATCTCGTTCCTCCTGTATTTCGCCCCGACGCCGGGCGCGTCCGGCCTGGCTGAGGTGCTGTCGGTGGCGGTGATGTCCATCTACGTCCCGCGCGCGCTGTTGCCCAGCTACACCGTGCTCTGGCGGTTCATCAACAGCTACGCCACGGTGGTATTCGGTTCATGGTTGTTCTGGCGTTGGCTGCGTCGCGGATTGGTGGGGCGCGAACTCGAAGGGGAAGTCTCGTAACCCACGTCGGCTTGCCCGGTTACGCCCCTGGGCGTACTTTTCCGACCTTCGGCAAGCGCCCCTGGAGAATCCGTTCATGTCCATGCTCGAGCTCGGCGGCAAGCGGTTCACCATCCCCTTGGGGGAGGTGGCCTTGGGGAGCGACTCGTCGTGCGCGATCGCGCTCACCGGGCCGGGGCTGCTGGCCAAGCACGCGGTGCTGCAGGGACAACCGGATGGGCAGGTAGTGATTCGGAAAGCGGTGCCGGAAGCGGACGTGATGATCAACGGCGTGCGGCTCGGGGCGGAGCCGACGCCGCTGCTGCACGGCGATAAGCTCCAGGTGGCGGGCCACGAGCTCACGTTCGTGGACGAGCGCCGCAGCGGCAGTACCCAGTTCGTGCCGGCGATGGTGACGCCCTCCGATGCGGCGCCCCGGCCCGGCGCTCCGCGCTCGGTGGGCACGACCGGCGGGCGGCTGGTGTCCCTCACTGACGGGCGGGAATACGTGATCATGGCGGCCTCGCTCGTCCTGGGGCGTGAAGCCGGCTGTGACGTGGTCGTTCCCGGTAAGGACGTCTCGCGCCGCCACGCGGAGATTGTTCCTTCTCCCAAGGGCTACCTCCTAGTCGACTCGAGTACCAACGGCGTGTTCGTGAACGAAGAGCGGGTAGAGGGGCAGCGGCTGCTGGCGCGCGCCGACGTGATCCGGATCGGCGACGAGAGCTTCCGCTTCTACTCCGACGCGACCCCCGCGGGGACGCCGGCCGCCGCGGCTCCAGCGGCGACCCCTCCGCCTCCACGCGCAGGCGCGCGTCTGCAGAACACGTCGTTCGGCATGCCCGCGACACCGCGGCCGACCCCAGCCCCCGCCGGCGCGGCGGCGCCCGCCGGGCCGCTCGCGAACTTCCTGGTGCGCAGCGGAGGGCTCAAGGGAACGCGGCTGATCGTGAAGACTCCGGTGGCGAACATCGGCCGCGCCGATTACAACGATCTCGTGCTCCCGGACGAATCCGTCTCGACCTCGCACGCCAAGCTGCAGCGCCGCGAAGGGGTGTGGGTCCTCATGGATCTGGGCTCCACCAACGGTACTTACGTGGACGGCGAGCGCATCGCCGCCGACACGCCGATCGCTCCAGGGGCGCTGGTGCGGTTCGGGGACGTGCAGTTGGTGTTCGAGCCGACGGACGACGCGCTGGGCGTGGCGAAGGGCGGCGGTACGAAGGTGATCGAGTCGTTCAAGCCGCCGGCGCCGCCGCCACCGCCACCCGCCCCGGCTGCCGCAGCGGCGCCGGCCGTTCCGGTGGCGGCTCCGGCGGTGGCCGCGGCGGCCGCCGCGACGCCTGCGAAGCCGTCGGCTCAGCCGGCCAAGCCCGCGGCTCCCGCGGCCCCCGCCAAGACACCACCGAAACCGTCCGGTCCGCCGAGACGCCCGGCCGCCCAGACACCGCAGAAGAAGGGCAAGGGCTGCGGGTCGAGCGCGGCCGTGGTCGTTCTCGCGGCATCGGCGCTGATCTACTGGATCCTGGTGTAACGGCCCAGCGTGCACATCACCTGCGCAGGGCGGACCGATGTCGGCATCATCCGGTCGGGGAATGAGGACAGCTACCTCATGGTTCCCGACCGGGGGATCTTCGTGGTGGCCGATGGCATGGGCGGGCACGCCGCCGGGGAGGTGGCGAGCGAGATGGCGGTGCGCCACATCGCCCGGGAGCTGGGCTCACTGCGCGGACTCGGGGACAAGGAAGTCGCCGACCGGATGCAGCAGGCGATCCGGGCCGCCAACGCGGCCATCTTCCAGCGGACCCTGACCGAGCACGACAAGCGGGGGATGGGGACAACGGTCACGTCGCTGGTGCTGTACGGCACGCGGTTCCTGATCGGGCAGGTGGGCGACAGCCGGGCGTACTTGCTGCGCGAGGGCAAGCTGACCCAGGTCACGAAAGACCATTCCTACGTGCAGGAGCAGGTGGACGCCGGCTATCTCACGGCCGAGCAGGCCCGCACGCATCCGTACAGCAACGTGATCACGCGGTGCGTCGGAGCCAACAGCGACGTGACCCCCGACGTCTACGTGGGCTCGGTGAAGCCCAAGGACCTGTTCCTGCTCGCTTCGGACGGGCTGACGGGAATGCTGGAGGATCCCGAGCTGCACGAGATCCTGGGCAAGGACGAGCAGATGCCGCAGGAGCAGGTGGACCAGCTGATCAACGACGCCAACCGCCACGGCGGCCTCGACAACATCACGGCGATCCTGGTCCGGATCGATTCGGTGGAGTATCCCGACGACGGCGAGACGACCCAGGCGACCGAGGTCGGTCGGAAGCGCTGAGCAACGCTTGCGCTCCGGCGAGCCGCGCCGCCACCTCTTCGCGCGGTAGTTGGATCAACCCCACGATATCCGCTTCGGCCAGGTGCACCGGCTGGAGCGTGAACACCCGCAGCCGGCGCGCCGAGCGGTACAACTCGGTGGCCACGCGGGGCATCCCGAGGTGGATCTCGGCACCCTCACCCCCCAGGTGTCCGACGGTGCCGTCGCGCCGTACCAGCGGCAACTCTACCCCCAGCATGCGGTCCTTGGCGGGGAAATCGAGGAACAGCTCGCCCGGGCCCAGCCCGGTCTCCTCGGCCAGGCGGTCCTCGACCTGCTCCGTCAGGTCGGGATCGGTGGCGGGCCAATCCGGCGTGTCGGCGGGCAGCGCGGTGGCCGGCAGGTCGAGGATCCGTTTGGCGAGACGACGCTCGCGCAGGCGCCGCGCCAGCCCCGTCGGGTCGTCGCGCCCCAGCTCGTGGATCAGGCCGTCGTCGGTCGCCACGGCGACATCGTCGGTCCGGAGGCGGCCTTCCTGCAGGGCCCGCCGCACCAGCCGCTTGAACATCGCCGTGGCGCTGCGCACCGCGTGGTGCCAATACACGTTGCGATACATCTGATACTTGGCGAAGAGCAGCGATTCGAGCGCCGAGAGGCCCTTCTCGTGCAGCGCCAGCGCCAGCCGGCCCCCCGGCCCGGGGGCGAGGGTCAGAGACGAGAGCAGCCGGTCCACGTCGATCACTCCGTACGGCACCCCGCACATCCAGGCATCGCGCGACAGGTAGTCGAGCTTGTCCACGTCCACCGCACCGGAGACGAGGCCGGCCAGCGGCTCTCGCGTTTGGCCGCGGATCAGGGCCAGGAGTTTGGGAAGGGCGATGCCGCAGCGGGCCAGGGCGGCGGCCACCTCGGGCTGACCGAGGTGATGCTGGGCCAACGTCTCATGGTTCGGCAGCCCGGCTTCTTCGAGCGCGTGGGAGAACGGGTAGTGGCCGACGTCGTGCAGCAATGCCGCGAGGCGCAGCCGCAGCGCATCGGCGGGATCGACTGCCTGACCGCCCTCCGCGAGCAGTGTGAGCGCGCGCCGCGCCAGGTGGTAGGCGCCGAGCGCGTGCTCGAACCGCGTGTGGGTCGCCCCGGGATAGACGAGAAAGGCGTGTCCCAGCTGCCGCACGTAGCGCAGGCGCTGGATGGCGGGTGTTTCGAGGAGCTCGAGCGCTTCCGGCTCGAGCCGGATGTTGTTCCAGAGCGGATCGCGGACGACTTCGAGCCGGGTCACGCCCTGGGGCTCGGGGGTCCGGCCTCACGCACCGCCGCGTGCACCTGATCTTCGAATTGGGTGAAGTTCTTGCGAAACAGATCCGCGAGTCGGGCGGCCTGCGCGTCGTATGCCGCCGGATCGGACCAGGTGCGGCGGGGCAGGAGCACGTCGGCGGGGACGGCCGGCACGTCGGTGGGGACGGCGAGCCCGAAGGCCGGCTCGCGCACGGTCGGCGTGCGGTCGAGCTTGCCACCGAGCGCGGCGCGCACGATGGCCCGGGTATGGGCGAGGCGCATCCGTTGGCCGAGGCCGAAGCCGCCGCCGGTCCATCCCGTGTTCACGAGCCAGCATTGCACGCCGTGCCGGGCGATCTTCTCGCCCAGCATGGTGGCGTACACGTTGGGGTGTCGCGGCAGAAACGGGGCGCCGAAGCAGGCGGAGAAGGTCTCCTTCGGCTCGGTGACGCCGCGCTCGGTGCCCGCGACCTTGGCGGTGTAGCCCGACAGGAAGTGGTACATCGCCTGGGCGGGGGTGAGGCGAGACACGGGCGGCATGACGCCGAACGCGTCGCAGGTGAGGAACACGATGTGCGTCGGATGGCCCCCGAGGCCGCCGGCGACGTGGTTCGGGATGAAATGGATCGGGTAGGACGCGCGCGTGTTCTCGGTGATGGTCGCGGAGTCGAGATCCAGCCGCCGCGTCGTGGGATCGACGACGACGTTCTCGAGCACGGTGCCGAAGCGCCGCGTCGTCGCATAGATCTCCGGCTCGCCATCGGCGGAGAGGCGGATCACCTTCGCGTAGCAGCCGCCCTCGAAGTTGAAGACGCCCGATTCGCTCCAGCCGTGCTCGTCGTCGCCGATCAGCCCGCGGTCGGGGTCCGCCGAGAGCGTGGTCTTCCCCGTGCCGGAGAGTCCGAAGAACAGCGCGACATCCCCCGCCTCGCCGATATTCGCCGAGCAATGCATCGGGAGCACGCCCTGCGCCGGGAGCAGGTAATTGAGGACGGTGAAGACGGACTTCTTCATCTCACCGGCATAGCGGGTGCCGCCGATGAGGACCGTGCGCCGGGCGAAGTGAATGACGATGAAGGTGCCGGACCTGGTCCCGTGCACGGCCGGGTCGGCCTGCATCTCGGGCGCGTGCAGCACGTGCCAGGCCGGCTTGAAGGCGGCGAGGTCCGCGTCGGTGGGCCGGAGGAACATGTTGTAGACGAACAGGGTGTGCCACGCGTTGGGCGAGAGGAACCGCACGGGGATCCGGTAGGCGGGGTCCGCCCCGGCGAACAGGGCGCGGGCGAACAGCTCCTGGCCGTTGAGGTGCCGCAGCACGTCGGCGTACAGCCGGTCGAACAGCCCCGGGTCGAGCGGCTGGTTGACTTTGCCCCACCACACCTGGTCCGCCGCCGACGGCTCGCGCACCACGAACTTGTCGTTCGGACTGCGACCGGTGTGGGGACTCGTCACCGCGCAGAACGGCCCCGCTTCCGCCAGGACACCCTCGCCGCGACGGACGGCGTGTTCGTACAGGGCGGCCGGGCCGAGGTTCGAGTACACAGCCCGCTCCGGGGCGAAGCCCAGGAGCGTGGCGCCGGAAGTTCGGGCGCCGCTCGCGGCGGAAGGTGTGGCAGTCATGGGAATCCTCTAGTGCGTAGGCCGCACGTGGCGGCGATGTTCCAGGGCGTCCAGGGCGGCGAGTACAGCCAGGTTCACGATGTCGTTCACCTCTGCCCCCCGCTGCAAGACGTGTACCGGCTGCGCCATCCCCACCAGGATCGGGCCGATGGCCTCGGCGCCGCCCAGCCGGTCGAGCAGCTTGTAGGCGATGTTGGCGGCATCGAGGTTGGGAAATATCAGCACGTTCGCGGCGCTGCGCAGCCGGGCGAACGGGTACGTCTTCGTGAGAATCCGCTCCACCACGGCCGTGTCGGCCTGCATTTCCCCGTCGACCTGCAGTTCCGGCTGGCGCTCGTGCAGCAGCTGGACGGCGTGACGCACCTTCTCGGCTGCGGCGTGCTTGACCGAACCGAAGTTCGAGAACGAGAGGAGCGCGACGCGCGGCTCGATGCCGAGACGCCAGACGAATCGCGCCGTCGCAGAGGCGATCTCGGCGAGCGTCTCCGCATCCGGGTCGATATTCACGGTGCAGTCGGCGAAGAACAACGTCTGCTGCTGGAACACGAGCATGTAGATGCCGCTGGTGTGGCGGCGGCCGGGCTCGACACCGATCACCTCGAGCGCCGGGCGCAGCGCCTCGCCGTAGTGCATGTCCGCTCCCGCGACGAACGCGTCGGCGTGCCCTTGGCGCAGCATCAGGAGCCCGTAATACATCGGGTCCTTGGTGCGCGCGCGCGCTTCGCGCAGCGTAATGCCGCGGCGCTGGCGGCGCCGCCACAGCTCCTGTGCCATCGTCTCCGTGTCGACCGCGAGCCGCGGGTCCACCAGCTCGATATCCTCGAGGGTCACGCCGGCGTCGTCCGCCTGGCGGCGCATGACGTCCAGGTCCCCGAGCAGGATGGGGCGCGCCGCACCGTCGTCGGCCAGGACCCGCGCGGCCCGCAGCACGCGAGCGTCCTCTCCCTCGGGGAACACGATGCGCTGCGGATCGTGCTGCACGCGGAGCGACAACCCGCGCATGACGCCGCGCGCCCGGCCCAGCCGGGCATCGAGCTCGGTGCGGTACTCCTCGACGTCGATGACCCGGCCGGCGACGCCGGAGCCGACCGCGGCCCAGGCTACCGCCGGGGCGACCCACAACAGTACCCGCGGGTCGAACGGCTTCGGGATCAGGTACTCCGGACCGAAGCGCAACCGCTCCAGGCCGTAGGCGCGCATCACCGACTCCGGCACCTCCTCTTTCGCCAGGGCGGCCAGCGCCCGGGAAGCGGCCATCTCCATCTCGGCGTTGATCCTCTTGGCGCGCACGTCGAGGGCGCCCCGAAAAATGAACGGGAAGCCCAGGACGTTGTTGACCTGATTGGGGAAGTCCGACCGCCCGGTGGCGACGATCGCGTCGGGACGCGCCCGGCGCACCTCGTCGGGCATGATCTCGGGCGTCGGATTGGCCAGGGCGAAGACGATGGGACGCTCGGCCATATCCCGGATCATGTCACCGGTGACGATGCCGCCGGCGGATAGCCCGACGAAGACATCGGTGCCGCGGAACAGCTCGGCCAGCGAGCGTGCGCTCAGCGCGCGCGCAAAGCGGCGCTGATATGGATTCAGGTCGGTCCGGCCGTCGTGCAGCGGGCCGTGCTCGTCACACAACGTGATGTGGTCGCGCGGAACGCCGAGGCGCACGTAGTGCTCCGCCGTAGCGAGGGCCGCCGCCCCGGCGCCGGCGAAGACGACCTGGATGTCGGCGACGTCCTTTTCCACCAGCTCCAGGGCGTTGGTGAGCGCAGCCCCCGTGATGATCGCCGTACCGTGCTGATCGTCGTGGAACACGGGGATCGAAAGCGTCTCGCGCAGCCGCTCCTCGACGTAGAAGCAGTCCGGGGAGCGAACGTCCTCCAGGTTGATCCCCCCGACGGTCGGCTCGAGCAGCTGGCAGAAGCGGATCAGGTCGTCGGGGTCGGTCGAGCCGACCTCCAGGTCGAATACGTCGATGTCGGCGAAGGCCTTGAAGAGGATCCCCTTGCCTTCCATCACCGGCTTGGAGGCGAGCGCCCCGATGTTGCCCAGGCCGAGTACCGCCGTGCCGTTGGAGACCACCGCCACGAGGTTGCCCCGGGGCGTGTAGAGGTAGGCGTCCTCGGGCCGTTTCGCGATTTCGAGGCAAGGCTCCGCCACCCCCGGCGTGTAGGCGAGGGACAGGTCGCGCTGGTTCTTGAAGGGTTTGGTCGGCGAGACCTGGATCTTCCCAGGGCGGCCCTGCGAGTGGTAATCGAGGGCCTCCTGGCGGCGGCTGGACATCGAGTCGCAGAAGTCCTTTTCGGGGAAGGGGTTATGCTACGGGCCTCGGTTGAGCCTGTCAAGGCGAATCGCCGGTGCTACGTCAGGGTCGCTGCGGCGGTGGGGCCAGGGTCGGTGGGGTGTGGTAGAGCACCTGGACGGTGCGTTGGTCGATGGGGGCTGGCTGATTGACACGCGGGGGGGAATACATGATCGCGAGGGTGTCCGGGGCTTCGTGAAGCAGCCCCAACGCGTGCCCGAGCTCGTGCACCGCCGTGCGACGGACGCACGCCTCCACCTGCTCGGCAGTGAATACGGGACCAGTGAGGATCGTGATCTCCGTCTCGAACGGGCCCGCGAGGGCCTGACCGGTCGAGTCGATCGTACCCTGCGTCACGCCGCCACACGCCGTGACGGGCGGGCCCGGATCGGGCGCGGCTACGGGCGGCACGCTGTCGCTCCAGCGCACGATCACGTCGGCGTGATTCGAGTCTTTCACGATCACCGTGGTCAACTCGCCGTAGAGCAGCTGCTCCTGCCACAGATCGGCTGCTCGGGTGACCAGGGCGGAGAGATCCCCCCGCGGATCGGCGTAAATGCGCACCGGGAGCCGGTTGGTTGGCCAGTGGAACACGTCGCCGAAGGTGTCGGCGAAGCCGTAGATCGGGGCGCGGCTCGGCAGCAGGGGATCGGCGCACGCGACGGCGAGGACACAGGCGAGCGCCGCCCGCGGAAATGAGCTCACGGCGCGCTCCGGAGGTCGACCCGTACGCCCGCCGTCACGCGATACACCACGCGCGACTCCGCGAATCCCGCGCTGCGCAGCGCCGGGGTGAGAAAGCGATGGACGTCGCCGCCGACTTCGAGGGCGAGGCGTCGCCTCGCGAGCTGCGGGGGCGCCACGTCGAACGTGAGGGAGCCGTAGGGAATCACCCCGCCCCCGCCGGCGCTGAACAACCCGACCGGCTTCGCGGGCAGGTACTTCAGTCCGCCGATCGCCCCGCGTCCTGCGAGCCACGACTTGAGACGGCGGCGCAACCCCAGGGCCATGCCGACGGTCCACACGCGCGTGATCGGCGCGGTGAATCCACCCGCGTCGTGCCGTCGCACGGGGCTCGTGCTCACATCCGCCAGCAGCTCCAGCTTCCAGGGGCCCGTCAGCGGCACATCCAAGGCCCCGGCGAGGGCCGGCGCGATGTCGGGGCGTACATCCAGGGCCGTGACGATCGAGTCGTGCACCAGGGTGGAGGAATAGCGGGCGCCCAGCACGGCATGGAAGGAAGTCTGAGCGGGGAGGCGGATGGCCGTTCCAGCGACCAGCAACAACAGCACAACTCCGACCGGGAGGCCGGCTGCTGGACCGTCGGTTCGACCACCCGCCGATACCGTCACTTTATGCAGAGTACCCCCGAGTGAGTCGAATGGCTACGGCCGTGGCGCACTCTCCCATCATACCTCCAGACGATCCCCCTCGCGGGCGACCAGGGCGTACAGGACGGGCATCAGGAGGATGCTGATGAAGAGCTCTGAGATCATCCCGCCGACAATCACCATGGCGAACGGGCGCTGGGAGTCGGTCCCGACGCCGTGCGCCATCGCTGCCGGGAGCAGCCCCAGCGCAGCGACGATCGCGGTCATCATGATCGGGCGCAGCCGCAACAGGGCCGCTTGCCGCGCGGCGGGGGCGATGTCCATTCCGCCCTTCCGCAGCTCGTTGGCGTATGAAACGTATACCACCGCGGTCTGGACCGAGACACCGAACAGGGCGAGGAAGCCGATACCGGAGGACACCGAGAACGGGGTCCCCGTGATCCACAACATGAGGAGCCCCCCCAGCGGGGCGGAGAGCACCACTCCCCCCACAGCGATAAGGGGGAACTTCATGTTGCCGTACAGGGCGAACAGAATGAGCAGAATCAGCAGCAGGGTGAGCGGCACGATAATCCTCAACTGGCTCCGCGACGCCGTGTACTCCTGATACTCCCCCCCCCAGACGACGCGGTAGCCCGCGGGCACGCTCACCTGCGCGCCGACCCGGCGCTGCGCCGCCTGTACGGTGCCCGCAAGGTCCCCACCCTGGACGGAATACTGTACGCCGATGAACCGGGAATTGTCCTGCCGGTAGATGAACGACGCTCCGTTGGCCACCTGGATGGCCGCCAACTCCTTGAGCGGGATGTGCTGGCCGCCGGGAGTCGCCACCACGATGTTGCCGATCGCTTCCGGGGTTTCCCGGAACCGCGGCTCGAGCCGCACCACCAGATCGAACAACCGCTCTCCTTGGACGACCTGCGTGGCCGCGTCGCCGCCGACCGCCGCCTCGATCAGGTTGTTGACGTCGGCGACGTTGAGCCCATAGCGGGCGATCTTGGCCCGGTCGGGCGTGACCGTCAGGCTCGGCTGCCCCAGCTCTTCGACCAGCGTGAGTTGCGTGACCCCGGCCACGTCCTGGAGCACACGCTTGACCTGTTTGCCGATGGCCTGGAGCGTGTCCAGATTGGGGCCGAAGATCTTCACGTCGAGCGCGCTCTTCAGCCCCGTCTCCGCCTCGTCGACCGCGTCCTCGGCGGGCTGGGTGTAGTTGAAGATGATCCCCGGGAAGGTCTCGAGACGCCGGTCGATGGCCGCGATCAGTTGCGGCTTGGTCCTGAGCGGGCCGGGCCACGCCGAATATGGCTTCAACCCGACGTAGAACTCGGCGTTGAAGAAGCCGGTGGGATCGGTCCCATCATCGGGACGTCCGTGCTCATCCGCGACATCCGTCACCTGGGGAAACGACATCAGGATGGCGCGAATCTGGGGCACGATCTTCGCCGACTCTTCCAGCGAGATCGTGTACGGCATCGTCGCGCGCACCCAGATCGCTCCTTCGTCCAGGTGCGGCATGAACTCGGCTCCGATCGCCGGCGTCAGGACCAAGCCCAGCACGAACAATCCGCCGGATGCCGCGATCGTCGTCCGGGGACGTGCCAGACACCAATCCAGGGTCTGCTCGTACCACCGTTTGACCCGCTCGAACACCGGATTGCGGCGCTCCTTCACGCCGTGCCGCAGCAGCCAGGCGCACAGCATCGGCAGCAGCGGCAGGGTGACGAGCAGCGACCCCACCAGCGCGAAGATCATCGTGTCCGCCGTCGGCTTGAACAGCTTGCCCGACGGCCCCGACAGCACGTAGATCGGCAGGAAGCCCGCGACGATCACCACGACCGAATAGAAGATCGGCCGGTCGACCTCGGCGGCGGCATCGACGATGACGTCATAGAGCCGGTAGGTCGTGCCATAACGCGCGGCGAGCTGGCGATGGATGTTCTCCACCATGATCACCGCGCTGTCGACCAAGATCCCGAAATCGATCGCTCCGATGGACAGGAGGTTCGCGGGGATGTGGCGCAGGTCGAGGCACAGGAACGCGAACAACAGCGACAAGGGGATGGTGACCCCGACGATCAGCGCCGATCGGACGTCGTAGAGGAAAAAGACCAGCACTACGAGCACCAGGATGACCCCGCGCGCCAGGTTGCCCTCGACCGTATGCGTGGTCAGGGCGATGAGGTCGCTGCGATCGTAGTAGGCGTGGACCTTGACGTCTTTGGGGAGGATGGACTGGTTGAGCTCCCGGGTCTTGGCGGCGACGCCCGTCAGGACGGTTTGCGCCTGCTCGCCCTTGCGCATCAGGATGACGCCCTCGACGGCATCATCGGTGTGGTTGAAGCCGAATTGACCGAGGCGCGGCGCATGCCCGACGACCACCTGCCCAACGTCCCGCACGAGGATCGGCACGCCGTGGCGGTTGGCGAGCACGACGTTGCCGATGTCTTCGAGGGTCTGCAGCTGGCCGAGGCCGCGGATGTAGTAGAACTGTCCGCCTTCCGAGTAGAAGCCGCCCCCGGCGTTGCTGTTGTTCTGGGCCAGGGCGCTCTCGACGTCCGCCACCGAGAGTCCGGCGCCGGCGAGGCGGGTCGGATCGAGCAGGACCTGATACTGGAAGGTCTCTCCCCCGAGCGGCGATTCGTCGGCCACGCCCGGCACCGACTTGTATTGCCGTCCGATGACCCAGTCGTTGATGATCTTGAGCTCCATCGGCGAGCGGTCGGGACTCTGCACCACGTACCGATAGACCAGCCCCGAGGGCGAGAAGAGCGGAGACACCGAGGGCGACACACCCGCGGGGAGTTCCGCGTCGGGGAGGCGCTCGAAGACC
>Ga0153915_10002531_pt1 | contig 16644 bp, 14 predicted proteins | sample Opewatmetagenome_2_FD_107003 | JGI IMG/M metagenome (GOLD analysis project Ga0153915, IMG submission 107003) | Freshwater wetland microbial communities from Ohio, USA - Open water 3 Core 3 Depth 3 metaG | ecosystem: Environmental > Aquatic > Freshwater > Wetlands | place: USA: Ohio, Lake Erie...
GGGTGGCAAGCGGGGGCCTGCTCTCACCCGTGCGTCCAACGTCGTCTGGCGTCATTCACGCACACTCGCGCATCCGAGGCGTTCCTCTGCCGGACAGCGTCGGCGGTCCGCTGCCGGAGTGGCTCCCTTCCCACCGGTCCTTATTGAGGGGGCGGGGCGGAACCGTCACCCAGCCGCCCGCCACTGCGCCCCACCCCTTTAGGTCCTCCGAGGCTAGTGCGTAATGGTTTGTTCGGCCTTTCCTGGCTGGGCGGCAAGCGCCTGTTCCAGCAGGTTCCGCAACGCCTCCGCCATCGGGCGGGCGAGTCGGACACGGGCGACTATTTCCACACTGGCGGTTTCGGTCACGCCTGGGGTGGCTGGCTCGCTGCGTGTGAACGAGATGGTGAATCCAGCAGGATTGACGGTGATGGTGATGCCGTCTGCATACACGTCTGGATGATCGGCCATGGTCCCTCCTTCTCCGCTAGGTCACCGGGGGCGTCCTAGGCATTCGGTCGTTTCGGCCCTAGTCGGTCGGCAGTCCGCCGCGCGATCGTGACCGAGCGGCAGTCTCACTTGCCCATACTTTGAGGAGTGTTGATCCCATGCCTCCGCATTGCGATTCGATGGACGGCCCGGTCGTCACCGCTGCTCGACGGGCAATCGACAAGCACGACGTCCGCATCATCCTGCCCTACGTCAAGAAGTCCGGGGAGCCCGAGGTGGTCGCCGCTTTTGAGAAGACGCTGGGGGCCCGCAACGGGAACCCGACCGCCAATGAGGTGGCCGATCTCTATTTCTTCGACACCGTCGTGCGCGTGCATCGAGCAGGCGAGGGCGCGCCATACACCGGACTCAAGCCGGCCGGCCTGTCCGAGGGTCCCGTGATTCCGCTCGCCGAGCGGGCGATCGAGACCGGCAACCCCACCGAGCTGCTCCGGCTCCTCGGGGACAAGCTCAACTTCGAGGTCCGCCAGCGTTTGGGACAGGTTATCGAGCGCCGGCCGCACGCCGACGAGAGCGTCGACGCCGGCCGAGACTACGTCGAGGCGATGCTCGGGCTCGAGGTCTGGTCGCACCAGCTCTACGGAGCCATGGAGAGCGGTCCGCATGACGAAGCCGAGGCGGAGGTCCATCGCCATGGCTGACAGCGAGGATTCAGCTGCAGTGCCTCAACGGGCGCAACGCGCGATCGGAGCGTGAAGGTGGGGTGGCCTACGGGGGTCGAACCCGTAACCTGCGGATCCACAATCCGCTGCTCTGCCGGTTGAGCTAAGGCTACCACGGCGGGGGCGGACGTCGGCGTGGGACGCCAGCGCGGGGCGGCGTCGTTGACTCCCTATTGATTCCCTGGGCACGGTCGGTCCCGATCAGACTGCGGGCGACAAGAACCTACTTGATGGCAATCGCATTTGCCGGAGAACCCGATCCGCCCGTCTTGTTGAGCGGCGCAGCCGTGAACATTCCCGCATAGATACCATCTGCTGCACAGTCGGCGGCGAGCTCATCAAGCGCAAACAGCTCCCCAACCGCCATTCCGAGGAGAGGAATCAGGCGATAGTGCAGATACCCGTCCTCACTTGACTCGTCGAATGGCATGACCTCGAGGGCGGGGTTGTCGGCGACAACCGCAGCAATCCCTCGATCCCACAGCCAAGCAGCCATCGAGAGATCAGGCGCCAGACCTGCCGCAGCGAAGAGCTCCGTGGCAGCGAGCATTGCGCGGGTCTGGGCGTCGGCCTGCTCATACCAGCCGATCCACCCAAATCGGATAAGCAGGATGTCACCGACCTCGAGTGATGTCCCCTCCCACGCGAGACAGGCCTCGAGATCGTCGACCCCGATCGGATCGGATTCGCCGGCCTGGATCGGGCGCCCACTAGCGGTCCGATATCGCTCAATGTCCGCGAGAACGAACCGGCCGACTATCCCACGCCGGGCCCACTGATCGATTCCTATTCGACTTCCCGGCCTACCCGTGATCTCCGCACGGGTCCGTCCGTTGTAGAAGCCGTGCTGCGGATGCTTGATGTGTGCGAGGGCATCCCACTGGCTCGAAGCCTGCGGATAGAACCCGTCGTAGACATCTTCAGTGCCTACCGGGTCGAGATCGATGATCCGGTGACGAAGGACGTTCCGTCCAAATAGCGCGGGAGCTGGCAGCTCGATATTCCAGTTGAGTGAGAAGACCGCCCCGCGCTGGACCAGAGCGGCGCCGCGGAGGGCCTGCGCAGCGCCGAGGAGGTTGACTGTCCCCAGTTCATCGTCTTCTCCGAACACGCCCCATGAGCTCCCCGGTGGATAGGCTGACGAAATCGGCAGTTCGGCGAACGGCGGTCGGCCGGCCATTAGATGCGCACCTCGGCGATGTCGGATTCAGCCGGTGGGCTAGCGTCGGATTGACCGGTGGCGAGCAGCCAGCAGCGCGCCTCATGGCCAGGCCCGGCGGCAATGAGGCCCGGTTCATCTAGGCAGCGGTCGAAGACGAACGGGCAACGCGCCCGGAACCGACAACCGTCGTCGGGGTCCTCCCGCGCGACAGGAGCCGAGGGGATGACGACCCCCGGCTGTGGAATCGAGGACACCAGTTTCTGGGTGTACGGATGGGCGGGCCGGTCGAGCACCTCCTCGACGCGCCCCCGCTCGACCGCACGCCCCCGGTACATCACCACGACATCGTCGGCAATCTGGCGAACCACCCCTAGATCGTGCGAAATGAAGAGATACGCGATTCCAGTTCGCACTCTCAGATCGCCCAAGAGATTGAGAATCTGGGCCTGGACTGAAACGTCGAGAGCCGACACCGCCTCGTCGAGAACCACGAGACGTGGCTCCGCCGCCAGGGCTCGGGCGATCGCAATGCGCTGGCACTGTCCGCCAGACAGTTGGCGGGGTCGCGCCTGCGCTTCCTTCGGGCCTAGCCCTACCCAGGTCAGCATCTCGAGCGCTCGGTCCCTCGCAGCGGAAGGTGCGAGCCCGAAATGGAATCGGACGATCTCCTCGACGGCTTCACTGGCTGACTGCCGAGGGTCGAGTGAGAGATAGGGGTTCTGGAAGACGATCTGGATCTCGCGGGCGCGTCTCCGACGCTCTCGACGCGACGGCGACGATTCCAGAGGTCTTCCGTCAAGCCTGATGGACCCTGCAGACGGAACCTCCAGTCCGATCACCATCCTGGCTGTGGTCGTCTTGCCAGAGCCTGATTCGCCGACGATCGCGAGCGCTCCCCCGTGCTCGAGGGCGAAGTCCAAGTCTTCGACTGCGACAATCGTGGCGGACCGATCGGTGCCGGACCGCACCCGAAACCGCTTCGAGAGACCGTGAACCTCCAATAGCGGTGACTCAGACACGAAGAGTCTCACGGATGTCGACGATCCTCAGGCACGCAGAAGCCCCGCCGTCGATCGGCATTAGCGCGGGAATCTGGCTCTTGCACATCTCAGCCGCGAAGGCGCACCTGGGGTGAAACGCGCAGCCGCCCGGCGCATCGCTCGCCGAGGTTGGCACACCCGGAATGACAGCCAAGCGCTCGCCACGGGTGCCTGCCGAAGGGCGGGCACCCACCAGTGCACGTGTGTACGGATGCCCGGGCCGGGAGAAGATCCCGTCACGAGACTGGGCGTCAACAATCCTCCCGGCGTACATGACCAGGATCCGGTCGCACAGAGAGGCTGCCAATGCCAGATCGTGGGTGATGAAGAGCATCCCAATGCCCCGGTCACGTCGCAGTGCAGAGAAGATGGCAACGATCTCCGCCTGAGTCGTGACATCAAGTGACGTCGTCGGCTCGTCCGCAATGATCAGCTCCGGGTTGCCCGCAAGGGCTCCAGCAATGACGACGCGCTGCAGCAGGCCACCCGAGAGTTGAACCGGATACTGGCTAAGCCGGCGGGGACCGTCGTGGATTCCCACCTGCTCCAGCAACCCGATAGCCTCGACGCGCGCCTCGTCCCTCGATCGGCCAGCGTGCACCCTCATCCCCTCGGTCAGGTGATCCTCGATCTTCCACAATGGATCGACAGCCGACCGAGGGTCCTGAAAGATGACCCCCACCTTTCTTGCCCTGACTTGGCGCAGCGCGGGAACCGACATCGATGCAAGGTCCTCCCCGTCGAGCAGAATGGCTCCACTGCTTCTCCCGCCCTCGGGAAGGGATCGCACGATCGTGCGGGCGGTCATGGACTTGCCGCTCCCGGACTCGCCGACGAGGCCCACGATCTCGCCCCGGCCGATCTCGAAGCTCACATCGATCAGAATCGGCTTCGCGCCGCCATCGACCTCGATCCAGGTCGAGACCGCTTTCAGCGCGAGGAGTGCTTGCGTCATCGCCGTCCGCTCCTTGACGCAAGATCGGAGAGCCAATCGCCCGCCAGGTTGAAGGCGACGACGGAGAGCACAATCGCAGCGGCCGGTGGAACCACCGCGGACGGCGCCACGTACACCTGCTGGTTTGCGTACCAGAGCATCGAGCCCCAATCAGGGGTGGGCGGCTGCACCCCGAATCCGAGGAACGAGAGGCCTGCGAGGTCAAGCAGGGCGTAGCCGAAATAGAGCGCGGTCTGCCCGACTATGAGGGTGGTCAGGTTGGGACCGATGTGGGCGGCACAGATGCGCAACGCACCGAATCCCTGGACTTTCAGGGCATCGACATATGGCTTGTGGCTTTCCACGATGGCTCCTGCCCGTACCACTCGCGCCATCAAGGGAACGTAGATCACTGCGACGGCGATCACGATGGTGCCGAAGCCCGGACCAAACGTCGCCACGATCACGGCAGCCAACAGCAGCGCCGGGAATGCGAACACCACGTCAAAGCTGCGCGACAGCAGGCCATCCAGCCAGCCTCCCGCATACCCTGCGGCGATACCCAGCGGTACTCCGACGAGCGTGGCGAGCAGCACAACCAGGAGCGGTCCGAGCAGGGACAGCCGAGCGCCGAAGACCAGCCGTGACAGGATGTCGCGACCCGCGCCGTCCTGGCCGAGTGGATGGGCGGCAGAAGGTCCGGCGAAGGCCGACGATAGGTCGATCGCGCTTGGATCGTAGGGCGCGATCAGCGGTGCCAGGGCCGCGACGATGACGAACCCGACGATGACCGCTACACCGAAGATTGCCGTCTTCGGCACCCGGCGAGGCGGGTGTGCGTGCGTGGGCACGGCCGTGCCAACTGCGACCACAATCAGCGCACTGACCGGCCGGCGAGACGTAGGCGCGGGTCAATGACTGCGTAGAGCACATCAACCCCGAGATTGATGATCAGGAACTCGGCCGTGAAGAGCAGCGCGATCGCCTGGACCACCGCGTAGTCGAGGCCCTGAACCGATCCCACGAGCAGGGCGCCTACGCCATTCAGGCCGAACGCGTACTCCACCAGGATGGCGCCAGACAGCAAGTAACCGACGACGACACCGGAGATCGTTACAACCGGGATCAGAGCGCTCCTGAAGGCGTGCTTCAGCACGACGCGGCGTCCTGAAAAGCCGCGGATGCGCGCCGTTTCGACGTACTCGGTCTGCAAAGCCTCGATCATCGAGAGGCGGGTGACGCGGCTGACAATAGCCAGCGCGCTCAACGCCAGGGCGATCGCCGGCAGTGTGAGGTGATAGACCATGTCGATACCGCCGGATCCCACGCCGAGCGCGGGAAACCACCCAAGGGCGACTGCGAACACCGCGATGAGCACCACTGCTGAGACGTAGGCGGGGATCGAGGCAACAACCAGGGCCCCCGTCGAGGCCAGAACGTCCACTGGGCCACTCCGATAGACCGCACTGGCGATTCCGAGGGGGATACCGACGACAAGCATCAGCAACGCGGCGTAGGCCGTGAGAGCAAGGGTGGTGCCGAGGCGGGGCGTGAGCACGTGGATGACGGTATCGCGCTCCTTGATCGACTCGCCGAGGTCACCCTGAATGATCCGACTCGCCCACGTCACGTACTGGACGGGAAGCGGCTGGTCGAGTGCGTACTTCTGACGGATCGCCTCAAGCGCCTGAGGGGTAGTGGGACGCCCCGCGAGAAGGATCTTGGCCGGGTCACCTGGCGCCAGATGAAGGAAGCCAAAGACGACCACGGATGAGGCAATGAGGACAAGGAGCATCGATGCCGCGCGGCGGAGCAGATAGCGGATCATCGCGGGGGCGCCTGTGGAGCCCGGGGCGTTGTCACTCTGGGATGGTACGTCCGCCGTGCGATGGCTCTGGCCACCGCACGGCGGACCTCATGAACGACCGAACCTAGCTAGTTGCCGCTGAGCTGCTGGGCGAAGTTCTGATAGAACCAGAACTTAGTCTGCGTATAGCCACCGATCTTCTTCGAGTGGACGAAGATCGTCGGGTCAACGTACAGCGGGATCTTCACCGTCTTGTCGGCCAGCATCTGCTGCATGGCGATGAGCGCGGTGGCGGCGGCGTCACTCTGCGGATCAGCTTGGGTCCACGCATCCTCCAGCGCCTTGTAGGCGGGGTCGTCGAAGCCCTCGACGTTCGAGAATTCGTTCGAGAACGGGATCACCAGATCGGCCGACATATCCGGGTAGTCTGCGGCCCAGAAGTTCAGCATTGAGTTGAATGGTCTCGGTTCGATCCCCGAGAAGTTCGCGGCAGCCCAATCGGCGGTCGGCAGCTTCTTGATCGAGATGTCGAGACCGATCGCCGTGCCTGCCTGCTGGATCGCCGGTCCGACGATATCCGCCGTGGGGCTCTCTTGAACGATAACCTCGATCTTCAGCCCTTCCGCATTGGCGTCCTTGATCAGCTGCTTGGCCGTCGTCAAGTCGGGCGTCAGAGGGACTGCGAGAGCGTCATACGCCGCATTGAATTTGTCGGTAGCCCAGGCGGACAAGCCCGGCGGGACGCCCGCCTTCAGCGGCTGCCCGTACTTGCCTGATACCGCCTCGGCCAGGCCGGTGCGGTCGATCGCGTAACTCAGCGCCTTGCGAACGCGCTCATCGCTGAACGGTCCTGCCTTGAGTACCGGCGAAATGTAGTTGAACTGGTTGCCCGGACCAGCCGTCACCACGAGACTCGGGTCTGATTCTAGCTGCTGCGCATTGCGCCCATCCAGGTCGAACGTGCCGTCGATCTCGCCACTCTTCAGGCCGGCTACCAGGGTCGCCGAGTCAGTGAGCTCACGAATGATGAAGGTCTTCACCTTGGGGAGTCTCGTCGCGTCCCAGTAGGCATCGAACCGCTGGAAGACGATCTTCTCCCCCTTCGTCCACTCCGTCGGACGGAATGGCCCAGTGCACATGACCTTATCCGGCGCGGTTCCGAAATCCTTACCGGCCTGCTCAACAAACGCCTCCTCGACGATGTGGCCCATGGGCGTCGCGAGCTTGAACGGGAACGGCGGATCCGGATTCTTCAGCTTGATGGTGACCTCTGCATCGCCGGTCTTCGTCACCGAATCAATGGTGCTCGCCAAGCCTGCAAGGGGGGAGGCAAGGTCTGGGTTGCTGACGCGGTTCAGCGAGAAGACCACATCGTCGGCCGTCACCGGGTTTCCGTCCCAGAACTTGGGACCCGACTTGAGCTTGATCGTGTAGGTAGTCGCGTTGACCTGTGTCCAGGACTCGGCAAGGAGGGGTTGGACCTGGCTCTTGTCGTCGAACCTGAGCAGGCCTTCGCATTCGGCGTAGGTCGCGTAGTTGGTGGTTCCTGAGTCATAGGAAAGATGCGGATCGAGCGATCCTACCGAGTTCTTGCCGGCCCAGGTCACGCTTTCGATATCGCCACCGCCAGTGCCGGGTGAGGCGCTCGGCGAGGCCTGGCTGCAGGCACTCAACATGACAACTGCCGCCGTCGCGATCGCCAAGATGCGGGTCTGGATCATCCGTTCCGTCAGGATTCTCACGACACTCCTCCATGACTCGGCGGTTGGGAGCCTCGCTGCCTCAGGCGGCGACCGGAGGGCGGTGGCACCATTGTTCCAATGAATGTGATAGAAACCACAATCGACGAACAATGTCAATCAGATTTTGGGTGACGGCGAGGCCTCGGAAGGCACCGCTTGGCCGATCTCGAGGAGGCGGTTGGCAAGCGGCAGATAGCTCGTTCGATACGCCTCGGCAAATCGCGTCCCGCGGGCCGAATCGGGAAGCCAGGTGGTGTACGGCACCTCGACAGCGGCACCGGCGGCCTCGTGGTCGGGGTAGACACCAGCTGCCACGCCGGCCAGAAGCGCGGCACCGAGGGTCGTAGGTTCAGGGAACCCAACGGCTTCAATCGTGTGCCCGGTGATATCAGCCTTCAGCTGCATCCAGACCGGATTCCGGGTCGCTCCACCTTCCACCCGCAAGGTTCCGCCCACCGGCGCGCCCAACCCTGCGAGCCATTCGATATTTCTTCGCAGGGAGTAGCAGATGCCCTCGAGCAGCGCCTGGATGAGGTGACCGCGCTGATGGGCCAGCGTGAGGCCAAGAATCGCCCCGCCGGCTGTCCGTGGGTCCCACACGGGAGTGACCACCCTTCCAAACGACGGATAGACCATCAGCCCTGACACGTCGAGGGGCATCGGAATCTGCTGCATCAGCTCAGCCAACCCCGCAAGGTCGTCGGGATCGGACGTTTGCGAATCCACGCGTTGCCGACGTGACGAGTCGCCCACCAGTCTGCGGAACCAGTCAACGATGGCGCCCGCATAGCCGACTCGTGCGGATAAGACGTACTGGCCCGGCACGACGTCGGCGTAGCAGGCAACATAGCCCGCTTCTTCGCCAGTTCGCTCCACGAACTCGCCGACCGGCACCACGACGGCCTCTGCCGAGCCTGTTGAGTCGACCAGGATCTGCCGTGCTGACCGAACGGCATAAGCCCCGCACAGGCGGTCATGTCCACCCGATGCCACCATGGTCCCCGCCACGAGCCCGGTCGAGCGAGCAGCATCTGGACGGACCCGCCCGACCGCAGACCCCCCATCCACGACAGGCGGAAAGAGCCGCGGGTCAATGTCCGCTTCATGGAGCAACTCCTTCGACCACGATCGCGAGCGCTGGTCCCATGCGAGGGTGCGTGAAGCGAGTGTCGGATCGGTGACGATCTCGCCGGTCAAGCGCAGAACGATGAAGTCCGCGATGGACAGCCAGTGCCGGGTTGCCCGGAAGATCGTCGGCTCGTTGACTCGCAACCACATGAGCTTGTTGACGCCGTAGTGCGGGTCTACCGACTGCCCCGTGATGCGGTTGATCTGGTCGGCGCCAACCCGTTCCTTCCACCATGTCGCTTCTGCGCTCGCGCGGGTGTCGTACCAGGCGATAGCTGGACGCAGAGCCCGAGCGCGCCTGTCAACGGGGAGACCAGCCTCTCCGACCGACGCGACCGCGAGCGCGCGGATTCGAGACGCATTGCCTAGGTCATTCGTGAGTTCGCGCAGGAGCGAGCAGGTGGTGAGCCAGAGCTCCTCGGCGCTATGCTCGACGCGACCAGCCCCGAGCCGGGTGGTGGGTGTCGGTGCGCGGCGCAGGGCAAGCAGGCTGCCGTGCTCGTCGAAGGCGGCAACCTTGATCGATGAGGTCCCGACGTCGACGCCGACAAGCGCCTCTGGGCTCATGACATCGTCTCCCGGTCGGAGTCTAGGCGGCGGCTCCTTGCGCCTTTTGCCACGGTCGCGCTTCGCGATCGACGATCTCGCCAAGCCGTTGCAGGCGCGGCACGGATACGGTAGCCAAGAGCTCACTGGCATTCGGTCCGAGAGCGTCAGCCCAAATCGCACGCCCTGCCAGAAAACCCGAGGCGCCACCGCGGCAGGCTGCCTGTACCGCTGGAGCGAAATCGTCAATTGCTACGCCCTGTGAGAGGACCACCCAGGGACACGCCAAGACCTCGGTCACCCGCTCTGCCCATGACTGAATCGCTGCTTGGGACGCCTTCCCGTGGAAGGGGACCTCTCCCTTGTACAGGTCCGGTCGGCTGGCCGCCAGACAGGCAGCCGCGTCAACCATCGCCTGCTCCCGATCCCAGCGGCGTGAGGTGCCATGGTCAGGGTCCCGGACCATGGCTTCGACAATCCCGATCATCTTGTTCGCGCGGCACATCTCCATGAATTGGATCGCGAGCGCGAGCAGGCGTTCCTGTTGGGAGGCGCCCTTCCAGAGGAGCAGAAGCTTCAGTGCAACTGCACCCGCAGCCCGGGCCCACACCGGGTCGACATCATCATCGATCTCGGTGTCGCTCACGGCCTCGCCGGGAACTTGAATAAGGCGGTCGGCCGCGATGATGATGCCGCAGGCGGGTGCCATCTCGCGTGCCACGTCGAGCGCCGGAAGCCCGAATCGCTGGTCGAACAGCATTGCGGACGCGTGCGGAGCGAGCATTCGGGATACTTCGACCTTGAACACTTCGACTGTCCGGTCTTGCACGGGATCCTTCTGATGCTGCTGCAGCATTAGTCTCAGCGACTCGCGTTGGTCGATGGCGACCATTCCCAGGGCTCCTGAAGCCCGGGCGATCCTGTCGAGGCTGGCCCGCCAATTGGCGGGCCCATCGGCGTGACTCATGAGTCCTCCGGGAGGCTTCTGGAAGATGGTCGAACGGCAGTCAAACCTACACCATCAATGTGACGATTCTAACAAATGCCCTAATCCGTCACGCCGATCCGACCGAAGCGACGGCCGTGCCCCGTGCAGTGGGCTCGACAGATGTGAGTTATCCCGCATAAGATGGGACCACCCGAACACAGAAACGCCCGAGGGCATGAGCGCAGGCAGAATGTGATACCCCTCCTCCTGTCTCCCAACCTCATCGAGCGCCCGTACCGCGGCGGTTCCCGCCTAGCGGCTTTTCGGAGGGCCTCCCCCGCCGACCGCGAGCGCGTGCCCGAGGATTGGGTGGGATCCACGACAAGTGTTTTCGGGGGCGGCGACCTCGGACTCAGTGTTCTTGCGGACGGCACGACGCTGCGGGATGCGATTCGCCGTGATGCCGAGGCCTTTCTCGGTCCTGACCATGTCTCGGTGATGGGCACGGACCCCGGTCTGCTGGTCAAATTGATCGATGCACAACAGCGGCTCTCAGTCCACCTCCACCCAGATCGTCGCTTTGCGCGCCAGCATCTGGGCGTCACCTACGGAAAGACGGAGGCGTGGTACATCTTGGACGCCACGCGCGGGGCGGCGGTCCACCTCGGCTTTCGCAATCCGATCGGCGCCGACGAACTGCTCAGGATCGTCGAAGACGGCCAGGGCAGCGCCCTTCTGGAGCAGATGAACCGACTGGAGGTCACCCCGGGCGATTTGGTATTCGTTCCCGCGGGGACGGTACATGCGATAGGCGAGGGCATATTCCTCGTGGAGGTCCAGGAGCCAAGCGACCTGCTCGTGCGGCTCGAATGGAGCGGCTACGCGGTTGGCGCGATGGCAAACGACCTCGGGCTTGGCTTCCCGGTCGCCCTGACAGCAGTGGATAGGTCCGCCTGGGGCGATACGCGACTGGAAACAGTGGTCCGCCGTCGTAGCGACGATCAGTCGTCATCCGGCGAAGATCTGCTCCCCGCGGACGCGGCACCGTTCTTCCGGCTCGGCCGCGTCCGTGGCGATGGACCGCGGCTCGAGGCAGGGTTTTCGGTTCTGATCGTGGTCAAAGGTTCCGGAGAACTACAGTCTGCCGCTGGCACCGCCTACCAGCTGGAGAAGGGCGACTGCTGGCTCATTCCGTGGGCGGCTGGCCCGGTATCCATCGTTGGCGCTGTCGAGGCGATTCGTTGCAGACCGGCCGAGCCTCTTGCTGCCGCCGCGGCAGACCCCAATCTATCGGCGCGCCTTGCGCCTGCAATCTCCGGCGGAGCAGCCGGCTAGTCCCCAGGAGACCACCGAAATGAGCACGGAGATACCGTTGATGACCACCCCGAACGTCGATCAACTGGTCGCCTCGGACAAGGCCCACCTCGTCCACCCGCTCACCAGGCAGCGAGCGTTTACCGAGACCGGGCCGGTGCTGGTGGTGGGCGGCAAAGGCACAGAGGTCCAGCTGGCCGATGGCCGGATGCTTATTGACGGATCCGCTGGGCTCTGGTGCGTGAACGTCGGACATGGGCGCCAGGAGCTCGCGCAGGCAGCCTATGACCAGATGATGGCGGTCGCCTTCACGCCGACGTTTGGCGGCTTCTCGAATGTGCCCGCAATCATGCTCGCCGAGCGCCTGGCGAGCTTGGCGCCGGGGGACCTGGACGCCGTGATGTTCACCTCAGGCGGAAGCGAGGCGAACGAATCGGCGTTCAAGATCGCGCGCTTCTACTGGAGCCAGCTCGGCAGGTCATCCAAGACGGTGATCCTCAGCCATGAACGCGGCTATCACGGACTCGGCCTGGCAACCACCACCGCGACAGGCCTGCCGCAGTACCACCCGGATTTCGGGCCGCTGATGCCAGGCTTTGCCCGGATTCCGGCGCCCTACTGTTACCGATGCAGCGCCGGCACGCCGTGTGATCCGGCGACCTGTCCCGTGGACACAGGCGCCGCGCTTGCGGCAAAGATCGAGGAGCTCGGCGCTGACAACGTCGCGGCGGTCATTGTCGAGCCAGTCCTCGGCACAGGGGGCGTCATCGTGCCTCCTGCAGGCTATCTTCGCGCGGTTCGCGACGTGTGTAATCGCCTCGACATCCTGATGATCGCCGACGAGGTGATCACCGGGTTCGGCCGCACAGGCCGCTGGTTCGGCGTCGAGCACGACGGGATCGTGCCGGACATGTTGACCTTCGCCAAGGGAGTGACCAGCGGCTACATACCGTTGGGCGGAGTAATGCTTCGAAAGCCGATCTGGGACGTGCTGCACGCTGTTCCCGACGACCACGCCTTCATGCACGGCTTCACGTACTCGGGGCATCCGGTGAGCTGCGCCGTCGCGCTGCGCAATCTCGACATCATCGAGAGCGAGGGACTTGTCGAGCAGGCAGGAGTGCGGGGGCGGTACCTGAAAGTCCGCCTCGATGAGCTGCGGGCACTTCCGTACGTGGGAGACGTCCGGGGGCTTGGCCTCATGACGTGCATCGAGATCGTAGCCGACAAGGACACGCGAGCGCGGTTCCCGGCCACCGGCCTGGCACGGACGGCGGCCGTTGCCAAGAGCGCACGCGAATTCGGCCTCGTAACCCGACCGCTTCTCGATGACATCCTTCTCCTGGCGCCGCCATTGGTGATCAGCGAAGCCGAGATTGACCGAGCGGTGAACGCCCTAGCGCAGTCGATCACGCGAATGGAATAGGGACAAAACGCACGAGGGTGCTTCAGTGGCCACCTTGGACCAGACAACTGCCGATGTGGTGCGGCTCCGCTACGAGACGGCGCCAGTTCGTCGCGAGCGCATCCTGGAGCTGATCCGCCAGGTCGGGTTTGGGAGCGCCGGTGAGCTTGCCGCCATCCTCAACGTTTCCGAAATGACGGTCCGGCGAGATTTTCGCCGGCTCGCGGAGCAAGGCCTCGTGCGCCAAGTCCATGGGGGGGTCAGCGCGCTCACGACCGTGGCCGGGCCCATCGATTTCCGGCTGCGAGCCACGCAGCATCAGGGGGCAAAGCGGGCGATTGCAGACCGCGCCATTGGCCTGTTACGGCCGGGATCGGTCGTGGGCCTCGACGCCGGGACCACCACGCTTGAGGTCGCGCGACAGCTCGCCGACGGGCTGCGGCTGACCGTCGTGACGCACTCCCTACCGGCCATGGGTGCCTTGACCGCCCGTCCGTCGATCGACGTGATCGGACTTGGCGGTCATCTTCATGCCGAGACGCAAGCATTCGCCGGCACGATGACGGTCCAGGCGATTGGCGAGATCAGGATGAATACCCTGCTGCTGGCAATGACGGCGATCCGCGCTGGTGAGATGTGGTGCACCAATACCTTCGACGCCGACACGAAGCGAGCTCTCATCAACGCAGCCGACAGGGTCGTGCTGTTGGCCGACTCCTCAAAGTTCGGGGCCACCGCCGTGATGCGGGTCGCCCCGCTCGACGCGATCCAGACACTCATCACCGACGACGGGCTGGATTCGCAATCTCGACGGGACTTCGAGCGCTCGGGAATCGAGGTAGTCATCGTCGAAGACCGATCGGAGCGCGCATGACCGGGCGCGTAGGATCGTGGGAGTCCGCGGAGTCATCGAACTTCATCGCCGGAATCTGGCAGGGCGCCGATGGCGGAGCGACGGTCGAGAACATCAATCCGGCACGTTACGATGATCTCATCGGTTCGTTCACGCGTGGGTCGGCTGTCACCGTCGACCGAGCCGTGGCAGCCGCTACCGAGGCCGCCGAGGGCTGGGCAGCCACATCGCCGGTTCTCCGTGCCCGACTGCTAACCGCGATCGCGCGCGTTATTGAAGGCAACCGGGAGGAATTCGCGCGCGATCTCAGCCGCGAAGAGGGAAAGACCCTGCGCGAGGCGCAGGCCGAGGTCCGCCGCGGCATCCACGTATTCGACTTCTATGCGGGTCTTGGCCTTCGGTTAGGGGGTCGTCTGCATCCTTCCGAGCGGCCCGGGTTCCGGATCGAGAATCGAAGGGTCCCTCTCGGCGTTGTGGCGGCCATCACTCCGTGGAACTTTCCGTTTGCCATCCCCGCCTGGAAGGTCGCGCCGGCATTGATTGCAGGCAACACCGTGGTCCTGAAGCCCGCTTCGCTTACGCCGATGAGCGCGGTGAATCTGGCGCGCGCCGCGGAGGCCGCCGGTCTGCCAGCAGGCGTCTTCAACCTCGTCCATGGTGACGGCACGACCCTGGGCCCAGCGATTGCCACCCACCCGGGGATCGCAGCTATCTCCTTCACCGGTTCCACGGAGGTGGGTCGTCGTCTCTTTCGGGCAGCATCTGACGTGTTCAAGCCGGTTCAGACGGAGATGGGTGGTCACAATCCACTCGTCATCCTGGCCGATGCTGAACTCGACGACGCAGTTGCCATCGCTGTCGATGGTGCGTTCATGTCGACCGGCCAGAAATGCACGGCCACCCGCCGGATCCTGGTCGAAAACACGGTCTACGAGTCCTTTCTCGAGCGCCTGGTTGCGGCCACGAATGCGCTCCGGCTCGGCGATCCCTTCGAGCCGGCAACACAGATCGGACCGGTCATCTCTGCCGAGCAACTCGGTTTGGACGAGGCGGGGGTACAGCGCGCGGTTGCTGATGGCGCCCAACTGGCGACCGGCGGTCACATCCGGGATGACGGCTCCTTGGGCCAGGGCTGGTTCTATGCACCGACCGTCCTCACCGGTGTCGATCGCCAGGCGGAGATCGCCCAGAAAGAGGTATTCGGACCGGTCGTGAGCGTCTTCCGCGTCGGCGGGCTCGACGAGGCGATCGAACTTGCCAACGCCACCGAGTATGGCCTCAGCGCCTCGATCTGCACCAGAGACCTGGTGGCGGCGGAGCGATTCGTACGGGGCAGCCGATCCGGGGTCGTTGCGGTGAACGCGGCAACCGCCGGCATCGAAGTCCAGGCGCCGCTCCACGGAACAAAGGCCTCGGGCCTAGGTCCGCCGGAGCAGGGCGACGAGGCGATCGAGTTTTTCACCGAGCCGAAATCGGTGTATCTGCGAACGCCGGGCCTCTCGTGACGAGCCGGTGGGGCGAGGATCTGCGCGGCTGGCCCGACGGGGACCGGATCGTCAGCGTACGAGCGGTGGCGGTGAATCTGCCGCTCCGACGTCCCGTGGCGTTCTCGACACGTCGCCTGGAGAGCCGGGAGTTTGTGCTGGTCCGGATCGAGACAGCCGACGGGATTGAGGGGATCGGCTACACATATGGTGGCCGTCTGATCGCGACCGCCATCGAGGTGAACTTGGCGTCGCGCCTGCTGGGACAGCCGGCCGGTGCGATCGAAGCTCTCTGGCGGTCGATGTACCAGGAAACCTTGCTGCTCGGCCGCCGAGGGGCGGTCCTGCGGGCGATCAGCGCCGTCGACATTGCCCTGTGGGACATCCTTGGCAAGCGGGCCAGCCTGCCCCTCTATCGGCTGCTGGGAGGTGAGCGGTCACGCGTGCCGACCTACTTCTCCGGCGGCTATCACCGCGAAGGGGAGACGATCGACGACATCGCGGCAGAGGCCGGGCGGGCGGTTGCCGGCGGCTACGACTCCATGAAGATCAAGGTAGGGCTTGCTCCGGTTCAGCAGGACCTTGATCGGATCCGCATCGTCCGCGAAGTGTTGGGGCCGGATCGGCGGTTGGCACTGGATGCGAACAACGCCTGGCCCACGGCGGCGGACGCGCTGCCAGTGATTCGGGCGATGGAGGCCTACGCGCCATGGTGGATCGAGGAGCCGCTCTCGCCCGACGACCTCGCCGGCCACGCTCGCTTGGCGGCAGATCTGCTGACTCCGATCGCCACTGGCGAGATTGAAGCCACCCGCTGGGGGTTCCTCGCCTTGATCGAAGCCAAGGCGGCAGACATTCTGCAGCCTGACGCCTGTGTCGTTGGGGGCGTGACCGAATGGATCAAGGTCGCCCATTTGGCGGCTGCCCACGGGATCGCGGTGGCACCACATTGGAACGCCGACGTTCACGCCCACCTGGCTGCGGCCACTCCAAACTGCAGCGTCGTGGAGTACTTCGATGTGCATGAGGACGTCTACAACTTTGACCTGGTCCTGGCGGAACACCTGACCCTTACCGACGGTTGGATCAATGTCCCGGACCGACCCGGCGTGGGGCTCATCCTCGATGAGGCCGCCATCGATCGGTACCA
>Ga0153915_10002532_pt1 | contig 16642 bp, 9 predicted proteins | sample Opewatmetagenome_2_FD_107003 | JGI IMG/M metagenome (GOLD analysis project Ga0153915, IMG submission 107003) | Freshwater wetland microbial communities from Ohio, USA - Open water 3 Core 3 Depth 3 metaG | ecosystem: Environmental > Aquatic > Freshwater > Wetlands | place: USA: Ohio, Lake Erie...
AGCAAGCGCCGGAGGGGGTTCCATTGTGCTTTTGGGTATCCTGAGCACTTCGCTTACAGAATCGACTATGAAACCGATAATCTTATTTTTAATTTCAATTACTATTATACGCGTATTGTTGTCGTTATCAATAGTAGGAATTCCTAGTTTGGTTCTTAGATTGACCACGGGAATTACTTTTCCTCTTAAATCGATTACGCCTTCGATATAATCGGGTGAATTAGGCACTTTTGTAATAACCACTGTTCTTATTATTTCCTGAACCTTGAGAATATCAGCTCCAAATTCCTCATTGCCGATTCTGAAACTGACAAGCTGAAGCAGTTCCTGTTTATTATCCTTTTCATCATACTTCTCGTTCATCTCCTGCTCCTGCCGTTTTTAATTATTCAGGTAATATTTGTTTTTCGGGTCATGTATATTTTTGCCTTTCTGATTGAGTCCGCTTATTTTGAATTGTTCAATTGTTCCCTGCAGATTATTTGTAAGCCTGCTCAGATCTTCGGCTGCCCTTGCGATCTGCTGCGTTCCAGCGGCGCTCTGTTGTGTAACGCTGCTAATACCTTCAATATTTTTGCTTATCTGCTCAGCGGCAGCGGACTGTTCCTGGCTTGCGGTAGCAACCATCGAAATCAAATCCACAACTTCTTCCGAGCCGACAATAATTTCGCGCAGCGAATCGCCTGCTTTATCGGTAAGAGTTCTTCCTTTTTCAACTTCTTCGGTTCCCTGATCCATTGAAGCGACAGCTTCGAAGGTGTCTTTTTGAATATGTTTAATCATAGCGGCAATTTCTTTTGTTGCTTTTGTAGTTCTTTCAGCAAGTTTTCTAACTTCATCGGCTACGACTGCAAAACCTCTTCCCTGTTCCCCCGCCCTGGCGGCTTCAATTGCAGCATTTAGAGCTAAAAGGTTTGTCTGATCGGCAATATCATCAATAACTTGAATTATTTCGCCGATCTGATCGCTGCTTTGCCCGAGCGCTTGAACAGTAAGAGCCGATTTTTTAACAACTTCCGAAATTCTGATCATTCCTTCAATTGTTTCCTGAACTACTTTTCCCCCCTCTTTGGCAAAGTTGCCAGCTTTTTTAGCGGCATTAGCCGCCATATCGGCATTCTTTGTTGTTTCGAAAATGGTTTTTGTCATTTCTTCAACGGCGGCTGCAATTTCACTTGTCTGTGCGCTCTGCTCCTGTGCGCCGGCTGCCATTTCTTCGCTGCTTGATGAAATCTGGTTGCTTGCGCTTACAGTGGCCGAAATTGAATCGGCAACATTAGAAACAACTTCTTCAAGAGATTTAGCTACATTGTTAATCTGGCTTTGATACACTTTATAATTTTTATCATAATTGCCTTCCATTCTTACAGTCAAATCGCCGTTTGCAAGAACGCCAAGGATTTTAGTGCCATGTCTTACAACTTCAATTATGTGAGAAACGGATTGGTTAAATCCATCAACGAGTTCCTTATACCCGCCTTTAAATTTATCGGCGTTGCCTTTGTAATCGGTATTGCCGTTTGAATATTCGGATGTCATAAGATCTGTTTCATTCTTTAATTCTTTTAACGTACCCACAATTTTTTCAAGAGCGGGCGCCAGCTCGTTTCTGTCATCCTGCACTTGTCTTTTATAGTTAAAATCGCCGTCTGCAACCGTGTAAATTGCTTTTATATATTTCGAGAGAAAATCAATGAAACTGTTTATTTTCTTTGCCATAAAACCGAATTCGTCATTTGAATCCCATTTTACTCTTTCTTTAAGCCTTCCGAGATTAAGTTCGCCGAATACATAATTAACCTGTTCAATCGGTTTGACAATGAGTTTAGTTATTGCCATTGCGAAAATAACAGATATGATTAATGATATGAAGATAACGGCAATTATAAGCGTTTCTCCGCTCGAAGCATCTTTATCAATATCCGCTGAAACTGTTTCTGCGGTTATAACCGCTTTTTTAATAAGTTCATCAACTAAATTAAGCGATTCCTTAAGATAGGGTTCGCATTCGTTATCGAATACCGCAACAGCTTTATCGCTTTCGCCCCCTTTAATATATCCGTAAGCTTTCTCTATTGCAAGGATGCATTTACCCCAGGTTTCCCTTACTTTTTTGGCTTTTGCGGATTCTTCTTCATTATTAATAATTTTTATAAATTCATCAACATTCTTATCAATAATAACGCTCTGTTCTTTGCATAAATTTAGGTATTGTTCTTTTTCTTCAAGAGTTTTTGATATCGGAATCGAACGCGCGTCCCCTCTTGTTTTGTACATACCCGAATTTATTTCTCCAAGTATTTTTACGGGAATAAGATTCTCATTGTAAATTTTTTCTTTTCCCTGTTTCATCTCCCCCACAACTTTATAACTGATAACCCCGACAATTATTGTCATAAGCATTACTGCGCCAAAACCTATTAACAATTTACGTGACACTTTGAGATTCTTAAACCAGCCCATCATTTGTTCTCCTATATTTGTTGGAATTTTTTGTTTACAACAAAATAATCGGACTTTATAACCTTCATTTAAGAAAAAGGTTGCAAAAGGATAAATATAGATAACGAAAGGAGTAATACGGGTTATAAGAGAAAAACTTCATTTTATAATTATTCTGATATTTCTATTTTTATGGTTTAAATTTCAACTTTATTCTTTTATTATCCGCTTTTTCTTTCCATCATGATTTCCAATATGTCATATAATTTTTTTTTCTTCTTATTATATATGCGGCTGTTAAGCGAATATATTTTCTGCCGCCGGAATGCAAATAAACAAAACATCATTTAGCCAATATTTCTTTATTACTCATTTTATTCCGCATCAAAAGGGATGCGGCATAAATCCGCATCCCCATTTTAATCATATTTTATTGGGCAATATTTTTTTTTCTTCACCTGTAAGCACTTTTTCCATATCAAGCAGAATAAGCAGCCTATCGGGAAGTTTGCCAACCGCGGTTATATACTCTGAGTTTACATTAGACACAATCGCCGGAGGGGGTTCAATTATATCTCTCGGAATCCTTAAAACTTCGCTTACAGAATCAACTATGAAACCGATAATTGAATTATTCATCTCAACGACAATAATCCGGGTATTATAATCATTTTCTTTTATCGGAATGCCAAGTTTTATTCTAAGATTAATAACGGGTATAACTTTTCCGCGCAGGTCTATAACTCCCTCAACAAATTCGGGAGAATTGGGCACTTTCGTAATTACCACGGTTCTTATTATTTCTCTCACTTTCAGGATATCAGTTCCAAATTCTTCATTGCCGATCCTGTAGCTTACAAGCTGAAGGATTTCCTGGCTGTTGCTATTTTTTTTATTATTATCATTCATTTCCTTCTCCAATTATTCATTCAGAATAAGTTTAATTATTTGATTTTAATAAAAGATTAGACCTTGAAGAGGTAATTTTTGAAAAGCCGGAACTCTGATTCTTGCCGCTTACTTTGAAATGCTCTATTGCATTCTGCAAGTTATTTGTAAGCCTGTTCAAATCTTCAGCCGCGCGCGCAATCTGCTGAGTTCCCGCTGCATTCTGATTTGTTACACTGCTGATTGCTTCGATGTTTTTGCTTATCTGCTCGGCAGCGGCGGATTGTTCCTGACTGGCCGAAGCGACCATAGTGATTATATTTATTACTTCGGCTGAACCTTCTATAATCTCACTTAGCGCTTTACCGGCTTTATCCGTAAGCTCTTTCCCTTTTTCAACTTCGGAAGTGCCGAGTTCCATCGAATTAACAGCCTCGGTTGTATCTTTTTGAATTTGCTTAATCATTGAAGCAATTTCTTTTGTTGCTTTAGTAGTTCTTTCTGCCAATTTTCTAACTTCATCTGCAACAACTGCAAAACCTCTTCCCTGTTCGCCTGCCCTTGCGGCTTCAATTGCAGCATTTAAAGCCAATAAATTTGTCTGGTCTGCAATATCATTAATAACCTGTATTATCTCGCCTATCTGGTCACTGCTGCTTCCGAGAGCTTTAACAGTCATTGCCGATTTTTTAACAACTTCTTCAATTCTTGACATGCCTTCGATTGTTTCTTTTACAACTGTACCGCCATCCTTAGCATAATTGCCAGCTTTTTTAGCAGTTTCGGCTGCAAGATCGGCATTCATTGTAGTTTCCATAATCGTTTTTGTCATTTCTTCAACAGCAGTAGCAATTTCAGTTGTTTGTGCGCTTTGCTCCTGAGCGCCGGCCGCCATTTCTTCGCTGCTCGATGATATCTGGTCGCTGGCGCTTACAGTTGCAGCCACTGCGTCAGTAACTTGTATAACTACGCTTTCAAGAGATTCGCCAAGATTGTTGATTGTATCTTTTAATAACTTATAGCGGTTTTTATACTCTCCTTCCATCCTATGAGTTAAATCCCCGCTTGAAATAACGCTCATGGATTTCATACCGTCCCGGACAATATCGATGATAAGTTTTACAGAACGGTTGAACCCTGCGACAATAGTTTTATATCCGCCTTTAAACCTTTCAACGTCGCCTGTATAGTCGGTATTACCTTCGCCATAGTTTTCTGCCATAAGGTCTGTTTCCTTTTTCAGGTCTTTCAACGTTGCAACTATGGTCTCGAGGGCCGGCGCCATTTCGTTTCTATCATCTTTTACCTGTCGCGCATAGGTAAATTCCCCATTTGCAACATCATATATGCATTGAACATATTTTTTCAATGAATCGGCAAATTTGTTGAGGGATTTTCCCATTATGCCGAACTCATCCTCGGTATTCCAGTCCATTCTTAATTGCAAACGGCCATTGCTTAATTCACCAATAACATCCATAGCTCTTTTAACCGGTTCGACAATCATTTTCGTAATCATTAATGCGAACAGCACAGTTATTATAATTGATGCAATTACTGAAAGTATCATTAACAATTCACTGTCTGCCGCTTCCTGATCCAATTCAGTTGAAATGACCTCAGCTTTTTTAACCGCATTTTTAATTAAGTAATCAAGAGTCGATAAAGATTCTTTAAGGTAAGGTTCGCATTCAGTATCAAAAACAGCCACGGCTTTATCGCTTTCACCGGTTTTGATATACTGGTAAGCTTTTTCAATAGCCAGGACGCATTTATCCCAAATTTCTCTTACCTTTTTTGCCTTAGCGGTTTGCTCTTCATCTTTAATAATACTAACAAATTCCTCAACGCTTCGGTCAATAGCCGTCCCCTGTTCTTTGCACATCTGTACATATTGTTCTTTTTCTTCAAGAGTTTTCGCTATCACTATAGAACGCGCATCTCCTCTTGTTTTATACATTGCCGAATTTATTTCGCCAAGTATTTTTACCGGGATCAGATTCTCATTGTAAATTTCCTGTTTACCTTTAGTCATTTCGTTTAACGACTTGTAGCTGATAACCCCTACTGTTATAGTCAGCAATGTTGCAATGCCGAAACCGAGAAAGAGTTTTTTCGATACTTTAAGATTTTTGAACCATAACATTTTTAATTCTCCTATAGTTAATTTTGTTGTCATTTTAATAATCGCAATGACATATTTCCATTTCACTAAATTGTCCATAAGAGGATTATAGCGGGTTATAAAAGGATTTTATCGGGTTATAAAATCACTTTTATTCTTGACTATTATTATCATAATCTGTCCCGCCAAATTAAGATAGCGGAACAGATAAATGAATTGCTCATTTATAGATTCACTGTAAACTCGACTCGTCCGAAATTGTATGAATCGGCATTATTAAAATAGTAACCTCCCGGGTTGAAGTGTTCATATAAAAGATGCCCAGAAAGATTTTTAGTAATCTCAAAAATAAGTTTAGCAATAAATAAATCGCCGCGTAAAGTTCCATTTCCAGCAGTGAAAGAATTCATCTTATCTTCCGGAGCCAGCATATGATGATAATCGAAATTAAATCCGGTCTTTTCGTCGAACACAAATTTAAATGACGCATAAATTGAAATTAAGTTTGACCAGTTCGATATTCTGGATTCTTTTACATAGGTATAAACATAAGAGTCGCTCCATTTAGGCCATCTCGAAAACACAGGGTCCCACCCTTCGTTATTATTCGTATTCGGATCGTCACCGCTTAATATTATAGTTCCGAATGTAAATGTTTTGGGAAGTATATTTGTATTCCATAAAGGTTTATAATCGAAATATATATATCCGCCGTAAGCATTGCGGTCATAACTGCCGTATTTTCCGAATTGATATGCGCCTTCGAAAGTCACGTTTAATTCTTTCATCAGAGGTTTAACAATCCTTCCTCCGATTACATTTACATTTGCGTCAATTTGCCCGCTGCTTAATTTAGGATCTAGATAATTCTTTCTTATATAATATGATTGCAGGCCGCCCCATGAGAACTTGCCTGTATAATATACGCCGAAAGCATTTTCCTTCTGTTCTGCCAATCCCCATGTTCCATCAACCAGAAACGACGCTTCAATATCATTGCCGTTTATTACGGGTAAATCATCGGTTATCGGGACATATAATGCAAAAAATGAAAGATTATTTTCTTTATTAATATTCCAGTCATACTTTACTGCATTGAAATAAGTGGATCTTGAACCGTCGAGAGGAGTGCCTTCAAGAATAACAAAGCCTTCGCCATAGCTCATATTCTGTCTTCCTATAGTCAGCGTACCTTCGAGAATATTTTTTGTGTTCCACTTCAGATATAACTGGTCAATGAATATCTCATTCATCCGAAACGAGTTAGTTGATGGAGCAAAATAAGTTCTAAATTCATTGGTAATCTTAGCTGCAATTTCCACTGTTTGCCCGGCATACCATTGCCCCATTACACTCGACTTGAAGCGCATATAAGAACTTCCTGAATTTGCCGACCGCAATAAAGATACTGCATTATCCCATGTTTCCAAACGGACTCTTTCCTGAAAACTGATTTTATAACTTCCAGCATTATTATTTGCATCTAACGACTGTGCGTCCGTTTTTTGCGCAATAAACAAGACTGAAACTAATATTATTAAGCCGAGCCGGGTAATATTTATTTTTTTCATTATTTATCCTCATGGATTATTATTATTAATATACGGGTGCAAAAGAAGGCCTATTATTCAAGCCTTTTTGCACCCTGATTTAGTTTAGTTTATAAGCAGATTTTTTTCATCAGCCGTAAGAACTTTTTCCATATCAAGAAGAATCAGAAGCTTATCCTGTAATTTTCCTACTGCCGTTATATATTCGGAATTTATACCGGAAACAATTGCCGGGCATGGTTCGATAATATTTCCCGGTATGCGGAGCACTTCACTTACTGAATCTACGATAAATCCTATCGTAGTGTTTCTCAATTCCACAACAATGATTCTGGTATTATAGTCATTTTCTTTTGCCGAAACGCCAAGTTTCGTTCTTAAATTGATGATAGGAATTACTTTTCCTCTAAGGTTAATTACTCCTTCGATATAATCAGGTGAATTGGGGACTTTTGTAATTACAACTGTCCTGATAATTTCCCTAACTTTCAGAATATCAGTTCCAAATTCTTCATTACCTATTCTATAGCTAACGAGCTGCAGAATTTCCTGACTATTATTATTTTTATTATTCATTTTATTCTCCAGTTGCCAATTCGGAATATTCAATTATTCGATTTTAATAAATGGGCGGGTTTTGCATGCAAATTCTTCGTATAAATTGAATTTGAACTTCTGCCGCTTATTTTAAAGTGTTCAATTGTGCTTTGCAGGTTATTAGTAAGCCTATTTAAATCTTCGGCGGCTCTGGCAATCTGCTGGGTTCCCGCTGCATTCTGGTTTGTCACACTGCTTATAGCTTCAATATTTTTACTTATTTGTTCAGCCGCCGCCGATTGCTCCTGGCTTGCAGATGCCACCATAGAAACAATATTTATTACTTCCGATGAACCTTCAATAATTTCTTTTAGAGCCATTCCGGCTTTATCAGTCAACATTCTTCCTTTTTCAACTTCGGATGTTCCGAGTTCCATTGCACTTACAGCTTCGCCTGTATCTTTTTGGATTTGCTTAATCATTGCAGCTATTTCTTTTGTTGCTTTTGTAGTTCTTTCGGCAAGTTTTCTTACCTCATCGGCCACAACAGCAAATCCTCTTCCCTGTTCGCCGGCTCTTGCGGCTTCAATTGCAGCATTTAACGCCAGCAAGTTTGTCTGATCGGCAATATCATTTATAACCTGAACAATTTCGCCGATCTGATCGCTGCTGCCGCCGAGAGCTTTTATTGTGATGGCCGATTTCTTAACAACATCTGCAATTCTCGCCATGCCATCTATAGTTTCGTTTACAACTTCTCCTCCTTCTTTAGCAAAGCTGCCTGCTTTTTTAGCTGATTCCGCGGCAAGATCAGCATTCTTAGTTGTTTCAAGAATAGTTTTTGTCATTTCTTCAACCGCTGTAGCTACTTCATTTGTTTGTGCGCTTTGCTCCTGAGCGCCTGCAGCCATTTCTTCGCTGCTTGAAGATATCTGGTCGCTCGCGCTTACTGTAGCCGATACCGCTTCGGTTACCTGTATAACTACATTTTCCAGCGACTCGCCGAGATTATTAATTGTATCCATATATAATTTGTAGCGGTTATGGTAATCGCCCTGCATCCTGTGCGTTAAATCCCCGTTCGAAATTATTTCCATCGATTTCATTCCTTCTCTCACACAACCGATTACAACTTTTATCGATTGATTAAACCCTTCGATAATAGTTTTATAACCGCCCTTAAATTTCTCTGCATTTCCATTATATTCGGTATTTCCCAAAGCATATTTTTCGGTCATTAAATCCGTCTCATTTTTAAGTTCCTTCAGCGTTGTTACAATTGTTTCGAGAGCTGGTGCCATTTCGTTTTTATCATCATTGATGTTTCTTTCATACGTCAATTTTCCGTCGGCCACATCATATATATCGCCGACATATTTTTTTAGAGAGTCTATAAAGTTGTTTAATGCAAAAGACATCTTTCCAAATTCATCACTTGATTCCCATGCCATTTTCGATTGCAAACATCCATGGCTTAAATCATCAATTACTTCCATAACCTGATCAATAGGAGTAATTATTATTTTTGTGATATACATCCCAAATAATATCATAATAACGAAAGAGATGCCTATCGATATAAAAATAATAGTTTCGGAGCTTTTGGCCGTTGCTTGCAATTCCGCGGCGACGCTTTCGGCCTGTTTATTTGCCTCCTGTATTAAAACGCTTAGTTTTGAAATAGATTCCTTAAGCCTTGGGCCGCATTCAGTATTAAATACTTTTGTTGCCTGTTCTCCTTCTCCTTTTTCGGTCAATAGATACGCCTGTTCAATATATTGAACGCATTCTTTCCATATATCTCTGGCTTCTTTTGCGGCGGCATTGCCTTTTTCATTTTTTGAAACGGCAGCGTACTGCTCGGTCTTCTCATTAATCAGATTATTCAAATCGCGGCAGGATGCCATATTCTTATCTCTTTCCTCTTTAGTAAGAGCCGCCTGCATTGCCCTGGCATCCCCTTTTGTACGGTACATCGCAGCGTTTATTTCGCCTAATAATCTTATCGGAATCAGATTTTCATTGTATATAACCGAGTTACCTTCAATCATAGTGTTTAATGAACTGTAACTAAGTATTCCAATTAGTAATGCAATAAATCCGGCGAAACCGAATCCGATAAATAATTTTAATGATACTTTTAGATTTTTAAACCATTTCATATTTCTTGCTCCTTTTTTTATTAGTGACAATGAAATAATCGCGCACACTTAATTTGTTTTCACAAAAAGGCGTACAAAAGGATATATGGGGGTTATGAAATGCGTTAAAACTTTTTCAGGAATGTATCGGATGGTATATTTAATTTGCTATGGAATGTTTTTTAATGTTCTTAAAATATCTTCTGCTTAATTCAAGAGTCGATTCACTGCTCCGCAGAAATACTTTATAAGAGTTGTTGGATATTTTTTCAATTTTATTAATTTGACTTATATTAACTAATGTTGAACGGTGTATTCTAATGAATAAATTAGAAGGCAGAAGCGACTCCCATTTTTTCAGTGCCCTTTTTAATGTGTACTGTTTTTTCCCCTCCATAAAAATTTTAGAGTACTGTCCCTGAATTGAGATATAGATAATTTTCATTATGGGCAGAGGAATCATACGCCCCCGGTACCGCACAAAAATGTTTTCTTTATTATCGTTCTTTATTATTAAATCCGATTCTCCCGGTAATTTTAACGATTCATATTTTTTCAGGCATCTTTTAACCGATTTTACAAGTTCCTGAGCGTTAAAGGGTTTGAATATATAGTCGTCTGCGCCAAGCTCCATTCCCTGCCTAAGATTTCGGTAGCCTGTTTTTGCAGATACGAAAATAAAAGGAACCGGCAAATGTTTTTCCAGCGAATTAATTGTCTTAAGGACTTCATACCCGTCTATTCCGGGCAGCATTATATCGCATAAAATAATATCGGGGTGCATTTGGTGATAACGCTCAAGCCCTTCTTCCCCGCTTGTAACGGCAGTTACTTTGTAATTTTCTTCTTCAAGAAGATACTTTATATTTTCCCTTATATCTTTTTCGTCTTCAATTAACAATATTTTTTTCACTTCAGGGGATGTTTTATCCCGCCCGAATTTCTTTAATTCTTTTACAGCTTCCTTGCCGCCGAAAGCCTTTCTTTTTTTGTCGGCGGTTTGTTTCCTTTCAACAGCGCTGCCGCTTTGCGGTATTGAAACAATAAAAGTCGTTCCTTTTTTTAATACGCTTTTACATTCAATTTTTCCTTTATGCAAATCGATGGCTTTTTTTGCAATTGATAAACCGAGCCCGGTCCCTCTTATTTCCCCCACGTTGTTTCCGCGGTGAAAAGGAGAGTATAGTTTCTTTTGATCTTCAAGGGCGATGCCGATGCCTTCATCGGTAAAAATGAATATAACCGAGTTGCCTTCCTGCCTGACGGAAAATTCAATCCTGCCCCCTTCCGGCGAATATTTAATAGAATTTGAAAGCAGATTAATAATGAAGCACTTAACATACATTTCGTCAAGGCTGAACATTTCCTCTTTAAGCTCAACATTGAGCTTCAGTTCGTGCCCCGGCTGAAGCATAATCTTCATATCGTCAATAACAACATCGCAGAGCCGTTTTAGATTAATTTTGGAAGGATTGAATGCGTGATTTTCAATATCGGTCTTACCGAGCATAAGAACATCGTCTATCAATTCATTTAGATGAAGAATCTGCTTTTTAATTCTATCTGTCTGCTGAGCATACATTTCAGGCTCCAGTTTTGCGCCGTATCTTTCAAGCAGTTCTGCAGAGGAATAAATTGTAGTTAAAGGACTTTTAAACTCATGCGACGCCATAGACATAAAATGAGATTTCAGTTCATTTAATTCTTTCTCTTTCATTAAAGCCTTTTTAACGCGCGATTTCATTTCTTTCTGTTTTGCAATTTCTTTTTTGAGAAGTTCGTTAGCCTGTTCAAGCTCGCTGTTTCTATCCCTAACAAGTTCTTCGAGGCTCATCTTACTGTTTAGCAGTTCAATTTCCTTTTCCCTTCTTGATGTTATATCGCTGCCGATAGCAATCAGATATATATGCTTTCCGTTTTCATCGTAGTAAGGGCTTACGTTCCATTCCGTTAATATCGTGCTTCCGTCTTTTTTAATAAGATGATTTTCAACGTGAATCTCAGTTCCGCATATTTTAATCCTTTCAATTTCATGTTCAAGGTAGGGCGCCTCAACTTTCGGCACAAAAAGTTTAAAGTAATCTTTTTCAAGCACATCCTCTTCTTCACATCCGAGAGTCCTTAAAAGAAGATTGTTCATTAGTTTTGTTTTTTTGTCTTCAGAAATTATAACACAGAATACAGGTATGGATTTCAGCAAAGTCCTGTTAAGATAAACCTCCTTATGAAGTTCAGTTTTTATCTTTATATACTCTGTAATTTCTTTAGCATATACGGATATTCCTTCAACCGCACTATTCACAATAATTCTGTTAAAGCTTATCGAATAAATTCTTTCGGGATTTTTAGTTTTGTAAAAATCTTTAAATTTCCCTTCATTTAAAGCGCGCCAATACCATCCTTTCCACTTTTCAGCAATATGGTAAGGCAGAATGTCATCGGGTTTATCGCCAAGCGAAATTATTTTTCCGTAATCTTCAAATACTTTCTGTTTATAACTTTTATTAAAGGCTGTAAGGCCGAAATCTTTAACATTAACGCACCAGATAAGGGTATCTATGCTTTCAATTAAAGATAAAAGATTCATATTGGATTCGGATTCATTTTTAACTGTAAGACTGCTGGCATCAATATCGTAAATGACATAATTTAAATGTGTAATGTTTCCTCTGTCGTTATATTCAGGCAGAGTAAATACTTTGGCTTTAAATGCGGAACCGTTCTCTTTCTTAAGTACATATTCTTTGGGAAGGATTTTATCGCCGCGCAGATGCTGCATTACCCTATTTACAATATTCTCATTTGATTCGGAAGGAAAGAAAGAGACAATAAAATATTCATTTTCAGCGTTAAAATGGATGCCTAATTTACCGGACGCATTTTCCGAAAGATGCACTATTCTGCCGCCCAAATCAACTTTTATTACCGCCACAGTATTGCCCTCGGTTAATAATCTTTCAGCATTCTTTTTATACAAAATTTTATTTTTAACAAACTTTCATATAATTTTCTTTATATACTTCCGCAATAAGTGTTGCTGTAAGCACAAAACTGCCATTTAAAAGAATAAAATCGCCATCCAGAACCAGCTATTGATGTTCCTTTTATAATTAAAATGCCGCCTTTCGGAAACGATTTCAATATAAACATAGTTACAGCACTGTTTCTCGACTCAATTTATTATCGCCCGACAAGAGTTTCTTTAAAGAAAAAGGGTTACTAAAGGATTATATTTGGTCATAAATGGAATTCCGGATTGTAGATTCAGCAAATACACCCATATGATCCTTTAATTTTTTAACATTAAATTTTTATTTTGGTTTAAAAGATTTTATTTTGAACGGAGTTATTATGTCTATTTTTCAATAAAGGGAAGCCTCAGCTTCCCTTTTAATTTCCAGTATTTTATTTAAGCACTTCCTGTCCTGTAAAGCTTCTGTAAAGCGAAAGCTGTTCAAGGATTGGATTATAATTTTCTGATTTATCCACTATTATTTCAGTAAGCATTTTGCCAAGGCCGGGCCCAAGCATAAAACCTTGTCCGCACATGCCAACATTTAAGAGAAGATTATCAAATTCTTTTGTATATCCTACAATCGGGAACCCGTCGGGGGTCATAGGGTAAAGGCCGCGCCAGGTTCTTCTAACTCTAAGATTTCTTAAACGGGGATAGATGCTTATCATCCTGCTTATAACGTGAGGGAGAAAAGATGAAGTATTATCGCAGTCAAGCCCTGCAAGCTTAGGCATAGGAGTAATGCAGAATACCACCTGCCCCTCTTTGTTCTGGTAGAAATAATAATTAAGCGAGCCGAAATCGGGGCGGATATCAACAATCATCGGATCGAAGAATCTTTGAACGGGTTCTGTAATTCCTGCCTCGTGTGAATCGGGATAAACGGGCAGTTCAAGTCCGATCATTCTGCCTATTTCTGCCGCAGTTGCGCCGGCGGCGTTAACTATTAGCCCGGCTGAATATTCCTCTTTTCCTGTTGAAATACTTGTTATAATTCTTCCATTTTTTTTCATTGAAGCAATTTCTTCATTAAAGAAGAAATCAACTCCGGCTTTCATAGCCATAACATAGTAAGCATCGGCAACTTTAAGATTGCTTGCATAGCCGTCTCCCGGCGAGAAAGTGCCCCCTCTTAAACCTTCGGGGTTAATTCCCGGGGCAATCTGCTGAATCTTTTCCGGCGAAACCCAGTCGATATTCAGTTTATAACTTTTTTGAATTGAAAGAAGGTCTTTCAAAGATTTTTCTTTTGCTTCATCATAAACGGGATACATATAACCGCCCTGCACCCAGTCAATATCATATCCGTATTCCTTTTCAAAATTCCTGAATATTTCAAGAGACATTTGGCAAAGGCCAATTTTTGCAGGATCGGAGTGCGTAGCCCTTATGCCGCCGATAGCGGCTCTGTTCTGGCCTCTTCCTACGGAAGGAAATTTTTCAATAACAGCAGTCTTAATGCCTCTTTCAGCGAGGTAAAAACTTAACGGAAGCCCTACGCTCCCGCCGCCAATTATTATTACATCGTATGTTTTCATATTATTCACCGTCCGATTCATTAATTAATGCATACATCGGCACTTCAACGCTAAGAGGGCGTTTAGTGCCCGGAGTAACATCATTCCATTCAACTCCGGCCATTTTGAATACTCTCGGAAGGAGAGTTGAACAGTTTTTTCCACCGCAGGCGCCCATTCCCACTCTAAGGGGTTTAAGCTGGGCGGCATCGCGCACTTTATGTTCTTTTATGTAATCGACTATCTCTTTAACCGTAATCAGTTCGCACTGGCATACAACGCCGTTTTCGGGAAGGTAATTGAATGATGCATTTTCAAGAGGCTGAACTTCCTTAACATCCTGAACTCTTATGCCCGATATTTTTGCGGCGTTTTTTATTCCTGCTTTTACACACACAATGCTTGTTTTATATTTTTTGTTGAAGCGGATTTTTGTTACAAGAGCATCTTCGAGGAAATCCCCTTCCATAGACATTAATGCGACCGTGTCCCCTTCCTTAAAATTTGGAATAAACTCGTGAGGGAGAATTACTTCCGCATAATCATCGTCAATTTTCTTTGCAAGCGTTATTGCAAGTCCGGGGCATATAGCAAGGCAGCTCTGGCATCCGTTGCAGTCCCCGTCGAATACGGGCAGGTCCATTATGCTGCCGAGGTCGTCAACAAGTTTAATTGCATGCTGAGGGCATACCGAAGTACACGGGTTGCAAGGTATTTCTTCAACGCAATGAATTACAGGTTTATATTTATCGGTAATCTCAATATCTCTAAATTCAATTATTTTGCCGGGACGGCTTTTAAGCACTTCGGCCTTTTCATTAAACGATTCATCGATTAAAACATCTTTGCCGAGTATCTGCGCCATTTGAAGCCCGGCTATTCTTCCGCCGAACATCGCCGAAGACGCTTCCGCTATTTCATTTGCGTCCCCTGCTTTTACTACTTTGAATCCATAATCCAGCGCCATATTGTAAAATTCGTCAACGGGGCTAAGGCCTACCGCAATAAGAAGCGTATCAACTTTGAATGTCTTTGCGGTTTCAAGCAGCGGATTGTAGTTTGCATCCACCTGAGCAATTGTAACCTGTTCAACCTTTCCGTTTCCTTCGGCTGAAAGGACTGTATGGTTAAGGTAAATTGGAACGCCCATTCTTTTAATCTTATCGGCGTGCACTTTATAACCTGATGCTTTAGGAAGAATATCACAGATGCCGGCAACTTTAATGCCTGCCTGAAGAGCGTGGTATGCCCCTATTAAGCCTACGTTTCCGCTCCCTACAATGAATACTTTATCGGATGATTTAACGAGGTCGCGGTTTACAAGGGTCTGGAATGCTCCGGCGCCGTAAACTCCCGGAAGATGATTTCCGGGGAATATGATTGAACGCTCGCGCGCTCCGGCTGAAATTATTATTCCGTCAAATTCTACAATAACGTAGTTCTTGTTCTCAACAAAAAGCCCTGCTTTTTTGTCTTTGTAAATGCCAACAACCGATGTGCCCGAATAGATTTTAACGTTTTCATAGGAACGCACTTCGTTTTCGAGCTTATGGCCTATATCTATGCCGCGCGTGCCTGCATAACAATCTTCAATTGAACCGAAGAATTTATGAGTCTGGAGTAAAAGTTTTCCGCCGAGAAGGTTCTTATCATCGACAAGTATAACCTTAAAGCCGAGTTTTGCAAGTTCTATTGTTGATGTTAAGCCTGAAGGACCTCCTCCAACAACAAGGACATCACATTTTTCTTCGATTTTTTTGAAATTTTTTACAGGGGTATCATTTTCAGGTAGTTTTGGCATGTAACGCAGGGTCTCAATCTTCATTCCACCCTTCAAGGGAGTTATGCACGATTTCAACGGCAACCCGTCTATTATCAGCGTGCAATGGGAACACTGCCCGTTTGCACAGTAAATGCCCTGAGGCGCATCGTCTCTTTTGTGAATAGCAAATTCTTTGATATTATTTGATATTAACGCGGAAGAAACAGCCTCTCCTTCGTATCCTTCATATTTTTTATCATTGAAAAAAAACTCTGCTTTTTTCTCATTATCAGGAACCGATAGGACAGGATGTTTTAGAATCCTTTCCATACTTACCTCTTTTTAAGGCTTTTATACATTCTTTTATTTAATTTTTTCTGCCGGAATTTTTCTGTATTTCACGACTTCTATAGTGAGTCAAAAATTATTCCATATCAAATATATGCACTTAATAAGAATCGTCAAATTAAGTGATTTGAGATAATTATAATTTTTTTTATTCTTTTTTTCTTTTTTGAACGCATAAAAATTGCTAAATATTACTCATATAGGTATATTTGCCACTCGAAATAATTCGCCGGAGTGGCGGAATTGGTAGACGCGCTGGACTCAAAATCCAGTCTGGCTTACACCAGGTGCCGGTTCGAGTCCGGCCTTCGGTACT
>Ga0153915_10002533_pt1 | contig 16639 bp, 17 predicted proteins | sample Opewatmetagenome_2_FD_107003 | JGI IMG/M metagenome (GOLD analysis project Ga0153915, IMG submission 107003) | Freshwater wetland microbial communities from Ohio, USA - Open water 3 Core 3 Depth 3 metaG | ecosystem: Environmental > Aquatic > Freshwater > Wetlands | place: USA: Ohio, Lake Erie...
CAACCGTCATCGGAGATCGGCTCCCAGCCGGTTGTGAGAGTGGCGGACGCGCGGGTGAGCGGGGACCTTACCAGCCGAGAATTTTCGCGAACATGAGCGGTGCGCAAATCGTGGCGTCCGACTCGATCACGAAGCGCGGCGTATCGACCGCGAGCTTGCCCCACGTGATCTTCTCGTTCGGCACGGCGCCCGAATACGAGCCGTAGCTCGTCGTCGAGTCGCTGATCTGGCAAAAGTATCCCCAGAGCGGCACGTCGTCGCGGCGCAGATCCTGGTGGATCATCGGCACGACGCAGATGGGGAAGTCGCCGGCGATGCCGCCGCCGATCTGGAAGAAGCCGACGGACGATTTCGGCGCCGTTGCGCGGTACCACTCGGCGAGGCTGATCATCGTCTCGATGCCGCCTCTCACGACGTGCGGGCTCTTGATCTTGCCTTCCATGCAGCGCGCGGCGAAGACGTTGCCGAGCGTGGAGTCTTCCCAGCCGGGCACGAACATCGGCAGGTTCTTCTCGCAGGCGGCGACGAGCCAGCTGTTGGCCGGATCGATTTCGTGGAACTGCTTCAGCTTGCCGCTGCGAATCAGGCGGTACATGAATTCGTGCGGGAAGTAGCGCTCGCCGTTCCTGTCGCAGGCAATCCAGTCGTCGATGACGAGGCGCTCGACGCGGCGCATCGCTTCTTCCTCGGGGATGCACGTGTCGGTGACGCGGTTCAGGTGGTGCTCGAGCAGATCCTGTTCGTCGGCCGGCGTCAGGTCTCGATAGTTCGGGATGCGGCGATAGTGGGAGTGCGCGACGAGGTTGAAGATGTCTTCCTCGAGGTTCGCGCCCGTGCAGCAGATCGCCTGCACCTTGCCGCGCCGGATCATCTCGGCGAGCGAGATGCCGAGTTCGGCCGTGCTCATCGCGCCCGCCAGCGTCATGAACATCGCGCCGCCGTTGTCGATGTGGCGGCTGTAGGCGTCGGTCGCGTCTTTCAGCGTGGCCGCGTTGAAGTGGAGAAAATGCCGATCGATGAAATCGGAAATGGGCCGAGTCGATGCTGCCATGCGAGCGGAACTATAACATGGCTGAGCTGCGCTACACTCGCTGCCGCGGGAGGATTTTCGCCATGGACCGATCACCTGTTTTTTCGCGCCGGGATTTTCTCGCGACCGGACTCGCAGCCGCCGCCTGGCCGGCCGTGTCCTCGTTCGCCGCCGCCGACGATCTCACGAGTCTTACGCTGCAGACAGCCGCCGCCCTCGTTCGCAGCCGATCGGTGTCGCCCGTGGAATTGACCGAGGCGTGTCTGAAACGCATCGACGCGCTCAACCCGAGGGTCAACGCCTACATCACCATCACCCGGGAACTCGCGATGCAGCAGGCGCGCGAGATGGAAGCCGAGCAGAAGCGGGGCAGGTGGCGCGGCCCGCTGCACGGTGTCCCGATGGCGCTCAAGGACAACATCGATACGGCCGGCATCCGCACCACGGGCGCCAGCGAGTTGTTCAAGGACCGCGTGCCGGCTGAGGATGCCGAGGTCGTGCGGCGGCTGAAGAAGGCCGGGATGATCATGCTCGGCAAGCTCAATCTCCACGAGTTCGCGTACGGCGGGACATCGGCGGTCACGTATTTCGGTCCCGTGCACAATCCCTGGAACCTCGAGCGCCAGCCCGGCGGATCGTCGGGCGGTCCCGCGGCCGCGCTCGCTGCGGACATGTGCTTCGGCTCGATCGGCACCGACACTGCCGGATCGGTCCGCATCCCCGGCTCCTACTGCGGCATCGTCGGTTTCAAGCCGACGTATGGCCGCGTCAGCAACCGCGGCGTCATCCCGCTGTCGTGGTCGCTCGATCACACCGGCCCGATGACAAAGACCGTCGGGGACGCGGCGATTCTGCTGAACATCATGGCCGGCTACGACGCGCAGGATCCGACGACCGCCGATGTGCCGGTGGCCGACTACACGCGCGGGCTGAAGATGCCGACGGCGAAGCTGCGCATCGGCGTTCCGCGCCAGCCGTTCTTCAACAACCTCGATCCCGACGTGGCGAAAGCGGTGGAGGAGGCGATCGGCGTGATCCGCAAGCTGACCGCCAGCGTCGCCGATGTCGAGATGCCGCTGGCAGGGAACCCGGCGCTCGTATGGGGGCCCGAGATCTACACGTATCACTCGAAGTGGATTGCGGAGACGCCGGAAAAGTATCAGGCGCCGACCCGCGCGCAGATCCTCCGCGACGCGGACGCGAAGATCGCAGTGTATGCACAGACGCGCCGCGACATGGAGATCGCCCGGCGCGAGATCGACAGGTTCTTCACCAGCGTCGATCTACTCGTGACGCCGACGATGAAGACGCCGGCGCCGACGATTCCGTCTGCGAACGCCGGCCGGGGGGATGGACGCGGAGATGGGCGTGGACGCGGCGCGGCGGCCGGCGGTGGCGGCGGCAATACCGCGCAGTTCGACTGGTTTGGTCTGCCGGCGATCTCCGTGCCGTGCGGCTTTTCGAGCTCAGGGATGCCGATCGGACTTCAGATCAGCGGCGCGCACTGGAACGAAACCACGGTCATCGGGCTGGCGCACGCCTACGAACAAGCCACCGATTGGCATACGCGGAAACCACAGCTGCGTACGTAGAGCGACCCTTTCAGGGTCGCGGACGGAGGCGGCAGCGATGCTGACTGTAAGGGCTGAAGGCTCAGGGCTGAAGGCTAGGGGCTGAGCGCTACCCGCCCTCAGCCCTCAGCCCTCCGCCCTCAGCCCTATTTGTATTTGGGCTTCTCCGGCGGCGTCCAGAACTTGATGTGCCCGTTGCGCAGGTCCTTGTTGTTCTCCTCGCACGAGTACTCGATGATCTCGGTGTTCATCAGCGTGAACGTCCGCTCGTTCTTCCACGGCTTCGTGTAGGCCTTCGGATCGTCAATCGTCACCGTGTACGCGATGTGGCCGGCGTCGGTGCGCAGCAGCGTCTGGATCATGTGCAGCGCGTCGCTGTGCGGATGGCCGATCGTGTCGAGGCGCGTGTTGCCATTGAAGCCGATCGTGTCGATGACGAGCGTGTCGCCGTCCCACCTGCCGACCGAGTTGCCGAACCACGTCGGCTCGATGTTCTTCGGATGCTCCCGGTTCATGTTGACGACGTGGAACCAGGAGTTCTGCTCGAAGAGCAGGCCGATGTATTTGTCGCTCTGCATGATCTGCAGCGGATCGGGCGAGTTCATCGAGCGGCTCATGCCGAACGGCAGGCAGCTGCCCGTGTAGTCGCCGTTGGTCGGGTCGTACGACTTCCAGTCGTCGAGCCCGGCCGGCGTAAATGGCAGCTCGCCCGCGCCTTTCTGGTTGCGGTTGTCCTTCGTCATGTCCGGTGTGTACGGCCGCTGCCACACGCCGGAGAGATCCGGCTTGCCGTTGGGCATCCGCGGCGCCGGGCCGGTCGGCACCTGATTCGGCACCGGAGTCTGTCCCGTGATCTGCGCGTGGACGACGGACAGCGGACCAAGGACGGACAAAGGACCGAGGACCAAGAGACCAAGGACGAATTTACGCATGACAGCTCCCGTTCAGTGTTTTGCCGCGGGCGGAACCCAGCCCTTGATGTGACCTTCGCGAAGGTCCTTGTTGTTTTCTTCGCACGAGTACTCGATGAGCTCGCCCTTCTGCCGCGTCAGCACGCGCTCGTTTTTCCAGGGCTTGCTGTAGATCGCCGGATCGTCAACAGTGACGGTGTAGGCGATGTGATCGGCGTCGGCGCGGCGGAAAGTCTGCGTCAGGTGCAGTTGATCGCTGTGCGGATGGCCGACCGTGTCGAGCCGCGTCCAGCCGTTGAAGCCGCGTGTCTCGATAATCAGCGTATCGCCTTCCCATCGGCCCACGGACGTGCCGAACCACTGCGGGTTCGGATCCTTCGGTATCGCGCGGCCGTCGGTCGGGACGACGTGGAACCAGTTGTTCACTTCGAACAGGAACGCGACGTAGCCCGCGTTCTGCACAATCTGAAACGGATTCGGCGCGTTGACGGATCGGCTCAGGCCGAAGGGCAGGCAGGCGCCCGTGTAATCGCCGTTCGCGGCGTCGTAGCTCTTCCACTCCTTCTCGCCGCCGGGCGTGAAGGGGAGATTGGGTTCGCCGACCTGATTCCGGCCGGTCCGGGTCATGTCCGGAACGTATGGTCCCTGCCAGATACCGCTCAGATCGGCGGGCAACGGGGCCTGCTGGGCCGCCGAAGACCCGGCAATCAGCAGTACCAGAACGCCGGCCGCGGCTGTCGATCGCTTGAAGACGGTCACAATCGGTCCTCCCACGCAAAATTCGGCCGATTCGAGCCTCATCATACGTCCGGAAAGACCGAGAACGTATTTGACTTTCGTCTGGAGGAGCTACGAAAATAAAGGCGCTCGGACTGCAGGTAAGTCCAGCTCTGTGAAACGCCTTCTGGCGTGGAGGAATGGATGAAGACGAAACTCGCTCTTGGCACCGCCGCTCTCGCGCTGTTGCTGGCCTCCGTGCCGGTGATGGCGCACCACTCGTTCGCCGCGGAGTTCGACTCCAACAAGCCGATCAAGCTGACGGGTTCCGTCACGAAGATCGAATGGATGAACCCGCACGCGTACTTCTACATCGACGTCAAGGACGAGTCGGGCAAGGTCACGAACTGGGGCCTTGAGATGGGCAGCCCGAACGGCCTGATGCGCCAGGGCTGGACGCGCAACTCGATGAAGATTGGCGACATGGTCACCGTCGAGGGCAGCGCGGCGAAGGACGGCAGCAACATCGGCAACGCGCGCTCGGTCACGCTGAGCACTGGCACGCGCCTGTTCGCTGCGTCGAGCCAGGCACCGGCCAACCCCTAAATGCGACGCTTACTGCTGACCACAGCGGCGCTCGTGCTTGCGTCGCTGTGGGCGGCACAGGCGCAAGGGCCAGGCGGCCGCGGACGCGGTCCGGCCGAACCGCCTCAGCCGACACCCCGGCTCGCCGACGGCACGGTCAACTTCGGACGCGTGCCCGGCGAGAAGGGCATCTGGAACGTGCCCTACATCACCAACATGGGCATGCGCGTCGTCGACGACAACGGACAGCCACTCGCGCCGCAGCCTCAGGGCCGCGGCGGTCCGGGTCGCGCTGGTGGTGGTCGCGCCGGCGGCGCGCCGCTCGGAGGCGGTGAAGGCACCGCCGGTGGCGGCCGCGGCGGCGCGAAATCGGAGCCGTGGGTGCCGTTCCAGCCGTGGGCCGCGGCGGTCTACGACTACAACTCCGTCAACCAGTCCAAATACGATCCCGAAGGCTACTGCCTGCCGCCCGGCGGTCCGCGCATGATGGCGACGCCGTATCCGGCGGAGATCATCCAGCTGCCGGAACAGAAGCGCGTCATCATGATCTTCGAGGGCGCGACGCACATCTGGCGCGAGATCTACATGGACGGCCGCCCGCATCCGACGGGCGACGCGTTGAACCCGACATATCTCGGCCACTCGGTCGGCCACTACGAAGGCGACGCGCTCGTCGTCGACACCGTGGGCTTCAACGAGGCGACGTGGCTCGATTACTTCGGCCACCCGCACACCGACCAGATGCACGTCGTCGAACGCTTCACGCGCCCGAACAAGAACACGCTGCACTACGAGGCGCTCGTGGACGATCCCGGCGCGTATACGAAGCCGTTCAGGGTGGCGTGGGACATTCCGTGGCGGGCGAACGCCGAGCTGACGGAATACATCTGCCAGGAAAACAACAAGTACCTGCAGCGCCTGACCGACGACTTCGATCAGCCGCTGTTTGGCCCGCGCAAAGCGAACTAGTAGAGCGGCCCTTTCAGGGCCGCCGGATCCTCGGGCATAGTGGGGCGGCCCTTTCAGGGCCGCCCTTTTTTTGTTCATGACCGACGAACAGATACAGGCCGCGTCCGACACGCTCTGGACTCACTGGCGGCACGGCGGACGCATCGTCGCGCTGCCAGGCGAGCTCCGGCCGCTCACGCGCGAAGAAGGCTACGCGATTCAAGCCTGCCTCGAACAGCGGAGCGCGTTTCCGCTGTTCGGCTGGAAGATTGCGGCGACGAGCAAGGCGGGACAAGCGCACATCGCCGTTGACGGTCCCCTGGCAGGGCGACTGCTGGGCGAGCGTGTGTTCGAGAACGGCAGCCGGCTGCGGTTCGGGAGCAATCACATGCGCGTGGCCGAGGCGGAGTTTGCGTTTCGAATGGCTGTTGATTTGCCGCCGCGCGCGACGCGTTACGCTGTCGACGAAGTCCTGGCGGGCGTCGCGACGCTGCATCCGGCGATTGAGATTCCCGATTCGCGTTACGTCGACTTCACCGTCGTTGGCGCGCCGCAGCTCATCGCTGACAACGCCTGCGCACACGAGTTCGTCCTCGGTCCACCCGCGCCGGAGGCGTGGCGGTCCGTCGATCTCGCCGCGCACCGTGTCGTCGGCTCGGTCGCCGGACAACTCGAGCGCGAGGGCATCGGCGCGAACGTCCTGGGCGACCCCCGCGACGCCCTCACATGGCTCGTCAACGAGCTGTCGCAGCTGAACGTCACCCTTCGCGCCGGTCAGGTCGTGACGACCGGGACGTGCCTGGTGCCGCTGCCCATCGCTCCCGGCGATTACGTAACCTGCGACTTCGGCGAGTTTGGCACCGTCAATGTCTCGTTCGGCGATTAGAAAGCCATATCAAAATAGACGACCGCCCGAATTGACAATCAGGCGCATAATCTGGGCTTTGGCACTTGTGCCGATCCCGACGGAGGCCACGAATGGTTAGGCGAACTTTTGGGTGTCTCGTCCTGGGGTGGCTGATGGCCAGTGGCTCGTTGCTGGCGCATCATTCGCTCGCGGGCGTCTACGACATGAAAAGCAAGGACGTGGAGGTGACGGGGACACTGACGAAGATCCAGTTCGTGAATCCCCACGGGTCGTTGCATCTCGAGGTGAAGAACCCGGATGGGTCGATGAAAGAGTGGGTCTTTACGACCGGCTCCGCCACGACGCTCGCGGAACGGGGCATCGGCAAGAGCTCGAACGTGCTCAAGCCCGGAGATACGATCACGGCGAAGTTCATCCCGGCGAGGAACGGCAATCCGCTCGGGTTTCTCAAGTCGGTCACGCTCGCGGACGGCCGCGTCATCATGATCTCCGCCGGCAACCCCAACGATTAGATCACGAGGGGGACGACACATGATTCGGACAAAGATCGTCGCGCTCGGAATCGTCCTCGCGCTCGGCGTGCCGCTGACGGCCGGTGCGCAGGGGCCACGCGGGAGGGTCGCTGAACCCTACACACCCGCACCGGATGCCAGAGACCTGAAGGCCGTGCTCTTCAACTGGATGCGGAACGAAGGCATGCTCAAGGGCCATGACGAACGCGACATGGTCGCCGAGCTCGAATATCAGGGCAAGGGCACGATGCAGGTGGACGGCCAGCCGTGCACGCTGACGAAATATCGCGCGAGCACCAACTACCAGAGCTTCAGTCAGCGGATTCAGTACACCTGCACGCGGCCGAACGGACAGACGTACTCGAACATCGAGGTCGTCAGCGGGCTGTACGCCTGGAACGAAGACACGCCGGGCGCGGAGATCGGTCCCACGAAGGGGAAGGCGACGCCGATGCCCGCCGCCGTGCAGGAGCGGCTCATCCGGATCTGGGCGAGTCCTCAGGGCGCACCGAAAGCCGCGGTGGCAGGGACCACGGACACCTTCTGGCTGGGAGCCAACCCGGGCACGCTGTTCGCGGACGGTGTGGCGAAGGTGCGCGATACGTCCGTATCGTGGGAGTCGGGTAAGCCGGTCGTGACGTTCCCCATTCCCGGCGTTCCGGGGGCGACGGCGACAGCGACACTCGATGCGAAGTACATGGTCGAGCGCGTCGTCGTCACGCAGGGTTCGACGACGACGGAGTTCACCTACAGCAACTACCAGGACTGGAACAACCCGCTGAACAAGATCGAGGTGTTTCATGCGGGCAGGATGACCGAGCGCCGGAACGGCGCGGTCGTCCGTGACCTGACGACGGAGCAGACGGAAACGGGCAACGTCTACGTGGTGGCGCCCGTGCCGGCGAGCGTGAAGGCGGCGATGAGGGTGACTGGAGAGATCCCGCGCGGCGTGATGGCGCGAACCGACGCTCCGGTCGACAAATCAGTGCCGACGCCCCGCAACGGCGCGCATCCGGACCTGACGGGCAACTGGGCGTACAGCGACTGGATCGGGAACTACATGACCGGCGGCGGACGCCGCCGCGCTCCCACGCAGAGTCCCGACACCACGCGGCAGGACAACCAGACGTACGACTTCGAGCTCTACTCCCCGTCGCGGTTCGGCAACATCGGCCGTCCCGTCTACAAGCCGGAGTTCTGGGACAAGGTGCAGCAACTCGACATGTGGACGAACAAGTACGACCCGGTCATGACCTGCCAGCCGCTGGGCGTGCCGCGCGAGGGGCCGCCGCGGCGCATTTACCAGTCGGACAGGGACGTGACCTTCCTTTATTACGGCGGCGACGCGGGCGGAGGATATGGCGAGTATCGCGTGATCCCGACCGACGGCCGCAAGCACGATCCGAAGAAGGAAGTCGAAACGACGTACATGGGTTACGCCGTCGGCAACTGGGAAGGCGACACGCTGGTGGTCGACTCCGTTTCGTTCGTCGACACGACATGGCTGGGGCGCGGCGGTTTCTTCCATTCCGACCAGATGCATGTCGTGGAGAAATTCACGCGTCAGGGCGATGCACTGCTGTACGACGTCACGGTTGAAGATCCTGAGATGCTCGTGGAGCCGTACGTGTTTCCGACACGAATTGTGCGGCGTAGCCAGAATCCCGACGCGGGCTTGCTCCGCGAGCGGGGCAACTGCGAGGTGTTCGACACCGGGAACGCCACCTCGCAGATTCGGCATTGAGTGGATTTCACGGAGGCACGGGAATGATGAAGCGAATTTGGGGATCTGTCGTCGTCATGGGCGTGTGTCTGATGGGCGGTGCGTCGTTGCAGGCGCATCATTCCCTCGCGGGCGTCTACGACATGAAGAGCAAGGACGTGGAGGTGACGGGGACACTGACGAAAATCCAGTTCGTGAATCCCCACGGGTCGATGCATCTCGAGGTCAAGAATCCGGATGGCACGACCAAGGAATGGGTCTTCACGACGGGTTCCGCCACCACGCTCGCGGAACGTGGCATCGGCAAGAGCTCGAATGTGCTCAATCCCGGCGACACGATTACGGCGAAGTTCATCCCGGCGAGGAACGGCAACCCGCTGGGATTTCTCAAGTCGGTCACTTTGGCGGACGGGAAGGTCATCATGATCTCCGCGGGTAACCCCAATGACTAGGCGCCTCGCGCTCGGCATCGCGCTCACGCTCGGCGTGGCGGCCGGTGCGCAGGCTCAGGGCGGGCGTGGCGGGTTCCGGCCACCGTACACGCCGCCGGCGGGCGCCAAAGACCTGCGGGCGGTGCTCTACAACTGGACGTCCTACATGGGCATGCTCCGCGGCCTTGATGAACACGAGCTGATCGCCTCGCTCGAGTATCAGGCCAGCGGCGGCACGATCCAGGTGGACGGACAGCCCTGCAGGCTGACGAAGTATCGCGTCAGCACCAATTACCAGACGCCGGGCCAGCGCATTCAGTACACGTGCACCCGCGCGAACGGACAGACGTATTCGAACATCGAAGTCGTGAGCGGTCAGTACGCCTGGAACGAAGACGTCGCGGGTGCGGAGATCATTGCGGGGAAAGGCAAGGCCACGCCGATGCCGGCGGCCGTGCAGGAGCGGTTGATCCGCCTCTGGGCAGGCCCACAGGGCGCGCCGAAGGCCGCGTTGCTCGGCGTCTCGGAAACCGCCGAATGGGGAGCGAACCCCGCCACGCTGCTGCAGGACGGCGGCACGACGGCAGGCAAGACGTCGCTGGCGTGGGAGGGCGGCAAGCCCGTCCTGACGTTCCCGATTCCCGGCGTTCCGGGAGCGACGGCGACCGCCACGCTCGACGCGAAGTACATGGCCGAGCGCGTAGTGGTCAAACAGGGCTCGACGATCATCGAGTTCACCTACGGCGACTACAAAGACTGGAACAACCCGCTGAACAGAGTCGACGCGTTGTTCGCCGGCAAGGTGACCGAGCGGCGCAACGGCGCCGTCGCCCGCGATCTGACGACGAAGGAGACGGAGACCGGCAGCGTGTATGTGGTCATGCCCGTGCCGGCGAGCGTGCAGAAGGCGATCGCTGTGACGGCGGCGGCGCCGACGCGGCCGTTGCCGACGCCGACGACGCTCTCCGACAATCAGCCGACGCCGCGGATGGCCAACGGGAAACCTGACCTGACAGGCAACTGGATCGCGAGCGCGATGAACTGGCGCTACGGGTTCCGCCGCTGCGGTCCGTCGCAGCAGGAAGGCTGTACGTCGACCATCAATCAGACCCAGGACTTCGAGTTCGAAGCGCCCTCGCGGTTCGGACCGAATCGTCCACTCTATAAGCCCGAGCACTGGGACAAAATCCAGCAGCTCGACATGTGGACGAACAAGGAAGATCCGGTCATGACCTGCCAGCCGCTGGGCATTCCGCGCCAAGGCGCGCCCCGGCGCATCATCCAGTCGGCGAACGACGTGGTCTTCTTCTACGGGCAATATGCCGACGGCGGCGGCGGACAGGGGGAATACCGCATCATCCCCACCGACGGACGCAAGCACGATCCCAAGAAGGCGGTCGAGACCTTCTACTACGGGTACACCGTCGGCAGCTGGGAAGGCGACACGCTGGTGCTCGACTCCATCTCGTTCGTCGACACGACGTGGCTCGCGCGCGGCGGGTTCTTCCACTCCGATCAGATGCACGTCGTGGAGAAGTTCACGCGTCAGGGCAATCAGATCAAGTACGAAGTCACCGTCGAGGACCCCGAAGTGCTCGTGGAGCCGTGGGTGATGACGCCGCGAATCATGCGGCTCATTCCGAATGCCGAGGCGGGCCTTCTACCGGAGCGAGGTAACTGCGCGGTGTACGAAGAGGGAGAGATCACCTCTCAGATTCGGCACTAGAGGCGCTGATGAAGCAGCTGGTGATGCTCGTGGCCGTGCTCGCGTTCGCGGGCGCGGCAGCGGGGCAGAACGCTGACGATTATCGCGGCGGCTGGAGAACGGACAGCGGCGAGGCCCACACCTACGAATTCTCGATTCGCGGCGCGACGGTCAGAGGCATCTACTGCACGTATTGCGCCGATGCGACGACGCTGGCGTTCGTCGATGGAACATTCGGACCCGACGGCATCAGGTTCGAGGTCACCCACGTCAAAGCGGACGGCAGCACGGCGTACAAGGACAAGGCGGTCGCGAAGTTCAGCCAGGGGCGCCTGATCGTGACCGGCACGAGCGGCGCCCGCGGCGGCGGCAGGTTCGAACGCGTGTTGATCAAAGATCCGCATGGACCCGATCCGATTCCCGTCATGGTGTCCGTGCTTCCGAAGGATCGTCCGTCAGTGCCGGGCAACCCCGCTCGTCGAAATCCGGACGGCGCAGACGGGCTTCCCTATATCCAGCCTGGCCCGTGGAAGTCGAAGCTGACCGAGAAAGATGTGATTGGCGTGTGGCTCGGATTCGGTGTCGGCTCGCCGAAGCAGTACTTCATTATCAAGAAGGCCGGCGACAAACTGCGCGGCATGGTCTGCGGCACGTGTGACAACCCGTACACGATGGCGGCGCTCGACGACTTCCGCATCGAGGGCGACACGCTGAGGTTCAACATCCTCCACGAGGACTGGGCGGACGGCGAACTTCCGACGTTCTACAAGCACGTGACCGCACACGTCGGCTGGAACGAGATGCGCTGCACAACGGCCGCGGATCACCAGCCGCCGCCACGTCCGCGTCCGGACGGCACCCTCCCGGCATTCTCGCTGCAGGGGCCGATTCCAATTGAGGCGACACGCGGCAACGTGTGGCCGGAGTGGCCGCCGAAGAACACGTCGGAGCCGCGCTAGCTGCGCCCGGCCACGCCCGGTATGGCGAAGAACAAATCCTCCCGGAAGCCGCTCACCGGACGCGTCGCCCTCGTAGCCGGAGCGACGCGCGGCGCGGGCCGGGGTATCGCACGCGCGCTCGGTGAGGCCGGCGCGACGGTCTACTGCACCGGTCGAAGCGTCAAAGGCAAGCCGTCGCCGTACGGGCGGCCGGAAACCATCACCGAGACGGCGGCGATGATCAAAGCCGCCGGCGGCAACGCGATCGCGCTGCGCGTCGATCACACGATCGAGCGTGAGGTGAAGGCGCTGTTCCAGCGCATCCTGCGCGCCCACAAGCGCATCGACATCGTCGTCGACAGCGTGGCGGGAGAAGACCCGCTGATGAAGCAATACGGCTTCCTCTGGCAGGCCAATCTGAAGACCGCCGATGCGATCTTTCGGCAGGGGCTCACATCACGCATCACGACGGCGAAGCACGCCGCGCTGGCGATGATGCCCGCCAAACGCGGGCTGATCGTGGAGGTCACGGAAAACGACATCATCGGCGGCGGCGGAAACCCAATGGCGCACGCTGTAAAAGTGGCGCAGAAGATGCTCCCGCTCCTGTGGGCCGCCGAGCTCGCGCCGCATGGCGTCGCCGTCACGGCCATCACGCCCGGCTTCCTGCGCTCGGAATCGGTGCTCGAGCACTTCGGCGTCACCGAAGACAACTGGCGCGAGGCAGGCAAGAAAGATTCGAACTTCCTGCAGTCGGAATCGCCGCTGTACGTCGGACGCGCGGTCGCCGCGCTCGCCGCGGACCCGAAGGTGCAGAACCGCACCGGCATGCTCCTCAGTTCATGGGAGCTGGCACGCGATTACGGATTCACCGACTACGATGGCCGTCGTCCCGACTGGGGCCGCCACAAGATTGATTTCTCCGGGCTTCCGCCGGCGTGGATCGATCTGTTCCGCACCAGCACCGATCTCGAGCTCAAATGGTTGACGACGCTCGCGGCACGGACCAGGCAGTTCAAGGCAAAGATCCCGTCTTGATCCGCTACTTCGCCTCGGCGCGCCGCTTATCCTCGGCGCGCGAACCGCTGAGGAGGTTCTTCATCGCGTAGTTCCCCTCGTGGCACGCGTATTCGTAGAAGCCGTAGCCCTCTTCGCGCGGGATCGGAAGCCGCACCGTCCACGGCGCGGTGTAGACCTTCGGGTCGTTGACCGTCATGCGGTAGTCGAGCGTGTGCGCGTCCGCCAGCGTAAACCGTTCGATCAGCACGCCCTCGTCCGACAGGGGCTGGCCGTTGATGAGCGATTCGGGCTTGATGTTACGGGTTTCGACGACGAGGACATCGCCTTCCCAGTGGCCCACCGACGTGCCCATCCAGGTCTTGATCTTCGAGCTCACGTTCTTGCGGCCGTCCGTCGGGATGACGCGCGTCTCGTGGATCATCTCGTTCGAGAACGCGAGCCAGCCCGGCCCCTGCACGATGCGGCTGCCGGAGTTGTAGATCTTCGGCGTGATCGAATTCAGCACGCCGGTGCTGATGCAGCGGTCGTAGTTGCTGCGGTCGGTGGTCCAGTCGGCCTCGACGCCGTTCAACTGGCGGCGGCGGGCGGCCTGAGCCTCCTGACGCTGCGTTGCCGCGGCCTGGGCCGCGGGCGTCAACGCCGGAATCCGTCCGTCCGGCGGGTCGATGACGTACGACGACACGCGGCTGACGCCCTTCGCGCGCTCGAGCCAGTGCGGCGGCGGCGAGACGGCGCCGCCGACGGTGCCGAACCTCGCCTCGAACTCCTCGCCGCGTTCCAGCGTGAAGTCGAAGCTGTTGTCGTTGGCCACGTTCTGGTCGCGTTGCGCGACGCGCTGCTTGAACTCCTCGTCGTTCAGCCTGTACCGCGCGCCGACCGCCTGCGGGCGCTGCATTGGAATGCCCTGCAGGTCGTTGGCGTTGTAAGTGCCCTGGAGGTTCGGCTCGCCCCACGGCATCTTCGGCACCTTGTAGCGACCGAGCGCCGGCACGCCACCCTCAGGCGTCATCACGCCGGGGGAGTCGACGCGGCCCTGGCCGGACACGCCGATGGTCGTGAGCATCAGGGCTGCAAAAAGAAGTCGTTTCATGCGCATCAGTCTACCTCTGACGCCGCGTCGCCAGGTGTGATTGAATCGGTGGAACCGGATGAACAAGGCGAAGAACTACATCACACCGGGCGGCTGGCAGCGACTCAGAGACGAGCATCGGTTTCTGCTCACCAGGGAACGGCCGGCGGTGACACAGGTCGTGGCCTGGGCGGCCAGCCACGGCGATCGCAGTGAAAACGCCGACTATCAGTACAACAAGCGGCGGCTGCGCCAGATCGATCGGCGGATTCACTTTCTCACGAAGCGGATCGATGCCGCGGAAATCATCGACCCGGAAGCTCCGAGAGCCGGGCGGGCGGCGACGCAGGTCTTCTTCGGAGCGACCGTGCGCTACGCCAACGCCTCCGGCACGGAGCGGGTGGTGAGTGTCGTCGGCCGAGACGAGGTCGATCTGGATCGGAACCACATCAGCTGGCTGTCGCCACTGGCACGCGCGTTGATGAAGTCGGGAGCCGGCGACCGCGTGATGCTTCATGCGCCGGGCGGTACGGAGCCACTGCAGATCCTCGAGGTGCGTTATCAGCGTATCCCCGTAAAGCCCTTCAGCGAACCACCCGGAGCCGAGTCCGCGCCGAAGCCTTGACGATGCGGTACCTCACTAAACAACACCTGCTGGTCCTCGTCGTCGGACTCGCTTCCGTCGTCGCCGTGCCTCTCTTCGGGTTATGGAAGGCCAAAGCGGAGCGCCACGGGCAGGAGCCCGCCGAACCGTTCCGCATCGCCGGCAATTTCTACTACGTCGGCGCGAACGACGCCTCGTCCTTCCTCATCACCGGGCCCGAGGGGCACGTCCTGCTCGGCAGCGGCTATCCCGCGAACGCGCCGATGATCATGGCGAGCATCGCGAAGCTCGGCTTCGACATCAAGCACGTCAGAGTGCTCCTGAACTCGGAGCCGCACAGCGCCGGCGCGCTGGCGGCGCTTCAGCAGGCGTCCGGCGCCCAGCTGTGGGCCAGTGAAGCGAGCGCCAGGGTCATCGCCTCCGGCGGCGACGACCCCGACATCGCCCTGCCGTTGAGGACCCTCGTCCAGATTGGGATCCTCGGGCAGGTACCGCAAGTTCGTCGCCAGCGCCACCGCAAAGAACCCAGCGGACCCGTTCATCGACCCCGGGGGGTATCGCACCTACATCGACGACGCCGAGGCGGAATTCCGCGGCGGTGTCGTGCACTAGCAGTAGCAGCCGCGCTAGAATCCGTCACATGACAATGCGAACGTTTGTGTTGGCCGCGGTGCTCTTGTCAGCAGGCTCCGTGCTTCATGCCCAGGAGCCGGTGGTCGGCGTGAAGGATCCCGAGACGTTGTTCAAGGATCCGGTTCCGGCGCTCAACCGGAACAAGCAGGCGGCGCTGCACATCATGCGCGAGCTGCTGCAGTGCGGACAGTGGGATCGCGCCGGCGAGTGGTTGACCGAGGCCTATCACCAGCACAACCCGAACGCGGCGTCGGGGCTCGATGGCGTCATCACGTTTTTCACGAAGGTGCTGAAGGTCAAGCGCGTCGACAAGTGCGACAAGCTGACCACGGAAGTCGTCGCGGTGATGGCCGACGACGACTATGTCACCGTGCTCACGCCGCGCAAGTTCCCGGATCCGCGGACGCCCGGCAAGGAGTACTACACGAGCTGGTTCGATACCTGGCGGTTCGTCAACGGCAAGGCCGACGAGCACTGGGATCCGGCCACGATTAGCGCGCCCGCGCCCGCGGCGAAGTGAAGCGGATCGGGTTCCTGTCGTTCGGGCACTGGACGCCGTCGCCTCACTCGGAGGTACGCACGGCGTCGGACTCGCTGCTCCAGTCGATCGATCTGGCCGTGGCCGCGGAGGAACTGGGCGCCGATGGCGCCTATTTCCGCGTGCACCACTTCGCCCGCCAGCTCGGCTCGCCGTTTCCGCTCCTCGCGGCCATCGGCGCGCGCACCAGCAGGATCGAGATCGGCACGGCCGTCATCGACATGCGGTACGAGAACCCGATGTACATGGCCGAGGACGCGGGGGCGGCGGACATCATCGCGGGCGGCCGTCTCCAGCTGGGCATCAGCCGAGGGTCACCGGAGCAGGTGATCGACGGCTGGCGCTATTTCGGCTACGCGCCTCAGGAGGGCGAGACGGGCGCCGACATGGCCCGCCGCCATGCCGAGGTCTTCCTCGAGGTGCTCAAGGGCCACGGCTTCGCCCAGCCCAACCCGCGGCCGATGTTCGCCAATCCGCCCGGGTTGCTGCGCGTCGAGCCACATTCGGACGGGCTGCGCGACCGGATCTGGTGGGGCTCGAGCTCGAACGCCACGTCCAGGTGGGCCGCGAAACTAGGGATGAACCTGCAGAGCTCAACTCTCAAGGACGACGAGAGCGGTGAGCCGCTGCACGTGCAGCAGCGCAAGCAGATCGAAGCCTATAGGGAAGCCTGGAAGGAGGCTGGGCACCAGCGTGAGCCGCGCGTGTCGGTCAGCCGCAGCATCTTCGCGCTCGTGGACGACCGCGACCGCGCCTACTTCGGACACGACACTCGCGACCAGGACCAGATCGGCAACATCGACGCGAACACGCGCGCCATCTTCGGACGCTCGTAC
>Ga0153915_10002534_pt1 | contig 16629 bp, 11 predicted proteins | sample Opewatmetagenome_2_FD_107003 | JGI IMG/M metagenome (GOLD analysis project Ga0153915, IMG submission 107003) | Freshwater wetland microbial communities from Ohio, USA - Open water 3 Core 3 Depth 3 metaG | ecosystem: Environmental > Aquatic > Freshwater > Wetlands | place: USA: Ohio, Lake Erie...
GCGTCAAGGAAATATTGTAGTATCAGCGTCCCGGTCCACAGTCCGGTGTCATGGTTGCCAATTGCAGCATAGACCGGGGCGTAGTGAGCTGCTTGATCGATAATGGCTTTGAAGGCGGACCATTTGGCTATATTGTCGCCAGCATTTGTAGTAACGCTATAGACGTAGTCCCCTGTGAGCACTACAAGGTTCGGTTCCTCAGCAATGACCCTATCGGTTATATCCGAAAAAGCCTGAGGCTGGACAGGAGTGTCTGAGATAGGTCTGTTGTCACCCATGATAATCATCTTGAAGGCTTGACCGTCCGCCGGAGCCGTCCTGAAGTGGTACATCTCACCGGGCACTCCGTCTGACACGACCTTGTAGTAGTACTTAGTACCAAGTTGAAGTCCTGCTATTCTGACTCTGTGAACAGTATCTAGCGTCGAGCTGCTGACCGTTTCCAAAAGACTAGTATTCAATCCGTATTGGATACTCGCATTGGTGGAGACAGTCGTACGCCAAAACACACATGCTGAGTGATTAGTTACATTATACATCAGAGGACCACGAGCTATATCCATTTCCGCCAATGAAACAATGGCGCTACTATTCACGTAGACAGATGGATATGTAATCGAGGTCAGCCCCAAGGAAAGGGCCGGCAGAACCATCAGCAATATCAAAGTCAGAGAAAGACATTCATGTCTCGAGTGAGAGTACACGAGACTAGTTCATTAGCGCCGGGTACTTAAACACTCATGTGCAGAAGTCTGCAAAGACCTTGAAGCGACACACCGATACATTGTCCGAGGTACGTACGTACAGAAAGGGTGACGAGTCTGCGATAGCGCGACTCTTCAATCTCTGCTTTGGTCAGAGCGGATTGTACCTTCCTTTTTCTCCGGAACTCTGGAGATGGAGGTACTTGAGTTGTCCGGGTTTTGACCCTCACTCAGTGTTTCTCGTCCAAGAGTCGGGCAGAATCATATCCGCGCTCGTCATGACGTATGTCGAGATGCTCGTCAATGGATTGCCGAAGCTGGTTGCCATTATTGGCGATGTGTCAACTCATCCTGCTCACCGACACCAGGGGCACGCAACTAATCTGATGACTCAGGCAATCGAACTGGCAAAGAAGCGGGGCTGCTGGGCCATGCACCTCACTGCAAATCCACACGGGGGCGCAATCAGGATTTACCGCGCACTCGGCTTCAGAACGCTTGTCAAGCCCGTCACCATGGTTTCTCCGTTGCGCAAAGAAAACGGAACCACTGCTGTTGGCTTCTTGCCATCTATTCCCATCCTGTTCATCGACTCGATTCTCAGTATCAGGAGCATCAGGCATTTCACTGGCAGTACGAAGCTGAGAGTAATAGAAGGCGCTGACATTCGGCCCTCGCTTTTTGCTCAACATGAGACTCAGAAGCAGAGGAATGGTTGTCTGATGATGGGAGAGGAATACTGCAGATGGTTTTGCGGTCAAAGACCAGAGGGAAGTGTCGGCGTGTTTGAGGTTACAAGTCCCTCACAGACAGTCGGTATCGCAACGATATCATCGATCACGGCAATGATGTGGAGAAGGCCTGTACGCTTGGCCAACATATCGAACTTGGTTATTACAGAGGACGGACGAGACACTGAGACTATTGCGGAAATTCTGATGAAGCTGAGAAAGGCAGCAGCGGACCATTTCGATTGTGTTGCAGCAACCATTTACGTCGACCCGCGAGACACTGTCACGTTTCGCGCATGCCAGCGGGCCAGGTTCTTTCGTGCCGGAGAATCGGCGGCGATGATACACCCCCTGGGCGATATGGGAAAACTGCATGAACTGAGCAAAGGGTATTGGAGCCAACCACTGGAGGCAGTCAAACCTGTTCCATGAAGGCGCCGTTCCGATAAGAACCAGCACAACATGCGAGGATTGTCCCTCCCCACAACGGTTTTCTGCACGTGCTCGTGTTGAGAGATAGGTGTTTATCGTTGTACGTCAAGATTCGAAAGGACGGGGCCGTGGGCCTCGGACGTGGCTCCGAAGGCATTGCTGAGATTACTCTGGGATACGGCGAAGCACATATGGTAGCAGCGGCTCTCGAGAAGCTAGCACAGACCGCACGTAGCTACAAGCAGAGCTATGTAAAGACCACGGACGTGGGAAGCGGTAACAAGATTGACTTTGAAAGAACACCTGATGGTGCCTTAATAGTATCCGGGGATGGGCACTCATACAGCTGTACAGAGGAGGAAGTTAGAGAGGTTGCAGAGGTGCTCAGGCATCTCCCACCCGTACAGGCGCTTCCTTCATCGGATTATGCCCAAAAGGTTCAGCCGCAGGATGGATTCTGCGTAGCCGTCAAAAGTGGCGGCAAATCGCTGCGGCTCAAGCTACATGAATCTGCACTGCTCAAGACGGCGATAATCACGAGCATTGACAGTCGATTCTACCAAGAGAATATCGTGATTGGAAAACGCAGGATTGGCGTACAGAGAACCAGCGACCTGAAATGGGAATTGTCCGTCGATGATGATAAGATAAAGTTCACCGCGTATGAGATTGAGTCCCTGGTCAATGGACTTCACAATGGCACGCTCGACGTTCTCATGGACTTGGTCAAATCGATGGGCTCTGACAAGATTGCGGACATTAGAATCAAGAGCGTCATACAGAGGATAGAACAGGACGCAACGAAGATACTCGAGCAGGAGAAGAGGGCTCGAGGCATTGTCAGGTCACTAACGAGGTCAGCTGAGAAGATCCTGGGTCCCGGCTCGGATGCCGACGCACGAACCAAGGAGTTCATCGACATGTGCAAGTTCGTGTACTCGACTGTTGAACCGGCGTTCGATGAGCCTTTGTTTAACCTATTCACCGCGGTCTATGTGTCCGCGGGTGGGTCAGCTTAGAATGTACATCATGCAGGCCGCAACCACATGACGGCCTGCAGCTTTCTTCTTACTTCGGGAAGAATCCAGCAAGTGTCGACCCTGCATTTGGCTTTACACTAGGCTAAGGGAAGTGAAGCATTCATCCGGCTGGATTAGACTCTATGACGGCAGTGGACCACGGGTATCTCTCCAAGGTCGACTTCATTAGTCTTCGCACCTTGCGCTCTTCCGATGTGCCGCCGTAGGCGAGTAACAGCACTAGTCCGCCTCTTGTGCGTTTGAACTTCTGATACATTGTCTTCGTTGTATTGATAGTGTCACAAACAACCATCAATTCCGCTTGAGGAATGTCAAGATCACGTTCACCAACTGGCGACATCACGAGAACCTTCTTCTCAGGGTCTTCTCTGAACTCTCGGAGAACCTCGCCCTTGTCTCTGGTTCCGCCTGTCACAGTAAGAACGGAGAGGCCGGACTTCTCAAGAACGTCCCGGACCTGCTCTACCATCTCAAGGTAGGAGGAAAGTACGACGGTTTTGGAACGTCTTGCAGCGAGTTCGAGAACCCTTAGGGATTTAGCAGACACAGTTGGGAGAACCCTGCTGAGTTCGGTTGCGTCAAAGTAGTGCCTTACATAGTCTCCGCGGAAGGACTTCAAGAACTGTCTGGGCGGCATGGCATAGACGTACTTGCGCAACAGCAGGAGAGACGAGTAACGTCCTTTGAGCTCATCGGCAATAGGCAATCTGTCAAGAAGAAGATGCACTCTTCTCGAGTCGCCTTCGACGAGTTGGATGTTGTCATTCTCCGAGAGAGCCTTCATGATTTCAGCTCGAGTGCCTCGAATCAGTTCATCCAGCACGGTGGACAGTGACCTGATATTCGCATCGTTCACCAGACTCACGCCTAGGAAGGTCTCTTCAAGAAACTCCTCCACATCCGTGCCATAGAGCTCCTCCATAGTGATTACTACAGCGCCGCGAATGTGCTCCTTTAGTGTGATGAGCTCATTTCTTATTTCCAGCTGATCTTCTGTGAAGACTGCATGATCGTCCCTTAGAGTACCGCTCATGCCTATGAGCCACTTGCCCTTAAATAGTGTTAACAAAGTCGACCAAGGATAGACCAGTGTCGACGCTGTCCCTGTTCTTCTGACGAGTGTGTCCACTTCGTTAACAAGCAGAATCTCGAATGAATCAAACAGACTGATATTGGAGCTTGCCAGAGAAACAAGGACCTGTGGAGTCGCGACAATCACGCGCTTCTCTCTAATCTCTCTTATTCTTCTGCCCGAAGGAACCCTTGAAGACAGCTCACCCAATTCCTCTTCAAGTCCGCCGTATTCCCCTTTCAGGTAGTCTACGGTCTCAGCCAATGATGATGAAGAATGGACCACGATCAGCGTCTTCGACTCAGGAAAGCGCTTGGCCACAATCTGGTGCGTTATGTACCTCTTTCCTAGACCGCAATCGAGTTCAAGAAGCACATTCGTGCCGCGCAGCTGAGAAATCCTGTCTAGAATATAGGTCTGGTAGCCCCTAGGCGAATACTTCGGCTTTGATGCGGACATATTGATTCCCTGGTTACGTGAGCAAGGTGACCTCAGCTCGCTTCATCAGACTTCCCGGCATTCGACTCTCTGTGAGAACCTTCATCTGCCGTGTTACGGACTGTCAATCGGCCCACCCGCAGCTCAGACGGGTCGGTTTCAGAAGACTCCGCCTTCCGGGAGGCCACCTTTCCATGAACCCATATTGAATTCGCGGGGATAACCCTGTCCTTCGGAACCATCGTGTTCGCTCCAATGATGACATTATCCCCTATCTCCACGCCGGGCATTATGCATGTGTTGGCGCCTACAGTGACGTTATTGCCGATCCGTACAGTCTTGATGTACAGTCTGCCACCCTCATACACGTGCCCACTCACGATTGCATTGTAGCCGAACCAGCAATTGTCCCCGATAATGATTCTCTCTGGGTTGAACAGAAGTCCGTTGCCAATGATGCTGTTCTTTCCGATTTTCGCTCCAAACCAAGTGTGCCGCGGCTTGGTGTTCAGAAAGACGGAGAAGAACCATGCAAAGTACGGGGTGAGCACATAGTAGATCTCATAGTATTCATGTAGAAGCCATTGCCCGGTTTCCATCGGATAGTAGCCGTCTCTCAGGCGAGGGAACGCCCGCCTCGATAACCTGAACATAACGAGTAGGAATCCCAAGAAGATGGCGTAACAGAAGAGTGCGATTGGGACTATTAGTACCACGAACCAGAAATGGTCGAAGAAAAACGACGGAAGAACTGAACCAAGAAGTCCTTGAAAGAAATCCTTGAACAGGTTGAAGGGCAACCCAATCAGGACAAAGGCGCTGTCGACTTTCTGAAAGAAGAACAGGAATAATGTAATGGCAGGGATGGATGCCACAGTGACGCTGACCAACAGTGACAGCACCATGTAGACTGACCATGCAATCGATTTTGCCTTCATTGGCGACTGCGCCCCTGTCGGCTTTCTGGACCTTCTAGGATTGAATCTCCTTTTAACATATCCGAGCAGCCTTGCTACATTCCGGTCGCTTGGAAAAGCATATAGACCTGTCACAAGCGTCGGCTCAAGCATCCCTCTCCAATTCCTGGTGTCGAAGCATGAATTCTGACGTCGTCATTGCGGGCGCAGGGCCAGCAGGTCTGATTGCTGCAGAACAAGCATCACGTTACGGTTTGAAAGCGGTGCTTCTTGAGAAGCATGCAGCTGTCACTGATTCTCTCATGGGCGAGCTTGTCACTGACAAGGCCCTGAGGTTGTTGCGCATCAAGCCGGATTCAGAGTGTGTCACTAACAAATTCAACAGGATTGTGGGGGAGAGCCTAGACACAGGGGCCCACATCGCTGTGGATCGTGGACTACTTGGCAGCTCATATCTTCTCGACGAAGACAAAGTCCAACTTCTCCTGTCTAATCGTGCCACTTCGAACGGCGCACAATTCGTGTTCAAAGCAAGGGCAGATTCAGTAGTCAAGCAAGGCGATCAGGTTGTCGGAGTACGCTACAACCAAGACCAAACCGTCAGGGCTGGCCTTACTGTCGGGGCTGATGGATCTTTCAGCCGCATCTCTTCGACGGCTGGATTCACTCATCCAAAATGGTTGCTTTCATACGGCTATCGGTTCAAACTCGCAGACTGCAGGATAGACGATCCAAACACTGCATACTTCTATGTTGGCCGTGACGTCGGCCTTGGCTATCTGTGGCTCTATCCAAGGAGCAGAACAGAGACAAACTTGGGAATAGGACGTGTTCCATCTTCCAAGAACAACTGGAATGCTCTGCCACCCATGAAAGATGTTCTGCAGAAGTACATTAGAGAGCATCTGGGGCCCAACGCCCGAATCGTCAACGTAAATGGTGGAGTTGTTCCCTGTGCCGGACTGATCCCCAAGTTCACTGGCGCTGGCGTTGCGCTATGCGGCAATTCGGCGGGGCAGGTCTCTTCAATCGTGGGCGGCGGAGTGACAACGTGCCTCCACGCAGGCGCGCTACTTGCACGCCATGCGAAACGCATGACCGAGCAAAATGACTTCTCTGCTCGCAACACAGTCCTATACGAGAAAGAGTACAGAAAGACCAAGCTTGCTCACAGCATACAAAACACGGCGATGGGGATGTGGGCTGTTTCAAGGTATGCCATGTTGAATGATCCCATCGCGGCCGCTGAGAAGGTTCTTAGTCAGCTCGACGCGAAGACCCTGAACGAGGTAATTCAGGGACACGTGAGTCCCGGGACCGCAATGTCTCTTCTGACTGACTTTCTTCCACTGGTAGCTCGACTTGGCATGGGCTACGTCAGGAGCATTGCTGTTGTAGGGCCCTAGGCGTAACTCAGTCCGAGTGCGGCAAACTGCGGGTCTCCCGTCCCCTACCCGATGGTGGCCGATAACGGCCTAGTCCTTGAGAATCGAACTATTCGGTTGCCCTGCATGCTATCTAAGGACAATCCTGCTTAAGAGCACGAGTTTTGTCTACAACCTAGAAGCTACTAGTCGAAAGACTCGTGATTCGGCATCTAATCTAATAGACAATCGCTTTAGGAAAACGTCATGCGGGAATCTCCGGCGCTTTCATCGCGCCAAAAACTTGAGAGATCATTGACACAACTTGGCTTCGGTCCCGATACTCGGCCCCTGAGCGTTCTGCGAGCGATGATGAGAATACAGTCAACACCGTCAAGATCTCTGGACGTTTCGGAGATACATGGTTCCCTTCTGCGGGCAGAACCGGGCACCGCACTCAGCAAGGGATGGGTCCGCAAAGTGCTGGATCAGTTGTCGAATATGCAGATGATTAGGGTCGAGAATGAGAGTGAATCACGCAAGAAGTATATTTCGGATATCAACACGATTGTCGCGGGATTGGAGCAGCTCAAGGGTCGAACCCTGTCAAGCTTGGAGAAGCGAAGGGCGGCACTACAAGCCCGGTCGAACGAGTTATCGGCTTTCAATTTCAGCGACGTTGCCAGGGTTCTTGAAGGAAAGACAGCGGGCCGGGCTCAACAACCAAACTCGGGACTTCTAAAGGGGCTCCAATCCTACGCCGATTTTGCAGACGCTGAGATATACGAGAAGGCGGTGCCGGGGGATGTCATAAGAATCGCCCAGCTACAACTCAGGCCGTTCAGAGGAGGAATCACAGAAGGGGTCAATCGAACCCTCAGAGCTGCCGAGAGTGGAGCAGAGGTGCGTTGTCTCGTTACTGTGGACGTTCTCAGTGCGGACGACTTTCTTGCCGAAGTTTTCCCCGAGAACGCGTTAGTCGAGTTTTTTGTCAAAGCATATGGTGCACGGCAGAAAGGGCTGAAACTGGACCTAAGGATAGATACAGGACATACCGGTCTCTACCACCTCACCAGCCTCAACAAAGACAACATGGTGATTCTGGTTTCAGAAGACCCGATGGCGGCCATGTGGGTCAGCAGGAGATTCAACCCGGACCTTATTGAGGCGGCGATTGCGTCATTCGAACAAATCTGGCAAGGACTAACGCCCCTCATACAGGACCCCAAGCATCCGGAACTCGGTGTGCCCACAACCAAACCCTCGTTCTTCCTTGAGGCATTGAAAGCGGCAGCCACAATAGTGGCAAGTGGAGGAACCTAACCTTTGGTCGACGACCTGCTGACCTCCACACTTGAGTCTCTTGCTATACGACTAGACACTATCCAAGCCGCATTGATTTCACAACTACTGAAGGCGATGTTGGAGAGTAAGAGGGACCATGAGAATCCTCTCACTCCCTCTGAAGCTTCCGGCCTTCTTGGTCGACTCGAACCGGGCGGCAAGCTCTCCAAGGCCACAGCCAAGAGGACTCTCAGGACTCTTGTCGGGATTGGACTGGTGCAGATGATTGCAGACGGCAATCGAAGGACCGGGTATTTCACTAATGCGTCGATTGTGGAAAACGGCCTGAGAAAGCTCAGAAAACGTGTGAAGAGTGAAATCGTACAGGAGATTGGATCAGTTGAAGCCCAAGAGAAGGCAATTGCCAACCTCGACTGTGCAACCCTTGCACAGGACCTTGTCGAAGAGTTGACGGGGCACAGACACAGGATAAGCTCTAGGCTCATCACTGGCGAGGACGACATCAAGAGAGCAATCGGTTACAATATGGGGGACATTGCTCGCAAGGGCGATATCATTCGAGTGACGATCGTATCCTTCAGTCCGTTTCTTGACGAACAAGAGAAGCTCATCGATGGAATCGCTCGCGCGGCACGCAATGGTGCAGAGGTGCGTTGCCTTCTATATGCCCGCCTCGAAAATGCTCCTTCTGGTGCTGCCGCCCAGATGGGGAAAGGAAAGCGGACCGATACTCACGAATCCAGTGAAGGACAAAAGCTGACTGTACAGATGAAACTCTGTGACAGACAAGACGCATACCACGCGGCTACATTCGGCGAGCAGTACATGGCCCTTGTCGTGTCAGAAGATCCGGTGACCGTCGCATGGATAACCCGAGAGTTCAACCCCGACATCATAGATACATCGAATTCGGTCTTTGATGCGATTTGGCAAGATGCCAGAAGCATAGTGGAAGCTGGTGCGAAACGGATCTCATCAACAGACCCTGCCGCAGGAAGACTGGAGAAGCACGAGAAGCCCTTGAGCCGAGCATATGTGGCAACAAACGATGGTGACGAAGTGCACACCAAGGACGAACAAATCGCTGCAGCTCTCGACCTAGTAGGTTTCAACTCAAACGAAGAGCGATTCTCTGTTCTCAGAATCGTCCTCCAGAAACAACACAGACTTGGCAATCCCACCGACTTTCGAAGCATCTATGAGCAAATCAAAGAAGAAAGCGGCAAGAAAGACATCCGCCGCTCCCAAGTCTATCGTGCCCTAGCTTCCCTAGAGAATGATGGATACATCCGCGGTGACAGGACTTCGCATCCGTTCCATTATGCTGCAACTCTAGAGACTCTGATTTCTGCATTGGGGAATGCTGAGATGAGCGCCTTCAGAAGGCTTGAACTTAGACGTGCAGAATTGGATTCAGAAATTGGAAGGTTGAGTGGTCTGAATCTCGCACGACTTGCAGCAGACACCATCGAAATGACAACAGGGATTCCTCCGAGGGCCTCAGCCAGCTTCGCTGAAGGGTATGATCAGATAGGGGATCTGGCTGATACCGAAGTCTACTCAGTTTCACGCAAGGGTGATACTGTCAGAGTCTCACTGGGATGGACACGTTCTATTCCGAACGTTGCGCGAGCGCGAATTGAGACCCTCATCCATGTCATCAGACGCGGAGCCAAGATGAAGGTGCTAGTAGCCAAACAATGGGAAGACGACGACTCCGCAATCGAACTGCTGACTAGTATCTATGAGTCACTTCTCCAAGAGAACCGCGATGTTTCTGTCAGAGTGCGTGGGACAAAGGAATCGACCTACCAATTTGTAGCACGTAACAATGAAGGAATCTTCCTGATCGTGTCTGAGGAACCCCCGGCGGCCACCTATATTCCGAGATCGGTGAATCAACGACTCGTAGATGATGCCATAGCCAGCTTCGATGCTGAATTTGAAACAGGTGCAAATCTGCATTCCAAATCTTCCGAGAGTGTGTGAAAATGAAGGATGCCTTGGAGGCTCTCGAATCAATCGGCGTTCGCATGAGTGCCACCAAGATGCGCGTACTGCAGAGTGTCCTTAGAATCGGAGTTGGTTCGGATCGTGCTACGTTTGATAGAATATGTGACGAAATCAGAGAAGCCAAAGGACGCAGACCAAGAAAAGCATGGGTATACAGGTGCCTTGACGAGCTAGAAGAAGACGGTTTCATTTTGGTTGACAAGCTGCAAAGGCCAAGAGTCTACTCGGCCACTCGAATGACTATCTTGGCCGGACTTGGACGCGCTCGCAGAAACCGCGTTGCCGCCCTCGAAGACGAAGTCAGTGAAGTCAGCCAAGAGATGAGGTTGCTTGAGAATACTCATTTCGGAGCCATGTCGGCCTACGTATACGAAGCCGCAACTGGCAGTGGGAGACAACGGACAACGGATATCGTCAGAGGAGTCGACAACGTTCGGAGACTCATCAGGACAGAATTCCTGGACAGCTCGTCGCTCGGAGACACGATGAGGCTGACGCATAGACTGGACAATCTCGTTGGCATCGACGACACGATGAGCCCAATTGACGTGGAAATCCTTTCTGTCATACTGAAGGGCGTCGATATGCGCGTGCTCCTCATACCTTCTGCAATGGCCCCTGATATGTCAAGCGTATCTCAGAATGTGGTGGGTCATGAGACTCAGATGATGGAGGCATTGAAGAGCAGACACCTGGTGTTCAAGTTGTACTCCAAAGACATACAGACATACCGACTGCTTGCCCTGAACAACGAGAAGCTGATGATGATACTAACGCATGCATATAGACCAGATACTGTCGTCCTGTTCAAGAGAGAAGAGCATCCGATTCTCGTCGACAACGCGATTGAGACCTTTGACCGATTGTGGGGCGAATCGTTGGATGCATTGCAGCTGCTTCGGACTGCAATACAAAGGCCGGTTCAATAGAAGGCTCATGGAACAGGAACTCTGAGTTCCTATGACGAACCGCTCTCTTCTTCTGAGATCCATTCTTTGCTTGTTGATAGTGTGGTGAATATGTCGTCACACGCGGCCTGAAAATCGTGGTACATTCCATATTCGCCTCCTGCCGCGTATGGGTGGCCGCCCCCTTTGAACAACCTAGCCGCAGCATTGCACTGAATCTTGTCCTGGCCACGTCTGAAACCAAGCAGGCCGTTTGGACTGAGCGTCACCAGCAAATCAGCTACCTTTAGTTGCTCATCGCCGACTTTGAGGTTACGCTCATCCGCAGCCCAAGTGCCCATATCTGTAGTGGTGACCCCATTCGGTATCTCAACAATCCTGACAAGACAACCATGAATCTCCAAGTCAGAACGACCAGCCAACGCCTTCCTCATCTTCTTGATCTTCTCTTTTCTGTAGGCATCAACTCGCTGATTGAGCAGGTTATCTCGGAATCTCCCCGCATTCTCGTCCCAAATGCCAGCCATTCCATTCTCGTTCAGGCTCTTCAAGATCGGTGTGATTGCTTCTGTGAAATCTTGACCCTTGTCGACTGTGCCGAATCTGATGAGAGATAGTGCATCAGTCAATGCATTTGCGGATTCGATTTGCCTCATGTTGAAGTCAGTATCATGAGCTATTCTGGCAAGTTCTGAACACACATTATCCCTAGGCATGAGAACCTTGAATGCTATCTCCGAAGCACAGAACTCGTGGTTCACAGTAAGCCGCGGGTTGCCGCCCAGTGACAGAATAGACCGCACCGCCTTGTCCGTCCAGTCATGATGATCCAGCCAGACCACACGACACCCTTGCGCAATGGCTTTCCCAAGGGAACTTGCAACTATGTCGATCGAATGGTCATCCAAGCCCAGGTCAGTAACAACAATGAGACTGTTTCTCAAGGTAGCGGCTTTCGGAAACACTGACTCGAACAAACCATAGTCCGTGAGGGTAAAGGCATACTTGAGGTTCTTGGAACTGGCGTATCTGGATACAATCACGGCGGAGAGCAGACCGTCAACATCCTTCTCGTGGGAAATCGAGAATACTGAGCTAATCTTCACAGCTCCCAATTCGGCCGGTTCTGTCATCTTGACCCAGTCGTGAACAAAGGGTTGGCCTTTTCATTGTTTCCTTCGGTTATCTTGAGATTCGAGAGGTTCCGAAATCGTTTTCTTTGGTACTCAGCCTGAGTGAACAGAGCTGGAACAGATGGCAGACTCGGGTTCTTCAGTCATCATGAGCGGCAATGAGGCAATAGCCCGAGGAGCATTGGAGGCAGGCATATCTTTCTGTACGTCGTATCCTGGAACTCCATCTACTGAGATAACCGAGACTCTAATGAAAAGCATTGGGCAGCTCAACCTTTACGCAGAATGGAGCACTAACGAGAAAGTGGCTCTCGAAGCCGCGGCAGGGGCAAGCTGGGCGGGAGTACCGGCAATCTGCCCCATGAAATCGTTAGGTCTGAATGTCGCAGCTGACTTCCTATTGAATGTCAACCTGTCAGGTACAGGGAAAGGAGGTCTAGTGATTGTTGTTTGTGATGACCCTCAAGGGCACAGTTCCAGCAATGAACAGGACTCCAGATTCTACTCAAAGGCCGCAATGCTCCCAATGCTGGAGCCAGCGAGCGCCCAGCAGGCAATGGAGGTCATGCATACCGCTCTTGACATCTCAAGAAGGTTTGAGATACCCGTTGTAGTTCGAAGCACAACACGCCTGAGCCACTCTAGAGGCTTAGTGACCATCGGCGACATCACCAAGCGAGCGAAAGCGGCCACACGGGCTCTGCCGAAAGGTCTGTATAATGTGCCGCAGCCCTATGTGAAACATAGAGAGCTTCTGGCGAAGCTCATGCTCATCGCAGCAGAATTCGAGAAATCGCCGTTGAATACATACGATTATCCAAAAGACACGAAACACCTCGTGATATCTTCCGGAATCTGCGGCCTCTACGCCAAGGAAGCCCTTGCTTTAGCTGAGACAAAGGACATTGGATTGCTTAGGCTGACAACAACTCACCCTCTTCCCCAGCATTTGATTACGGGGGCTATATCCAAGGCAAAGAGGGTCTTGTTTGTAGAGGAGACCGATCCGTTCATTGAAGATGAAACTCGCGCTCTCGCTGCAGACCTCACGAGAACCTCCTCTCCACAGTTCATTGGCAAGCGCACGGGTACAATTCCAGCCTGGGGAGAGATGAATGTGGATATTGTTCTTCATGCGTTAAGGGATGCAGCATTAGTGAGAGGTCCCGGGATGCTGCAGTCAAATCAGACTGCAATAGAGAAAGCAGAAAAGCTGCTCATCCCTCGACCTCTTACATTCTGCGCCGGATGTACCCACAGGAACGTCTACTGGGCGCTCCGCAAGATACGCAAGCGACTGAGTGGCCGCTTGGTAGTGGCAGGAGACATAGGATGTTACTCAATGGGCGTGTTCTATGATGAGGCAATGCAGACAATGCAGGCCATGGGTTCCGGAATAGGAACTGCTTGTGGGCTCGGGCAATTGAAGCGATTCGGTTTTGACTGCAGAGTCGTTGCTGTTGCTGGAGACTCGACATTCTTCCATGCCTGTATGCCAGCCCTAGTCAATGCCAAACACAAGAGTGCTGACATCACATTCCTCATACTTGATAATGCGACTACTGCAATGACAGGTTTTCAAACGCATCCGGGATCAACGTCGCAAGAAGAAGGTCACCGAAAAGTCAGTGTCAGAAGCCTCGTTGAGGCCGTCGAACCGGACTTCCTTGCGGTTGGTGACGCAACAGACATCGTGTCAATGACGGACCTCATCCATTCTACCTTGGCCAAACAGGGCCTCAAGGTCTTAATCCTGAATAGCGTTTGCAGGCTCGAAGAGGAGAGACATGATGTCGTCCCAGGTGGCAGAGCTCCCGTAGCAGTCAACTCCAGTCTCTGCCGAGGTGAGAGCTGCAGGATTTGCGCCGCGCAGTATGGTTGCCCCGCTATTGGCTGGGATTACGAAGAAGGCAGACCGGTTATCTCAGATGAGCTGTGTGTGCGCTGTGGCTCATGCATTGATGCTTGTCCACATGATGCTATTATCCGGAGGTGAACGAATCTGGAACGACCCTGCAATGTAATCGTCGCCGGAGTGGGCGGTCAGGGCAACCTCGTATCTGGCAGGGTACTTGCTGAAGCCGCAGTCTTGGCAGGGTATAGACCTGTCATAGGAGAAACCTTTGGCGCTTCTCGAAGAGGGGGCACAGTATTCACTCATGTACGCATCGGAATAGATGAGGTCGGACCATTGATACCGGCAGGCGCCGCTAGCCTGATACTAGGGCTTGAGCCAATGGAGTCCCTCCGCGCCGCAATATCCTTCGCCAGTAAGATAACAACGATTGTGCTGAGCACTAGCCCAGTACAGACTCTGCAGTCTCTATCGGGTCAGACGAAATATCCGCCGGTAAGTGATGTACTCGAAGCTGTGTCCGCCCTGTGCCCGGCAACCTATCCCGTCGAGCTGTCAGGAGCACTTCGGCAAACGAGCGGTCGCCTCGTACTGAACTCCTTTGTGCTGGGGGCCGCAGCCGCGCTCGATAGGCTGCCAATGAGCTCCTCGCAAATCAGGGAGTCTGTAGCTAATCTCATGCTCCCAAAAGATTCGAATCTTGCCGCATTTGACAACGGGTTCAAAGACCTAGAACAACGGAAACTTCGTGGAACGAAAGTCTAGCGCTTCTTGGAATCCGGGCCTTTCTTGCTGTCGCCAGTCTTCCTTGAATCGGTCCCCTTGTGCGCAATTCCCCACATCAGTTCTGCGAGCACGCTGAACATATCCGCCACGCCTTCCCCAGTCTTCGCACTGCTTTCCATGTAGACAAACCCTTGCGATTCCGCCCATTCCTTGGCTTCCTCACTCGGAACAGCCCTGTCAGGCAAGTCAATTTTGTTGCCGACACACACCATCGGAACGCGGCCGCCGATTGACTCATCGGCCTCTTCTACCCACTTCATTAGCTCAGTGAATGAACGCCTACGAGTAACATCGAAGACAAGTATGACACCTGCTGCGCCGCTGTAGTACATCTTGCGGACGGCCTTGAAGCGTGCCTGCCCGGCAACGTCCCACGCCTGAATCTTGATTCCAACAGCATAGTCAGACTCCGTCGGCGAGATGTATGTTAGCTTCACAGCAAACTGGGAACCTATCGTGGTCTTGTAGTCCTTCTCAAACTGCCCTGTTGTAAATCGGTTTACAAGAGCGGTCTTGCCGACCGCACCCTCTCCCGTCACCATTGTCTTGAAGAGATAGCTATAGCTATCTGAGGTTGTGCCAGGTTTCGGAGACTTCGCTTTACGGGCGCGTATCTCGGCAACGATTGCACTCTCGTTCGAAGCAACAACAGTCGGCGCCACCGGTGCTGGTTCGGCTTCTTCTTCTTCTGACACCGCCTCAGTTACCAAGGCGCTCAGTTCCACTTCTGGAGGTGATTCATCGAAAATCCTGTCCAGAAGTCTCTCTGCGTCTCTGAGGGCTTCCTCTGTACTAGCTGAGATTGGAGCCTCATCCGACGATTGTTCGGCCTGGGCGGCGTGGACCGCGCCGAAACCAGTCCCGATAACTGGACCAAAGGAATCAGCCTCCGCCTCGGTCCCGCGGGATTCAGACTCTGATGGAAGGGCAATTGGTGTGCTAGCAACGGGGGCGGCAATAGCACTGCCTCTCTGCACTAGTACTGCGGTCTCGGGCGTCGTAACCTGTCTAACCTGACCTGCATTGTCGGTCCACATCAGGACAATCGGCCTCACTATGATCGTTCCTTCAACATTCGGTGTAAGCTGTAAGTCCGCCGTCTTCGTCTCATGGGCGTCCAAGTCAAAGCGAAGTTGCTGAGGAGTGATCTCCATGTCGCTCTTGGGGAACCAGTAGACCTTCCCGGAGATACCGCTCACCTGCTTATCGGTAACGTTCGTAATCGTAAACTTGCCAGTGAGTCGGCTGCCAGCTCGTGCCTCCGTGCTCACCTCGAATCTTGGTATGAGAGTGTACAGCCCCTCGACGACCTTCAGGGGCGCATTCGAGATGCCCACCAAGACCTCCTTGCGCCCATTTCCATCAGTGTCACCGACGCTAATCGCAAGGATTTTCGTTCCGATGCTGACTGTTGCCAGCTCATGGAGCTCTGCCGCCTGAACATTGTAGAAGACAATCCTTGCGTCCGATGTTGCCACAACCAGCTCATCCAAATGGTCGGCATTCATCTCCTCGATTCTCACTGAAAGAGCCTTGACTTTTTCGAGCATAGAGAAGAGCTCGAGTTTGCTTTCCTCGTTACGATAGACTCTAATTGATCCGTCGTACGTGACTACTGCAAGCTCCATCTTTCGGTCTCCAAGTATGTCTCCCGAGGCGACAGACACAACAGGGCTTGGCAGATCCAAGACATCCATCTGCTCGATGGAACCATCCTTTACCCTGAAAACTCGCAGGGTTTTGTCACGGTTGCCTGTGACAATCTCGTCGATTTCGTCACCGTCCACATCAGAGGTGCCGATTGTTATTGGCATGTCTTCGAGCTGGTAACGAGCGTACTCACGCAGGTTGTTCTCTGTATCCATTTCGAGAACCCTCAGTGTGGAGTCACTGCCGCCCGCAAGTATCTTGTTCTTCTCATCACCTGTTAC
>Ga0153915_10002535_pt1 | contig 16627 bp, 14 predicted proteins | sample Opewatmetagenome_2_FD_107003 | JGI IMG/M metagenome (GOLD analysis project Ga0153915, IMG submission 107003) | Freshwater wetland microbial communities from Ohio, USA - Open water 3 Core 3 Depth 3 metaG | ecosystem: Environmental > Aquatic > Freshwater > Wetlands | place: USA: Ohio, Lake Erie...
AAGGCCAATCCCGAATCGCCGATAAAATTTACTACTTCCATCGCCATACCTTTGGCAAAGAGTGAATATGGCAATATATCCTAAAAATGAAAGGGGGGTTGCCCTCATCCTGACAATCACGCTGATAGGCCTTATCGTCATACTTACGCTGCAGTTTAGCAAGTCCATCCGCGCCGGACTATACGAGACTGCCAATTTTGATGATGACGTCAGACTGGGCGCCATTGCAAAGTCAGGTTTCAACTGCGCCCTTGCGGTTCTATATGAGGATGATGCAGATGTTGATTCACTGCGCGACGATTGGGCCGAACTGAAGACTTATTCTTCCCAATCTGCCGCGATGTTTGATGATGGGGCATTCGACACGGATGTGACAGACCTTTCAGGGAAGATCCAGATTAATAAGCTGATATACACGAGCGGGGAAAAGAAGGGGGAGTTCAACCCGGATCAGAAGGGTATTCTGACAAGGCTCCTGGAAAACAAACCATTCAATCTGAAGGATGACCAGATCGAAGGAATTCTGGATGCGATAAAAGACTGGATTGATGAGGATGATGAGGTTACGGGATTCGGCGGTGCTGAAGATTCCTATTACCAGTCCCTTGATAAGCCATACTCATGCCGGAACGCCCCGTTAGAATTCCCTGATGAGCTGCTTCTTATAAAAGGCATTACGCCGGAGTTCTATTACGGAACAAGCGATATCCCAGGGATATCCAACTATCTGACAACTGTTCAGGGAGATGGAAGGATCAATTTTAATACAGCATCTGCCGTTGTGCTGGAAGCGCTTTCAGAGAACCTAGACAGCACCATGGTCGAGGAGATTGTGGACTACCGCAATGATGAAAAAAATGACCTGAGCAAATCGGACTGGTATAAAAGCGCCCTTGGAACGGGTGAAGATTATATCGATTCGCGCCTTATCACAATAAAAAGCTCATTTTTTGAGATAATATCAAAAGGCGTCAGAGACTCCAGGACCAAAGGGATTACAGGGGTAGTAAAAAGAAATGGAAAAAAACTGACTGTCCTCTCATGGAAGTTTTCTTAATTTGTTAATTATCGATTTATCATTCAATACATTTATGCAACGTAACTCTTATAGGAAAACACATGTCCGGCAAAATATTGGGTATTGACATCAACGAAGATTTCATAGCTGCAGTGCAGATAGTAAGCGGCCTGAAAGGATTCCAGGTCTCCTCATGCGCAAGCATCATGATCGCTAAAGACAGCAGTCCTGCCGAGGCATTGGAGGCACTCTCCCAGAAAATTGAACTGAAAGACAGCACCTGCATTGCCTCCATTAATGCGGCCAGTGTATCCTTTCAGAATCTGGTGATGCCCTTTAAAGATCCGAAAAAGATAAAACAAATCCTGCCCTTTGAAATGGAAACCCTTGTCCCCTTTCCCATCGAGGACATTGTAATCGATTTCAATATAGTGAAAAGTGCGGACCAGAGCGAGATACTTGCCGTTTCGGCAAAAAAGGCGTTGATCTCGGAATATCTTGGGACATTGAAACCCTTCGGTATATCTCCGAACCTGATAGATATCGGACCTGTTCCTATTGCCCTGTGGCTGCTGGCACAGACTGAAGCGCCCCATAACGGGCTGGTGATTGATATCGGACTGAAAAGGATTAATATCGTGCTTTTCCTTGAAAAGAGGATCGCACTTATAAGGAGCATGCCTCTTGCCGGAGGCATTAATACCGAATCAATATCAAAGGCAGGCGCTCCCTCAAAGGAAGATATCGAGGTAATCTCGGGAGAACTGGGGGTTTTCGTAAAAAATACCCTTCGCGCCTTTTTCCTACAGATAAAAAGGAATCTAATCCCTGAAAAGATCTTTATAACCGGGATCGGTTCGCAATATCCAGGCATTGCCGATATCATAAGGGATCAGTCGGGCATCTCGGTTGAAATGATCGATATCAGTAAGGATAAAAGGGTGCGCTTGGATTATGCCATTGAGACGAAGTGGAACCCGGCTTTTATGGACGGGGCGCTCTCCAATGCTCTCAGGGAGATCAAGAAAGGCCATGGATTCAATCTTCGGAAAGGCGAATTCGAGATAAGGCAGAATCTCCTAAAGACTGTAAAAAAATTCCGAAAGCTGGGCATCGCCGTTCTGGTTATACTCGTGCTCCTAATGATTGATTTCGGTACTGATTACTTTCTTGTCAAAAAGAAATATGATGCAGCGGCTCAGCAATGTGTAGAACTCTTCAGACAGTCGTTCCCTGAGAGCCAAAATGTTAAATATCCCCTGCTGGAGATGAAACTGAAGATCGATGCATTGAAGAAATCCGCTTCATCCCTGCCGGGTAGTATTAATAATGAAGAAAAGATGCTTGACCTTATCAACGATATATCACAGCGCATCCCCAAGGAGATTGACATCGATGTATCGTCATTGCGCATCGACAATGAGGCGGTCACTGTCACGGGAAAAACCGATTCCTATAACACGGTTAACAACCTGGAAGGCGAGTTAAAGGCCTCTCGCTATTTCTCCGACGTGGAGATCACCCGGGATGAACAGGACAAGACAGGGAAAAAGGTCGAGTTCGAATTAAAACTTCAGAGGAAGTAAATGGGGTGCACATGTTAAAGATCAAACTGGCAAAAAGAGAGAAGTACGTCGTGGTCATAGCGTCATGCATCATCGGGCTCTTTCTTTTTATAAACTTTATTGTCCTCCCCTTTTTCAAGGCAAAAGACCGCACGAGTAAGGGCATTGCCACAAAGGAAGCGGAATACAAAGAGATTGCAGAACTCGTTTCGGTGTATCAGGAATACAAAAAGGACGCCGACAGGATAGAAAGGATGCTGACAAAGCGGGGCAAGGGATTCACCCTTGGAACCTATCTGGATGATGCTGCCGGAAAGACAGGCGTGAAGGATCTTATAAAACATATGCAGCCGTCAAAATCATCATCCGCAGAAGCAGGCGCAATCTTTGAAGAATATTCGATAGAGATGAAGCTTGAAGGGATCAACACAGACCAGCTGGTCAGCTATCTTTACAGGATTGAAAACCCGGAGGATCTCATCTTTATCAAGAGGATCTCCATAACAGACAATAAGAAACAGGAAGGATATCTGGATGCTATTATCCAGGTCCAGACCTATCAAAAAGAATTGTGATCCGTTGTATGGATATAGAACAGGTAATAAAAAAGATGATGAGAATATCTAACGGAAGCATGGGGAGCATGTCAAAAATATATTATATATTATTCCATATTATCGCCATAAGCATAATCATTTATCTGGGAGTTGACATATTTTACGGAGGCATGCGCATGAAATATTCGCAGGTCGAAACGAAAGCGTCCGATGCCCATAAAAAATCGGAAGAGGAATCAACGGTAAAGCGCAATTTTAATGATTACAAGACCATTATAGATAGAAACATATTCAGTAAGGTAATTGCTCCTACTCAAAAGGGAGATAGTAGTATAGAGGAGATGAAAAACACGACATTGAAATTAGTTCTTATAGGCACTATCGCAGGCGATGATAAGACCTCTGCCGCTATTATCGAAGACACCGGAACCAATACGCAAGGACTTTACAGGGTTGGAGACGATATCCAGAGTGCAGTGATAAAGTCCATCACAAGGAAGCAGATAGTACTGAAGATAGGAAACAGAGAAGAGACACTTGCCATGGAAGAATCTGGATCAGAAGGAAAAGCGACGGCATCAGATTCAGGACAGACCGACACCATCACAAAAGCCGCCTTATCGGCACCGGAGGCTAATGAGAAAGAAATAGCGTTGAAACGAGCGGATATTGATAAATCACTTGCAGATGCGAATGAACAAGTATCGCAATTATCCATTAAACAACATTCTACTGATGGCGTGCAGGATGGATTGATTATAACGGGGATCAAGGCGGGGACCATCTTTAGAAAAATGGGGCTTAGAAACGGTGATATTATAAAGAGTGTAAATAACGATGCTATCAAGACTACAGAAGATATTATGAGCATGTACAATGAATTGAAATCCGCTCCGGATATCTCATTGCAGATATTAAGAAGAGGGCAGGAGAAAATCCTGAATTATAGTATTACTGATTAGTGCGGCAAAGATCTATTAAATTATTTCAGGGGATCTTTTAAGACCTTCTTGTAACGCTTTAAAATCTTTTTATCCTATCTGATGATTGCCAAGGCTTCTATAAAGGTTAACAAAAAAATATCAAGGAAAAATCTATGCAATATAAAAAAGAAATTATTATGCTATATGTGCTTTTTGCATTAACATTATGCTTTATCCCGACCGACCGTGCCTTTGGGGCTCGGGTTGCAGGCGATACCAAAGTGACCAGTTCTGCGCCTGCATCCGATTCATCCAATCCGGCAACAATTCCCGGATCTGATGACAAGACGGGCACAGAAAATAAAGGTGTAAATAATCCACCTGCTGAAGATGTTGCACAGGGGGAAACGACTGTTCCTGCCGTCACCGATTCCGATCAGGAGGATAACACCGCGACAGATGGAAATGCCCAGGCAAATCCTGTTTCTAAAAAGGTCGGCAAGTCATCTGTAATAAAACAGACAAAAACAACCGGTGAAATTAAAAGCAGCTACAGGCAGGGCGGTCTTGTTGCCATTGATATCTTCAATGATATGGACATAACCTTCTTTATCAAGTGGATAGCCGAGGAGACGGGCAAGAATTTTGTCGTTGATTCGAATGTCAAGGGGAAGGTAACCATCATCTCGCCCTCAAAGATCACTATCGATGAGGCCTACAAGGTATTCGAATCTGTGTTGGAGGTTAACGGGTATACAACCGTGCCTGCCGGGAACATAACAAAGATTGTCCCCATGACCGAGGCAAGGACTAAAGACATTGAAACAAAAATCGGGCCGGAATCGAATAATCCCGACGATCGGCTTGTAACCCAACTGATACCTTTAAAATATGCAAGCCCTGATGAAATAAAGACTGCCCTGGCGCCTTTCATATCCAAGAACAGTACAATGGTTTCATATGCACCTACAGGCATGCTTATTGTCACGGATGTATTATCCAATATCAACAGGCTTCTTGAAATTATTGAAAAGATTGATGTTGAAGGGACCGGTGAGATCATATCCGTAATCCCCCTTGAATACGCAGGCGCAGACACCATGGCCAAATCATTGACATCAATCTTTAAAACATCAACAACAAAAAACGCTAAAGATGCCGCCACTACCTCTATTGTAATTGTGTCCGACACAAGGACCAACTCCATTATAACTCTAGCCTCCGAGATCGATACCATGAAAATAAAGGAATTGATAAAGCTTCTGGACAAGGAGGCTCCAAAAGGAGAGGGCGATATTCATGTCTATTATCTCCAGAACGCAAGCGCAGAGGACCTTGCCAAGGTGCTTACATCCATCCCGACGGGCACGTCCGCCTCAACAATCTCGTCAAACAACACAAAAGAAGAGGCCAAGGAATCGGCAGTCGTCCTGTCAAAGGGGGTGCAGATCCTTGCGGACAAGGCAACCAACTCGCTTATAATAAACGCAAGCAAGGATGACTACCTCGTGCTTGAAGAGATTATCAGGAAGCTCGATATAGTAAGAAAGATGGTTTATATCGAGGCCCTAATAATGGAGGTAAGCATGACCAAGGACTTCCAGCTTGGTGTGCAATGGTACGGCGGCAAGACGACAGGATCAATAGACGGCAATGATGTAGTGTCCTTTGGAAGTTCAAATACCGGGGCAAGTGTAATTGACTCCGATGGAGCCCTGAGCCTTCCGACAGGATTAAGTCTCGGAGTTATAGGAGACACCATATCAATCGGGGACATCACCTTTCCCAGTATTCAGGCTTTTGTGCGGGCATACGGCACAAACTCTGATGTCAATATCCTTTCAACGCCGCAGGTCATGACCCTGGATAATGAAGAGGCCTCGATTACTGTTGCAGACAATGTCCCCTATCTGACAAGTAAGCAGGAAACCACAAGCGGCAATGACTACAGTAATTATGATTTTAAGGATGTAGGTGTGACTTTAACAATAACACCTCAGATAAATCAGGAAAGATTTGTGAAACTCAAGATAAAACAGGAAGTGAGTCAGATTGTCAGTCAGACAGAGGTCGGTCTCCCCACAACGCTTACCCGCGAAGCAAAGACAACGGTAATGATTAAAGACGGTCAGACAGTGGTTATAGGCGGGCTCATTGATGAAACTAAAAGCAACACAAATTACAAGGTCCCGATACTTGGCAGTATTCCTATACTGGGGTACCTGTTCAGATCAAAGGCAGAATCACTGGATAAGAATAATCTTTATATATTTATAACCCCGCATATTGTTGAAAATCCATCTGAAGCCAACGAGGTCTATGAGAATAAGCTCGGTCAGATGGATGAGGTAAAGGAAGGTGTTATAGAAATGAATAGGGGTAAAATCTCTCAGACAAAAGATGAGCGTCTTTGTGATCTGGGTTATGGGTATCTCCAGGCTCAAGATTTTGACAAGGCTGCCAAGTATTATGAAAAGGCCCTAAAGATCAATCCAGAAAATCCCGTTGCCCTTCTCAACATGGGGATTATTTATGAAGAGGATAAAGAACTAAGCAAAGCTATTGAGATGTATGAAATGGTTATCTCCTTAAACTCTGAAGACAGGACCTATAACACCACCAATCCCGGACAGACAGGGAAAAAGGTGACCAATATAGCAAAAGAGAACCTTGAAAATTTAAAAGATGAATAAAGGCACAAGGCACAGGGCGCAAGGAGAAAATGGAAAAAAATATGAAACTGATCGGGCAGATATTAATCGACAAACATGGTCTTTCACCGGACATCCTTGCCGAGGCATTAAAGATACAGGAAGAAAAAGGCGGACGCATCGGTGAAATATTAATCAGACAAAAGGCTATATCGGAAACGGACCTCCTGAAGGCCCTTGGGGCGCAGTTCGGGATGGATTGCATCCCATCCATCCCTATTGATGATTTCAAGATCGACTTCACGGAGAAGGTCCCGATCCAGTTCCTGAAAAAATACGGCGTACTGCCGGTAGTCTCATCTAACAGGGCCTTTATTGCTGCCAATGATCCTCTCCTCTTTCAACCTATCGATGATCTCAAGTTGCAGATGGGGATGGATGGTGTTGATGTCCTTCTTGCACCCCATTCAGCTATCCTTTCGGCGATAAATTTTGCCTATGACATGAGCCGTGATTCGGCTGAACAAGTCATACAGAACATGCAGGATGAAGACAGCGAACTGATCTTCTCAGCCATAGCGGGCGGCACGAGTGATCTCCTGGATGACACAAGCGATGCGCCAATCATAAAACTGGTCAACCTCATGCTCTCACAGGCTGTAAAGGACAGGGCAAGCGACATTCATATAGAACCCACACAAACCGGCCTTAAGATCCGCTACAGGGTTGATGGGATACTCTATGACAAACTCTCTCCCCCGAAACATATCCAGGCCGCGCTCATATCGCGCATAAAGGTTATGGCGGACATGAATATAGCGGAGAAGAGGCTCCCGCAGGACGGGCGCATAGAGATAAAGATCGGGAATAAGAACATCGATATCCGCGTCTCTACCGTCCCCATCGCCTTTGGCGAGCGCGTTGTATTGAGGCTCCTGGACAAGACCAGGGTGCTGCTGAATGTCACCGATCTTGGCATGTCCAACGGTTATATGAAAGATTTTACAAGGCTTATACATTATTCCCATGGGATTATCCTTGTAACTGGTCCGACCGGGAGCGGAAAGACAACCACCCTTTACGCAGTACTGTCAACCATCCACAAACCGGATATCAACATCATAACAATAGAAGATCCTATTGAATACCAGATAGACGGCATAGGGCAGATCCAGGTCAATCCCAAGATCGACCTTACCTTTGCAAACGGGCTTCGATCAATAGTCAGGCAGGACCCGGATGTTATTCTGATAGGTGAGATAAGAGACCTTCAGACAGCCGAGATAGCAATCCAGTCCGCTCTTACAGGACATCTTGTTTTTTCCACATTGCATACCAATGACTCGGCAGGCGCAATAACGCGGCTGACTGATATGGGTATAGAGCCATTCCTGGTCACCTCCTCCGTAATCGCCATACTTGCCCAGCGTCTTGTAAGGGAGATCTGCAGTTACTGCAAGGAGGACTATACACCTGATGATGAGTCTCTTGCCAATATCGGGATTACCCCTGACATACTCCAGGGAAGAAAATTGTTCAGGGGGCGAGGCTGTCCAGAGTGTCTCAACACCGGATACCGCGGAAGAACGGGGATCTTCGAGCTGATGTTGATGAATGAACCGCTGCAGACCCTGACCCTCAAGACATCAGACGCCAACACGATCAAACAGAAGGCCATTGACCAGGGCATGATAACACTCCGCACGAACGGGGCGCAGAAGGTGCTAGAGGGGGTCACAACTATAGAAGAGGTCTTCAGGGTAACTCATCAATAATAATTACCGGTGTGATTTTTCTAATTCGACTGTTAATGTAAATTTATTGAACCAAATTATTAATTATTTGAAAAATAAATGAACTATCCATTAATCAATATTATCAAAGGAGCATGAAATATGAACAAGGGTGATTTAATTAATGAAGTAGCAAAAGTGGTGCGTACAAAGAAAGAGGCTAAGATAGCAGTTGATTGTATCTTTAAAAACATCGCTCAGGCACTAAAGAAGGAGGACTCTGTTACATTGATTGGCTTTGGGACATTTAAAGTGGATAAAAGAAAGGCACGGAAGGGCAGAAATCCCAAGACAGGTGAAGAGATCAGGATCAAAGAAAAGACTGTGCCTAAATTTATAGCCGGCAAGGCACTTAAAGGCGCTGTTAATTAGGTAGATTCAAAGTTCCCACCAGGGAGGAGCCTTTTTCTCTCCTCCCTTAGTAACCGGTGTTAAATACGATCAATTAAACTGAAAACGGTTTATTGCATATCCAGTTAAGGATCCTCAAGTACACCTGCATCTTAAAGATCTAATAAAAAGGTATGATGTCATTACATTAAAATCAGGAAGTTTATATAATTATTTTAATGAAATATAAATTGTTTACAAAGAATTGATTAATGATAAGGAGGTATATTGGGTAATAGTAAAGACAGAGGTATAAGGAGACTTATAAACGCCTTTTATTACACACTTGCGGGCTTTAAAGCAGCATGGATACATGAAGAAGCCTTTCGTCAGGAGATTATCATGGCGGCATTAATAATCCCTTTAGGGATTTGGCTGGGGGATTCAGGTACGCAGAAGGCCATTCTAATAGGGATGTATCTTATTATTCCTCTTACAGAACTATTGAATACGGCAATCGAGGTTACAGTTGACAGAATAGGGCAGAAGCGCCATGTCTTATCAGAGAGGGCAAAGGATATAGGCTCAGCAGCGGTATTCCTCAGTATATGTATTGCTTTAATCGTGTGGATTATAATAGCTTATGAACGATTTGCTAAATGACTAAACTTGGTCTGTGGATTGGTCTGTGGATTTTTTTCAAAAACAGGAAAAAATCGGATAAAACAAGATAAGATCGACCAAGATGTATTTTAAGTAAATCATATAGTTATATAGAATTGAGGAGTTTGTGAAACTTAGGGTCTTTGTCTACGAATCCGCAGGTCGCCCGTTCGAATCGGGCTGGGCGCACCAGAAATTTCAAGGACTTAGCTCATTAAGGTTAAGTCCTTTTTTATTTTAACCATATTTATACACGCATAGTACACGGTTTGATAAAGAGACGGTATTCCGACCGGGCCAGTCCATATAGGTATTCTTCAACGTTATTATGCACAAAGAGATTGTGATATCGATATCACAAATTCTAACGTCATGAAAAAGATCAGATATGTTGGAGATATCACATATTGAGGATTATCTGTCATTCTGCGGTTTGACCGCAGAATCCATGACTAGTTCATTTCTATTTTCTTTGTTTTTCCTAGCCTTGTTTTTTCCCACAATTTCAACATATCAAAAATATTGATTTTTTAAATTATAGGCGTAGTATTTTTTTCGCTGCCACACATTTTCAGCAGCCCAGAAGGGCAAACTGAAAACATATCATGTTTTAATGTCTCAAATTTGTCTTACAACCGATCGACCTGTCATTTTGTTGAGTGGGGGGAAACAGGGAATCGGGAAAACAGTTTGTCATCCCGATCTGTGAACCGGGATACAGGAATCATTAAGTCTTCTTATTTTCGAATCAATTTCAACTTTCTAAAGTTGATTTTCATATTTTGTAAAATTCACTAAAACTAAGGAGGTAACATATGACGCATAGAGCGATCATCGTTAGTCTTATGTTTCTAGCGTTTGTTTCCTGTGCACAGATTCCCAAAGAATCAGTGGAACTGTCAACTACATTAGGCCGAGATCTTGCTGCTGTGCAAAAATCTCACCGGGAACTGGCCACTGTTCTCTTTTCACGAATGAGACAGGATATCAATCAATTTGTAGATGAAGTTTACGCCCCATTCCAGATTAAATACGTCATGGATCAGCAAGCTGCATTAGCAAAAAGTACAAATCCGGATGATCGAAAGAAATCGTTGCTTCTTGCAATCAATGCAGCCTTCAATACTGATGCATCTCCACAATTGCAGGATGCTGTGTTGAAAGGCATGGAAAGCATGGTAACAAATATTAGGTCAGATATTGAATCAATGCGTAAGGAACTTCTCGATCCGCTGGAGCTTCAAGAATCAGAAGTGCTATCTTCTATTGACCAAGCTTACCAGCAATTACATTACGCTAATTCTATAGTCACTGGCTATTTATCATCAGTCACGAAGGTGCATGATGCGCAGGTCGATTTATTACAGAAGATTGGAGTAGACCAGGATCAATTCGGAAAAAATCTAGCCAATACTTCAGAGAAGATTAAAACCCTCGTTGAAACATCCGAGAAAGCAGAAAACAAGGGAGAGATCGTAAATGAAAACGCCGAGAAACTTAAAAATGCAATAAAAGAGCTCAAACATAAACTCAACATTAACCAAGAGGAGGAATGATCATGTCTTACGAATTTGATTTAGAAGGGTTTAATGCGGAGCTTCAGGAAACACTCGCGCGTGGGCGTGAGGCATTTAAAGGAAAATATAAAAAGGAGTTAAATGAATTGGCTGGACTATCCAGGGCAGATATAGATCAAATCACGCCAGACCTTACTGACCTGCAAAAGTATGATGAGCTGATAACGGTGGTGAAGGAGGCATCGCGAGTCAATCTTGCACAAGCGGAACTAAAAAATAATATTGAGAAACTGGGAACTGTAGCCAAAAAGGTTGCCAAACTCGTTCCTTCATTAGCTAAGATTTTCATCGTATAGGCAGATTGAGACAGATAGATCTGTTATTTTAAAGTCAAATTTATGGAATAAAAGTTCTTTTTATTTGAATGTTTATTATTTTTGTTACCAATTTTAACAGGTTGTCCTGTGAATACAATTTATAATTCGTAATAATAGCAAATCCCTTATTATTTAAAGGAGGATATTTTTATGGAAGGGAAAAATGAAAAAAATGGGAAGAAGAAAATAAATGGAAAAACTGAAAAAGCTCTTCATAAAATGATTGCTTTAAATGAAATTAGAAAGGTAAAGGATAAATTAGTTGCAGTAAGAGATGGGTTGGAAAATATTATAAAAACAACATTTAATGTTGGAGATGGTGGAGATGATAATAGCTTGAACCAAGGATGGATTGGGAATAATAAACAGAGATGTATGATAGAAATAGCTCCAAGACGTATTGAATTCAATTGCGTTCATTTGAAATTTTATGTTGATTTTACTTTCATCCAGGAAACTGATGAATCACTAAATATGAAAGGTTGTTTCATTTATGGTGCCAGTCGATCGTCTTGCTTTACAGAATGCATCTGTACTGATGAGAGTGGAACAAGTTGTCAATGTTGCGAACGTGTGCCTAGATGTGATGCTCTTGAGGATAAACCGTTGATTCAATTTTTTATTGATAAACATGGAATGATTCAGTCTTCAGGTGATTTTGAAGATTCATGGTGGATTGAAAAGGAAGATGATTTATATGAATTGCACTTACGTACTATGGAGCTTATCTGGCCCAAAGCACTTGCTTGGATGAATGAAAATATTCTAGCCTAAATCGATAAAGGGGATGAGATGGAAAAGATTACAGTATATGGTTTGTTGCAAAAATTTGAGGTGTGGGTCAAAAAAGGTGAAATTCAATTCTTAAAGAAAGAAGAAGGTTGTAATGAAGTCTTAAAGCTTGTGAAGGAGCTTCGTTTAGAATTCGAAAATGCAACAGAACAACAGAAAAAAGACGGGAGAGATCTGAGCGAGATATTAGACTGGTTTGAAATACATAAGAAGGGTAAAAAATTATGGCAAAAGTTATTGAGTTGTGCCCTTAATAATATTGATCCTGAATCCAAGGGAAATTCAAGGATATTCGAATATCTCGATAAGGCCACTAATTTTGAAGATTTATTATATGGTTTAGAACTCTACTACCGTGATCATACACTTCATTCATTATGGGTTTATTTGATTGGGGAACATTTGCTCAGGGATCTACTAACTGGAATTCATAACGATCTGAACTGGTATTTGTATAATGATATCGAAAGTGAAAAAGCTGCATATTCAAAAATGTTATTTGAGAGTGCAAGAAAAAAGGAAAAGGATATATGTAGACAAGTTAGTGAAAAGAAAGATGCAATATGGTGTCTTATGGCGCTTTGTCATGATTTAGGCTACTCACTTTCGAAGTTGGAGAAGCTAAATGATAAGGTAGAAGAGGTATTAAAATATGTTGACCTACCTGACTTCCGGCACATAGGATATTCCTTAGATATAGAACATCAGTATCACGTTGCTCAATTCCTTGAACTTATGGCGATGGAGGTCAGGATTGTTCCCAGTGAGGATCATAAAGATGTTTTGATAAAAGGATATAGAGATGATGCAACCTATTGGCTATTATGTCAGTCTTTTGAAAAAAAACAACATGGCATTTTAAGCGCTTATTTGATTTACAAAAATCTAAATATTTTTGCAGATGCCTGGGTGAGAGGACCAGCAGAGAATTGGGGGCTGGAAGATAGCGAAGCTGTTGATAACATAATAAAAGGAGATATCCTATATGCTATTGCTCAACATGAATTTGAGTTTGCTTATCTGTCGCAGTTGAGCAGCCTCGCTGATATCCTTATGATTGCAGATGAGTTAGAAGAATTTTCACGATATGGCCGCCAATTATTATCTAGAAAATATAATGACACGACCGCTGATGTAAGTATTAGTTTTAAACCTATTGGATTTAAAAGGGGCAAAGAAGTTGAAATTGATATTGTATATGAAGTTGCTAAACACCTTACAATGGAAGGTTATTTCGATTTTATAAGAAGGAAAGCTGAGCGCTTAAATAAAATATATTCTTTACGGCTCTCCGAAGGAAAGGATAAAGAAAAGTTTGCCACTATTAAGAGCATCAAAATGACAGCAAAAAAAAATGAAAATGACAAAAGATTTTTTATGCAATTTTCGAGTAACTCCAATCACAAAGGCTTACTACCAGCCGTAAAAATTGATATTGGAGATTATAAGGGTGAATATGAGGAGGGTGAGTACAGTCTCACTTCTGATGATGATAAACTTACTGTAAACTATAAAAATAAAAAAATACCGTTAGATAAATGGCTTGAAAATGCAATTAGATAAAATCCTTAGCTCGATCAAGACTCCAGCATTTATTTATGATGAAGACCAAATTTTTAAGGCTATTAAAGATATTAAAAAATATATTCCTGAAGAAATTTGTCGGCTTTTGTTTGCTTTGAAATCTTTTTCAATTATTGATCCTTTATATTCGATGGGAAAATTGATAGATGGGTTTTCAGCCAGTTCATTATTTGAAGCCAAGCTTGCAAGATATATATTAGGAAATGGCAAACCTGTTCATTTAACAACGCCGGGATTAAGAGTTGATGAAGTCGAAGAAATTTCAGAATTATGTAATTTTATTTCCTTCAATTCTTTGCCTCAATTTAGGTTATATTGCCAAATGCTGAAAAATAAAACTAGCTGTGGTGTCCGAATTAACCCTCAAATGTCTTTTGTGAAAGATAAAAGATATGACCCCTGCAGAATACAATCAAAGTTGGGCGTTCCTCTTCTATATTTAAGCGAACAATTAAAGAGCCAGTCACTTTCAGTTAAAGAAATTAAAGGTCTTCATTTTCATACGAATTGTGAATCTGAGGAACTTGAACAGCTCATTTCTACATTAACGAAAATAGAACATCATCTCCCAGAACTTTTGCATAAAATAGAATGGATAAATATAGGAGGTGGATATCTCTTTCATGATAATAATAGTATAAATAGATTGGGTGAAAGTTTATTTTCGTTTAGAAATAAATATGATATAGAGATATATTTCGAGCCGGGCAAAACAATTGTGGGTGATGCTGGGTATATCGCTTCAACAGTGATTGATTTATTCGAAAACGACAGCTGTCTGATAGCAGTTCTTGACACTTCTGTAAATCATATGCCGGAAGTGTTTGAATATCAGTATAAACCTTCGGTTATGCAAGAATCAAAAAGAGGTAAATATAAATATCTTTTAGCTGGTTCAACTTGCCTTGCCGGTGATTTGTTTGGTATGTATAGCTTTAAAGAACCCATAAGGATAGGGAGTCAGATTATTTTTAAAAATATGGGAGCTTATACTCTCGTTAAAGCCAATATGTTTAATGGCTTAAATCTACCAAATATTTATTCTTATAGCCAGGATGGCTGTATTTCTTTAAAAAAACAATTTAGCTATCAAGAATTCATTATGAAATGTGGAGGAACGATATGATTTTATATGAGAAAGAAATCACCCTGCCAAAGGTTAAAAACAATGATAATTTATTAGATTATCTATCTGAGAATATAACAGAGAGATTAGCTTTTAATGAAATGCCTGTGCGTTTTGTTATAACAGACACAGATGAAAAAGATTACCATTGTGAGTTGGGTATTCTTTCAAATATAGAAAATCAACAAATCTCAGCACAAAAAGCTATCTTTGATTTTAAAAAAAGAGATTTTGAAAATGTAAATAGGTTTACCGCCGTTTTACTTGTACCGACAGGTATTGGAGCCGAAATTGGAGGTCACGCTGGAGATGCTGGCCCTGTAGCAAAACTTCTTGCATCTGCCTGTGATACCTTAATTACACATCCTAATGTAGTTAATGCATCTGATATAAATGAATTACCCGACAACGGTTTATATGTAGAAGGAAGCGTAATAACACATTTGTTAATGGGCATGATAGGATTACAAAAGGTAAGATCAAACAGAGTGCTACTCATATTAGATAGGCATGAAGATAAATTTTTTCATGAAGCGGCAATAAATTCAGTATCTGCGGCTAGGGCGACATTTGGACTAGATTGCCCAGTGGTTATCAGAATGGAAGATAAAATTCTGATGCACTCGCTATATGCCAACTCAGGCAGGGCGGTAGGCAAAATAGACTATTTTGAAAGAATCTGTGAAGTGCTTGATCAGAATCGTTCAAAATTTGATGCGGTTGCACTTTCATCAGTTATTAGAGTTCCACAGATCTTTCATACGGATTACTATCTTCAGGATATTGTAAATCCGTGGGGTGGAGTTGAAGCTATGTTAACCCATGCAATTTCTTTATTGTTTAATGTCCCTTCTGCTCATTCACCCATGTTGGAATCGCGAGAAATCCTAGATCTTGATTATGGCATTACCGACCCTAGAAAATCAGCAGAGATTGTATCTACTACCTTTCTGCATTGTATCCTCAAGGGACTCCACAGAAGTCCAAAAATCATTAACTCTCCAATATTTGGGAATAATTCAGGAATTTTCAGTGTATCGGATATATCTTGCTTAATTATACCTGATGGTTGTGTTGGGTTGCCCACTCTCGCGGCTCTAGAACAAGGCATTCCTGTCATCGCTGTTCGAGAGAATAAAAATCGCATGAAAAATAGATTAGAGGAATTACCATTTGATCAAGGCAAGCTTTTTATTGTTGAAAATTATCTTGAAGCAGTTGGAGTGATGAATGCTTTAAAATCTGGCGTGAAAGTGGAGTCTGTACGAAGGCCTCTTGCTCACACCATCATATCTGACTATAGAAAAGATCAAAGTTCTTATCATTGTGACAAAGATCAAGAGATAACTTATTTAAACGATCATGAACAAATGAAGAATGATGTGGCTAACTAAATTGGTCGTGGTAGGAATGCCCCTTACGATACACCCCCCGCATAGATCCGGACTTGAGGACTGAATTAGTGAAATAGGGAACCTCAAAATGTCAATCCGGAAAATACAAAGGATCACCCCCAGTGAGAATTTCAGATATCTTCTTATAGTTTTATCCATAGTCCCGACGAGAAAAATTCCAAAGCATTGGCCTTCTGGTTTAATTTATTGAGAATTTAAAATTGAGTTGACGGTTGCGGGATTATGGATAAAACGCCGATGGACTAAGCCGCGGGCCAATGGCGTTGGAGGTGATCCTGCATATGGGGTTTGTATTTTTAAGCATGGACAAGGATGA
>Ga0153915_10002536_pt1 | contig 16627 bp, 24 predicted proteins | sample Opewatmetagenome_2_FD_107003 | JGI IMG/M metagenome (GOLD analysis project Ga0153915, IMG submission 107003) | Freshwater wetland microbial communities from Ohio, USA - Open water 3 Core 3 Depth 3 metaG | ecosystem: Environmental > Aquatic > Freshwater > Wetlands | place: USA: Ohio, Lake Erie...
CCGCGCATTGCCGGCTGGGACACGGGCTGGGAGAACCTGGGCGATGCGTATCTCACGGGCATCGACCTGGAATGCGACACGTTCGGCGCGGCCAAGACGCTCCAGCTCTACATCGATCAGACGCTGATCCAGACGTTCACGGTGACGGCGAACGGCCGGCAGAACCTCGCGCTCACGGTGGACAGCCGTCTGGTGTCGCCCGGACCCGTGCGCGGCCGCGTGTTCCGGCTGGTCTCGACCGATGCGAACCAGGGGCTGATCTAATCATGGAAGTTCATCGCCGCCAAGGAACCGGGCCTCCCGACGAACTGGAACCAGGAGATCACGATCTTCAGCAACCCCGCGGACAAATACGTCAAGGGCCTGATCATCGAGGCCGACGCGTTCGGCGCCGCCAAGACGCTGCAGATTGAGATCGACGGGGTTGTGGCGACCACGCTGTCGCCAATCACGTTCAACGGGCGCAGTGTCCAGCAAGTCTCGTTCCCGCAGCTGCTCGGGCGCGTGTTCCGCATCTATCCGACAGACAGCAATCCCTCGCGTCTCTACACGCTGCAGCCCATCTACGATCTCGAACCCCTGGCACTCACGCGGTGGGAGACGCAGGAAACGGACCACCTGATCCACGGCTGGCAGAAGCTGCTCTGGGGCAACTTCACGCTCAAGACACTGGACGCCACGACTGACGTGACCCTGACGCTCTCGATCTATAACAACAGCGGGGTGCTGCAGGGCGCGCCGCAGACCTACACGATTGCCGCGACGAACCTGCTGAAGACGAAGCGGTGGGTGCCGTTCCAGGCGAACAAGGGCGCGCTCTACAAATACGTGTTCACCAGCGCCAAGCCGTTCTGGCTCTACCGCGAGGAGAGCGAAGTGTTCTCGTTGCCGTGGGGGGAGACGGAAGCGTTGCTCAAACGGCCATGGGGGAATGATGACCTCGATCCTTCCCGGGGAATGGGAAAGGCTTCGCTGGCCTCCGCACACGGGGGTGGCGAGGCCGACCGGTAAGTGCGATACTGGCGGCATGAAGCAGGACCCGAACTACCTGCCGCCCGCGCCCGCGCCTAAGGTGCCCTGGCGTCTGTCGGACTATGACCGCATCGTCCTGAAGATGTATCGTATTCTGGCGGAGGACTGATGGCGGCGGCCTGTTGGGATTGCAGCACACGGACAGGTGTCCACCCCGTACTGGTCAACCAGGCGGGCGTGGTGCAACGCGTGTGCCAACTCTGCTGGAACCGCCACTGGTCAAAGTGGCTGCATCCCACGGGGTGCACCTGCGAGCGTTGCGATGCCCTGCGCCGCCAGCTCCTCTAATCTCCTGATCCATGAGCGGCGTCATCAACCTGGTCCAAGTCAAGGACCGTCAGGCGCGTGAAGCGCTCCTGCAGCTGAATCAGACGCTGTGCGCGTTGGAGTCCGCCGTGGGGATCTCCCGCACGGTGACGCTGACTGCGCTGACCGCCCCGCTCGACGCCGGCCAGCAGCGCATCACGGATCTCGCCACGCCCGCCTCGGGCACCGACCTGCTCACGTTTGGACAACTGACCGGCCTGTTGGGCGCGGCGGTCTCTCGGTTCCTGAAAAGGTTCCAGGGCACCATCACCCCTGGCAACCCGTAACGTGGGCTACCCGAATCTCCCCAACGTGTCGGACCCCGCGCTGCGGCAGGCGCTGAAGATCCTGGCGGATCGCCTCAACGCGCTCCAGGCCTCGCAGCGCACGCGCGCCGTGGCGCAGCCCTCGTTGTCCACGCTGTTCTCCATGGCCAACCAGCGCCTGACCAACCTGGGCAATCCCGGGGCGGATCAGGATGGCGTCACGCAGGGCTACGCATATGCGCTGATCGAGCAGGCCATCGATCAGTATGCCGCGCTCGTTGGCACGTCCGGCGCGCCCGGCAGCATCCCGGGTATCCATCCTCCCGCGCCTGGTGGCTTCTGCAACACCAACCTCGCACTCGGCCAGCCGGGTGGCGTCCCCAATTCGCTCCGCTGGTTCAAGGGCAACTTCTGTGGGATTCGCGTGCCGGGAATCGAGCCGGTCGCGGGAGGATCGCCGGACGCCAGTCTGGTGTTCACGCCGTTCCTCGACCGCTACAGCCCGGACAGCCAGAACGCCATTCTCACCAGCTACGTCAACCACGGCTACACCCACTTCAAGCTCTCGTGGCCCGACAGCCGCGACGGCGCCGGCCAGTCCCCGGCACAGTTCGTCGCCACCTGCCAGCTCGTGCAGAGCTACGGCCTCAACCCGGTCGTGTTCCTCAGCGCCAAGGGGAATGACGATCCCAACAACTATCCGGCCGCGGTCAACCCCGTGATCGGCCCGCTCATCGCAGCCGGCGCGCTGCCCATTGCATGCGTGGGCTGGGAGCTGAGTCTGTGGATGGACCCGACGCAGTGCCAACAGGCCATCGACTATCTCGTCAGCCAGGGCGTCACAGAAGCCAGCGGCCACAACCTCTACGTGCACTTCCAGACCGGGTATGCCTCGTTCCAGCAGCCCGGTCAATTCACGGCCGCGTTCTGGCAGACCAACGTGGGCAAGCTGACCGGGATGCTCTACCAGGCCGACCCCGGTTGGAGCTGCAGCCTCCTGCAGGGCGGCGACCCGGTGAGCGGCAAGTCGGGCCTGGGCGACGTGCTGGATCGCTGCGCCGGCCGGTTCGGTTGGCCCGCGGACTGTGGCTTCGGACACCCGGTGGACTGCGTGGCCGACGAGATGACGGCGATGACGCAGTTCTTCAACGGCCTGAGCGAGGGCGGCGGCGACGAACAGGGCTTCCACGCCATCTGCACCCCGGCGGCCTCGGGCCCTCTTGGCACCGTCACGGTCATGGGCAGTAACAACGGCTTCCACACGTAGGAGATGTACAGTACGTACGTACTGTACGCTACATGAGCGTTTATCCCCACCTCGATCAGATTCAGGACCCGGCCGCGCGCACCGCGGTCAAGCTGCTCTACGACCGTGTGGCCGCACTCGAAGCGACGGCGGCCGCGAGTCAGGGGTTGGGCAGTCCGACCGCGGCGGTGGCCGGCGCGCAGCAACAGGTGATCAATCTGGCGGACCCCCAGGGCCCGACGGATGCCGTCAATGTGCGGACCCTGCGCATCCAGATCCAGTCGGCGTTCCAGCAGGCCTTGCGCACGCTGGGCGTCTCGGGTCAGCCGATCTCGGTGCAGGGACGCTAGGGGATTGACCCGCACACCGGCCATTCGGTAAGCTCTTGACATGATGATCTTTGCTAGCCAGGCCTACGTCCATCGGTGCCAGCAACTGGGGGAAGCGTTCCACGATCAGCTGCATCAGGCGCTCCCGGACCCGGACGCACACGACATCGACGATGGGCACAACCAGGAGGTCGGCCAGGCGCTGTTCCTCACCACGCTGTATGACGCGCCGCTGCTGGGCGCCGATCTCTACAACCAGTGGGCCGCGGAGGCGGGCTACGCGCCCATCACCTACATCGGGACCATGATCGGCGCGGACGGCCTGCGGTCCTACCTGATCAACATCGTCACTGCGATTGTGCGTATCGGCGCTGATGGCGCCATTCAGGACGTCCATGATCTCCGTTCGGCTCCTGCCCCCGTCGGAGTGGTCGCGGCTCGCTGACCACCCGGACTGGCACGGGTGGCTGCCGCATCCTGAGTCATCGGTGATCATCGTCGCCGAAGACGACGGCGTGATCATCGGCACCTGGGCGGCCACCGACATCGTGCACCTCGAAGGCTTCTGGATTCACCCGGACCACCGCAAGAAGTCGCGCCTGCCGGTTCGGATCGTGCACACCATGGTCAACACACTGCGGGAATTGGGCGTCACCGGCACGATGGCCAACGTGCGCCACGGCGACACGGAAACCGCGAGCTATGTACGACGGCTTGGCATGGTGCAGCTGCCCGTCGACACGTACAACTTCAAGATCGAGTAACGAGAGACCCCGATGCCTACCGCAGCCGTCATGGGCGGCACCGCCATCTACGGTGCCATCGCCGGGCACAAGGCCGCCAAGAAACAGGAACAACAGGTTACCGCGGCCAATCAGGCGCAGGCGGAATCGACCCAGGCGCAGATGGGGCTCTCGAAGAGTCTGTCCGACTACGCCGGATCGCAGTTTCGGATGGCGCAGCCGGCGCTCAGTGCGGGCCTGGGCTACTACCAGAAACTGCTGGGCGGCGACCGCGCGACGATTCAGGGCGCCATCGCTCCCGACGTGGCCGGCATCAACACCGCCTACGAGGGCACGCAGAAATACTTGGAGCAGCAAGGCGTGCGCGGCGGGGCCAAGGACTACGCGACGGCGGAAGCGGAGCGGCAGCGCGTCGGACAAATCGGGATGCTCCCGTTCCTCGCGCGGCAGGGCGCAGCGGGCGCGCTCACGCAGACGGGGCTCACGGCGACGGGCCAGGCGATGCAGGGCCTGGGCACCGCGGCAGGCGCGGCAGCGGGTGCGGGCAGCACGGCGTATGGCGCGAGTGGCCAGGGCTTCTACCAGGGTCAGGTGCGCGGCCAGCAGATTGCCGACGTCGGCAGCAATATCGCGGGGCTGTTTGCGAATTGGATGCAGGGACGCGGCGGGAAGAGTGGCGGCGCGATCAGTACCGGTGGCGTGCTCCCCAGCACACAGACCGTGCCCACCATGGGCTCGCTCGTCGGCAGCTAACGGACAGCGATCATGAGTGACCTCTTTCATCTCGTTCGCGGCATCACGCAGGGCACGGCGGACTACGTCCAAAAGCAGCGCGACATTCAGCGCGCCCGCGAGGACAAGGAACTGGAGTTCGTCCGGGGCACGCTGAACAGCATGGCGAGCCGGCCGGACTTCGACAGCTCCGCCTACGCCTCGCTGATCAACTACATGCACCAGCTGTCGCAGCCGCGCGCCCAGAAGAAGGGCATGGCGGGCCTGATGGGCCAGCACGAGGAGCTGCCCATCTCGCAGATGATCAGCACGGTCACCCACGGCGATCCCTCCAAGCCGTTCGTGGGCGATCCCACGCAGACGGCGATCAGCGATGACAAGCTGAACATGCTGGGCGGTCGGGTGGGCGCGGGCACGCAAGACCCCACCAAGACGGCGCCGTCCAGTGCCCAGGCCCCTGAACCGGCCGGAGGGACGGCTCCGACAAGCGCGGCCCCCACCCCCGTGACGCCAAGCGCGGCGGCGGGTCTCCCCGCTCCCCCGTTGCCGTCTCCCCCGCCGGCCCTCCAGGCCCCACCGCCGTTGCAGCCGCAGCCCGCGGCCGCGCTACCGCAGACGCCTGGGACGGCGAAGCTCACGCAATCCGTCAACGACATGGCGATGGATCAGACCGCGCAGGCGACCGGGCCGCAGCTGCCGGCGCCGCCCACCATGCCCCCGGGCATGAGCGATGCCGATCTCGCCGCGGCGCAGGGCCAGCGCGGGGCCGGCATGCAGTCCTGGTTCAAGACCCCAAAGGAACGGAGTATCGAAGAGGGTCAGGCCGGCTTCCGGTCGGCGGTCTCCGCGTCCGCCGGCAAGATGGAGGGGGCGCGCGTCGAGCTGCGGCAGATGCTGGGCCACGAGCCCACGTTGGCGGAGCTGCGCCAGTACATGACGGGCCGCATCGGGACCAAGCGGGTCGTGTGGCAGCAGGACCCCGCCAATCCGCAGGGCGAAGTCGCCATGCTGGAAGACAGCCAGACGGGCGAGCTGAGCCCGGCGTTCAGTGCCGATGGCAAGCAGCTGTCGCGGCTGAAGGGGGCGGGCGCGGCGCGGGCGCAACAGGAAGCCGATGTCGCCACGGCCACGGGGGTCACCCCGACGGCAGCCCGGGGCGTCGTGGCCGGCCGGAACGTCGCGGAGGCCAACGCCAAGCTGAACAACCTCAACCTCACCGCGGCGGTGAAGCAGCAGGTGCTCAAGGCGAAGTCGCTCGACGAGGCCGTCAAGATCATGAACGCCTCGGGCATCGACCTGCAGACGAGCCTGGACGTCGCGCGCTCGGTCATCGGGAGCGGGGGCGCGCCGCGGGCAGGCGCTGGAGCGGCCCCAAAAGCTGGTGCGGGGGCGTTGCCGGCGCCCCCAGGGACCGCCGCGGCTGGGAAACCTGGCGCCCCCGACCTCAGTGGCATCCGCAAGGTGACGGGGCAGACGCAGTCCATGATGGAAGGCGCCAAGATGCTCCAGCCGCACATCCCGGAAGTGGTGGACATGGCCACGCAGCTCGACAAGGCTGGGCTGTTCGGCCCACTGATGTCGCGCGTGCGGGATGTGGCGACTCGGCTGGGCACCGTCCAGGGCCTCGGCAGCAGCAATCTCGATGAACAGCAGCACGCCATGGATGCCTTGGGGCAGGCGATTGCCAGCGATCCCGAATTGGCCCAGGACGAGCTGTCGGGCCAGTTTGCGGCCTCGTTGGGGCTGCTCATGACCGGCGCGGCGCGCGTGCACGGCGGATCGCGTGGCGGTGGCAGCCCGCAGATGTTGGACCACTTCAAGTCCCTGCTGGGCTCGGCCGGCACGTTGAAACTGTTCCGCGGCCGTATGAACGCGCTCAACAGTTTCATCGGCGGCTACGCCAAGGGCCCGGGGGGCGCACCCCCCAGCGGTGGGGCCGCGGCGGGCGGCGGTGGGGCGACGGGGACCGTGCGTCTGTTCTCGCCCAAGACCGGCAAGACCTACAACATCCCGGCCGCCGACGTTCCCGCGTTCAAGAAAGACCATCCCGGCGCCAAGGAGCAATAGATGCCTCCGGCGGATCAGTGGGAACAGTACGCAGAGCAACCCGGGGCGCCCGGGGCGGCTGGAGACAAGTGGGACCAGTACGCGGAGGCCCCCGTCCGCCCGGCCCCCACGACTTCACCGATCACCGGCACGGAGTGGATTGCGCAGCACGGACTGGCCTCGTCAGCCCCCACAGCGTGGGGCGGCCTGCGGAACATCCTGACCGACATTTACGGCATGGGCAGCGACGTGGCCGGCGCGGCCCGCTCGGTCGCCCAGGGCGCCACACAGGCCCCCATCCCCCTGTTGGTCCGTAAGGGCCGGGAAGCGGCCTCTGCGCTCGCCGCCGCCCCCGCGGCCGCCCAGGCCTACTGGCAGTCTCCCGAAGGCCAGGCGTGGCGCACCGACCCCATCAGCATGGGGCTCAGCGCCATGTATCAGCATCCGGTACAGACGGGCATGGCCATCGCTACAGCCGGGGAAGCCGGGGCAGGGCTGGCGCCTGGTGGGACGTGGCGGGAATTGCCAGGGGCGGGGCGGGGGCGCGCGGTGCGTCGTCTCCAGGCCCTCCCAGAGCCTCCAGGGACCGGATTGGAAGCTGGCACGAAACTTGTAGAGCGCGCGGCCGCGGCCCCCGAAGAGGCGCGGCTTCGGGGCGTGCAGACTTACGAGGACATCAAGAAGGGCCCCCTCGGTGCAACATTCGTGCCAGATCAGCCGGAGGAACCGTGGCAGGCTCGCTACCGGCAGCAGTATCAGCAGGCGCAGGAAGCCTCCAAGCGCGCGGCGGCCACCCGTGAGGCCCCTGGTGCCGTTCCGCGCACGGCTCCGGCGCCCGCTGCGCCCGCCGCACCCACCCCGGCGGTGGACCTGACCGCGCAGATTGAAGATCAAGGCGCGAAGGCGGCGGCCCGCGCCCGCGCCTTCCGTGCCAACGTCCCGACTGAGGAGGTCTACCGCCCCATGGCTGGTGGCAGGCTGGAGGCACCCCCGCCCCCGGCGCGTCCCGCCATCTCGGAGAGCCGCTACGCTGCCGCCCTGCGGGAGTTCGAGCAACAGACGGCGAAGCCTGTGCGCCCGACCAAGCCCCTGCCCCTGTCGGTCTACGACACGCCGGAGCAACGGGCGTTCGCTGGCCAGATGCGCCAGAAGGTCGCCGGGCAGCAGATGGGGCTGCCTCCGGCGCCGCCCCGCCCGGATCTCCCCTACGGGGCGCGCGGGCCGCAGTTCGTGGACATCAGTCAGCCGGGCGCCGCGCAGAAGATGCAGGAAGTCTCCGATGTCCTGAAGCAGGCTTACGACCCCAGCAAGACCACGGGGCAACCGCTACGGGAGGTCCTGGAGGCGAAGTCTCAGATCGGTCGCCGGGAGTCCGGCATGGCCGGTCCCAAGCTGTCGACGAAGGAACTGGCCCAGGCCCACAAGGCAGCCGAAGCGAAGCTCATCCAGGCGGTCCGCAACGAGGGAGGCGATCCCAGTCCGCTCATCCGGGCCCGGGAGCAATACGCCTCTGCGAAGCAGGCCGGTCGGGTGACCGCTGGCATCCGGGGACAGGTGCCGGGCAGCCTCGTCGACACCTTCAGCGACCCGGAGAAGATCGCCGCCATGGCGAAGAAGGTCAAGGTCTACGAGCCGGGCAAGGCGGCGCGCGTGCAGTCCACGTCGGAGTGGTACAACGCCATGCACAAGATCGCCCCGAAAGAAGTCGACGGGGTGATGCAGCATGCCGAAGCCCAGATCCTCGACCGGGCCGTCAACCCGAAGACCAAGACGATTGACGGGGCCGCGCTTCAAAAAACCCTGAAGGCCTACGAGAATCAGGGCCTGCACCTGCCCCACCACGAAGAGATCGCCGACCTCGCCAAGACCGCCGTTGACAAGGGCTACGATAAGGCTTCCACCAAACTCAAGACCCTGGGGAAACTCATTGCCGGGACAGCAGTCGGTGGCGCGGCGGCCAAGGCCTTCCACGCGTACACTTGGATCACCGCACCATGAGCCCCTTTGAGAAGCAGAACCCCAACCGCGCCGCCAACCTGATCGCCGTGATCAGCATGATGCTGATGTTCGCCACCTGGGCCATGGGCGCCGTGCACGTCCTTGGCAACGACAAGGTGGCCACGGCAGAGCGCATCACCAAGACCGAAGTCCAGCAGTCCAACCAGAAGGACCAGCTCGACAAGCTGGACCGCAAGGTCGACGTGCTCGACGAGAAGATCGACCGCATCCTCAGCACGATCAAGGGTTGGTAGCAGGCATTGACGGCCGCGGCACAGGATTTGCATACTGTGTCCCCCATGCCTGACTTCAACCGTGATGCCCTGCATCAACAGCTGGTGACCCACGAGGGCCTGCGTCTGCGTCCCTACCAGGATACCCAGAGCGTCTGGACCCTCGGCGTCGGACACAACCTGTCTGTCCCGATCTCCCATGACGCGGCCCTCCGCATTCTGGACGACGACATCAACGAGATCCTGCGCCAGCTCGCCGTGACGGTGCCGTTCCTGTCCAAGCTGAACGACGGGCGGCAGCGCGCGGTCATCGACCTCGCGTTCCAGTACGGCGTGTTCGGCATGAAGATGCACTTCGCTGACGTGCTCTACGAGCTGGAGCGGGCGTGCTGGGAGTGCGCCGCCAAGCGCCTCGAACAATCCCCCTACGCGCAGATCTACCACACCCGCGCCGCCGACATCATCGCCCTGATTCGCCAGGGATAGGAGCTGTCCGTCATGCCTCGTGGATCCCGGCATTCCCAGACCAAGCCCTGTCCCCGGTGCGGGACGACGTTGATCGATCCGCGCGCCGCGCAGTGTCAGCGGTGTCGGAACAGTGTAACCGTGGCCGCGCAGCCCGCGGCGGTCCTCACCCCGGAACAGGCCCTCGCCCTGGACCGTGAGCACAGCCGGAGCGCCGTCGAGCTGCGGCGGCTGCGGGAACGCTACAAGGCCGCTCAGGAGATCATCGAACGCTACGAGCAGGAACTGGGCGTGGTTGAGGCCCTGAAGGCGGGCTACGACTGCCGGCGCATCGAGCCGTTGGTCGGCTCCGGGCACAACGAGGCCACCGCGTTTGCCATCGCGTCCGACTGGCATGCCGCGAGCACGGTGGGCCCAGAGGTCGGCGGGCTGAACGTCTTCAACCTCGACGTGTTTCAGCAGCGCGCGGACATGTTCTTCCGCAAGGTCGTCGAGCTGACCGACCTGATGGCCGCGAAGATCCAGATCCCGCGGATCGTGCTGGCCCTGTTGGGCGACTTCATCACCAATCACATCCACGAGGAGTTTCAGGAGACCAACAGCCTCTCGCCCACGTTCGAGCTGATCACCGCCCAGAACGCCATTGCCGGCGGGATCCAGTACATCCTCGACCACAGCGACCGGCAGCTGATCCTCCCCTGTCACTCCGGGAACCACGCGCGCACGACCAAGACGACCCGCTTCGGCGCGGAGAACGGACACTCGCTGGAGTACCTGATGTACTTGAGCCTGGCCCTGCAGTTCCGTCATGAACCGCGCGTGCAGTTTCTCATCCCCGAAGCGCCGCACAGCTATCTCGACGTCTACGGGACGACGATTCGGTTCCAGCACGGGCACATGGTGAAGTACGGGGGCGGCGTCGGCGGCCTGACTATCCCGCTCAACAAGGCCATCGCTCAGTGGAACAAGGGCCGGCACGCGGACCTCGACGTCCTGGGCCACTTCCACCAGATGTTCGACGGCGGCAACTTCATCGTGAACGGCAGTCTGATCGGCTACGACAGCTTCGCGCTCAGCATCAAGGCGAGCTTCGAGCTACCGAAGCAGGCGATGTTCCTGATGGACCGGAAGCGGGGACGGACGTTCACCTGGCCGGTGCTGCTGGCCAGTCGGAGCGTCGAGGCGGGAGGTGCGGCATGAAGTACTTCCGCCGGGGTGAGGAAGGCGCCATCATTCAACCGGGGGTGACGGTCTTCGTCGGACGCCACCGCCACGATCTCCATGTCAGCCTCATTCTCATGCTGCGTGGGCGGCGCTGGTGGAAACGTCCAGTCTACGCGTACGCGCCATGGCAGATCCAGCTGGGCGTCGTCTGGACCGTCTTTTGCAAACGCTGGTAGCCATGGCCCTCGACTGGTTCGACCAATTCGCCCTCCGGCAGCTCGACCGCATCGACGCGCTGGGGGATCAGGCGGTCAAGCGCGCCGCCACCGCCACCCGCGCCGCTGTCCAACCCCAGCTGGAAGCCCAGGGCGACATCCTGCTCTCGGGCGTCGTGATGGGCGGGATTGACGAGCAGGCCAGCCTGCAGTGCGTCGACCGCGCCAGCCTCAAGGGCCTCCGGCAGCAAGCCAAGCGCCGGCCCCGCCTCGATGAACTCGACGAGGATGGCGAGAACCGGTGACTGCCCGTACACACTAGGAGCCCCCCGTGCTCGAATCCGCCCTCGGCTGGATCGGTGAGCTGGTCCACTGGCTTGCCCAGTTCTTTCCCCACATCGTCCACATCGACTCCACCAAGGGTGCGGTCAAGTTCGTCCGCGGGCGGCCCGGGCAGGCCGTGGTCCCAGGGATGCACGTCTGGTGGCCGCTGACCACCCAGCTCTATACCTACCCGGTCCTCCGCCAGGCCGAAGAACTCCGTGCGCAGACCATCGTCACCACTGACGACAAGGTTGTCCTGGTCGCCGGCCTGATCGTGTTCGAGGTCTTCGACATCGAGCGCATCCTCGCCCACACCGAACGCCCGGGCCAGACCATCCGCGACATTGCCCTGACCGCCGTCCACGACACCTGCTGCCGGCTGAGCTGGGACGAGCTGAAGCAGGGCCAGCGTCGGGGCACGCTCGATACGAAGCTCCGCAACGAAGCGAAAGAGGCCCTGGAGCCCTACGGCGTGCGGGTGCTGAAGGTGGCGCTGACCGACCTGGCGCCTACGCGGGTGTATCGGCTTGTTCAAACAACTGCCACCGGAGAGGACTGATTGGCAACGAACACTTCCGACTATACAAAGCGTTGGAGAACCAAAAACAGGGAACGCTATCTTGCAAGCAAGCGTTCTTACTATGCTCGTCACGCAGACAAGATCAAAACTAAGCGTAGGACCCGACTTGTTGATCGGCAACGAGTTAACGAACAAGCACGACAGCGCTGGAAAGCTGACCCTGAACGTCACCGAGCTAAGTCAAGACGATGGGCCCAGACAAATCCCGACAAGCGCCGCCTATCTAACAAGAAACAGTCGCTCAAGAAATATGGGCTGACGCTCGATCAGTACTTCCTGATGTTTGATCATCAGCAGGGTCGCTGTGCCGTCTGTGGTGATTTGATGGAACGTCTATCTGCTGGTGTTGATCACAACCACCAAACTGGTCAGGTTCGTTCTCTGTTGTGTTGTTGTTGCACACCGATGATTGGAATGGCACGCGAGCGCACAGAAATACTCAGGCAGGCTGTTGTGTATTTGGATCGTTGGGTCCAGACGACGGCGACGGGGGAGGACTAGCGCTGGCGGTGGTGCTGGGGATCTGGAAGTCGGGACTCTTGCCCCCTTCGATGACGACCTTGATCACCCAGGGGATCGGCTGCAGCCGGTTCATCAGCTCGACTTCCTTGAGGAACCGCAGGACCTCCCAGTCGAAGGTATCCTTGGCTTGGCCTGGCTCGGGGCGCAGGGTGTAGATGGCGCTGATGATCACGAGGTGACGAGGCCGATGGCGAGAGCCAGGGCCAACAAGGCGACGACGAGGGCGGTCTGTGCCTTGTGAGACTCGTCCTGCTGAGCAAAGTCGAGACCGGCGACCGCGCTCATGAACGCCCAGAACCCCAGAAACGCCGCGCTGGCGACATGAAAAAAGGTGTGCATCGGTTCCCCCTGTGACGCCGTCCTTCAGTCTGTCAGTCCCTCAGCCCACCCGTGACTTGAATCGTCGTCACCTGGTGCGCAGCCAGCGTCCCCGTCTCCTGATACAGCGCCACGTCGATCTCGTACTCCCCCGCGCTGATGGACTTGAACCAGATGTCCCGGGTCGGCTTCTCGGTCTCGCCGTCCAGCTGGATCACGCTGCGCTGATACATCGGGCCATCCAGGATGACCTCGACCCAGCGGTTGCGTGCGTCGGGCTCGACCCTAACACGAATCCGAACGTCGCACGGACTCTGACAGATGCGGGGCGCCGCCACCACTGTCAACGAGGAGGCGCGCGGGGGCATTGCCCGCGAGGTCGCGGACACGCCGCTGCTGCTGCTGACGCACCACGCGACGATCCAGGCACTGCTGATACATGTCCAGCGCCTGCGACTCCAGCCCCGGCAGATCGCCGTCCACGGCCACAATCCGCCCGTCCCAGCCCGTGTACTGGTCGAGCGCGGTTTCACTGGGGTGATTGGGGTCGCGGTCGCCGGAGACATAGGGGGTGTAGGTGACGTGGCCGGCCTGAAGCCGCACCACTTTGATGACGAACCCTCCCACGTCCTTGATCAGCTGCGCTTCGTTGGGGAAGCGCACGTCCGGGATGAGGACGACCTTCGGCGGGTCCTCACACAGTGTATCGTAGAGCACCCGGACAAAGATATCGGGCTCCTTCGCGCGCAGCACGTCGGTGCCGATGACCTGGAGCAGCCGGGCGTCCTTGCCCCGCATCCCGAAGGCCACGCGGCAGTAGGCCTTGAGACTGGTGGCGAAGTTCAGCACCCGCACCCCGGGCACGGCCTCGGCGATGGTCTTGGCGGCCCAGTCCTTGCCGTGGCGCGCCTTGTGGCCGAAGCCGATGATCAGGGTGTCCGCGAGGGGCGTCGGATCGTAGCCGCTGGAGATCCGCATGGCCGTGGGCTCGTGTGCGTAGTCCTTGCTGCTCATCCCAACCTCTCCAATGTCAGCTGCAACATGTCCTTGACGGTCGTGACCTCGATCACGTCCGTCAGCGTGTGGTCCCGGTTCCACGGCCGCTGCATCAGGAACCGGTGCGTCGGGTCCACGATGCCGGCCAGGTTGCTGGGCCGGTCGTCGATGATCGCGTCCAGCTCCAGGGCCTTGCACATGCGGGGTTTGTTGACGTGGGCGTTCTCAGTGATCAGCACCGTGGGCACGAAGGGGATCTTGATCCCCTTGCTGGCCAGCCAGGCCTCGGTCTGGAACTTCGCGGTGATCCCAGGCCGGGCGGTCAGGAAGTACACGTCCCAGCCGTTCTCGATGCAGGCCCGAAGGTAGAGCAGGTCCTGCCGGGTTGTGGGGTACTCGGGTAGCGTGCACCAGAACGCGGTGCTGCGCTTGACCGCCGTCCACGCCTTGGCCTGGAGCGCAGCGATGGCCTCGTCGTCCATGCCGGCGTCTTTCATGTAGGCCACGTCCCAGTCCCACTGGTTGGGAAACTGGGGGTCGTGTGTCGGGAAGTCCACCGGGCAGCCTAGCTCCTTCAGCAAATAGGCGAACGGCCGGTCGAACTGGGCGAGCACGCCGTCAACGTCGATGCCCACGCGCGGTAGGCGCTTGATCTGTTGTTCCATGGTCTTCGTGTCCCCTGCAAGGGCCGTGCCAGCCGGCCTACTCCATGGTGGCCCAGCTCGTGCCGCGCTTCCCCTCGGTCCCAATCGTCAGGCACGGTCCCATCTCCCAGCTCGGGTCCAGTGGCAACCAGCTCACGGGCTTCCCCATCTCCAGGGCCAGCTGCTCCAGGGCCCAGTCCCCCCGGGCCTGCTCGACCTCCAGCAACCATTCGTCATGGATGAACAGCCGCAGCAGGCCCCGCAGGTCGTCCCGGGCATACATCCGCTTGCCAGCCTCTTTGCCGATCACGGCGGCCTCATGCTGTGGGCCCAGGGCGACCAGCCGCTTGGCGTCGTCGCCAAACTCGGGCTCCCACTTGTCCGCAACCTTGCGCCACCGGAGCACGTTGTAGAACCGGTGCACGAAGCCGTCACTGGTCCTGATATACCCCTTCTTGTCGACATCGCGGCAGAGACGCCAGTGCCAGGTCGGGATCTCCGGGAACAGCTCGAAGTAGGCCCCCTGCGCCATCGCCGCATCGCGCTTGTGTGGGAAGGTCTCGGGGTATTCCTCGTGCATCTTGCCTGGGGTGCCCACGTAGTTCGACAGGTGGACGCAGCGTTTCGCCGTGTCGCGCTGGACCTTGAACGTGGCCTTCAGCGCTTTGAAGCAGGCTTTGAGATCCGCGTTCGACCACGCGAGGTTGGGGAGGTCCGCCTCGGTGATGAGGCCCTGGGGGCGGAGGAGCCCGTGCGCGAGGAAGTAGTCGTGGACGCCGAGTTTGGCGAGGCGAGTATAGCGCTGGCTTCCTGCCTCATAGCCGACCAGTACCGCTTCGATCCCGGAAAAGTCGCACGCGACGAACTCGTAACCTGCAGGAGCCACGAACATTGCCTTAGCGAGCTTAGCAAGTGGGTCTCCACCGCGCGGCAGGTTTTGCAGGTTCGGAGACCGAGTGGATGTCCTGAGCGTCGAAGGTGCATTCGTAAAGATCGTATGCACCCGACCGTCCGATCCAACAGGGAAACCACCCTGCACACGGTTCGCCTGTCCGTCCCACCAGCCGACATAGGTGCCTCCCAGCTTCGTGTACTTCCGGTCCAGCAGGATCAGGCTGTACACCGGGTCGTGATACTTCCCCAGCATCTTCTTCAGCGCTTTGACGTTCGTGGTTGGCCGGAACTCGCCCTCGCTGTTGCGCTCCTTGTAGGGCTCATGCCCCACCGCCGCCATGTAATTGAGGATCTGCTTGGGCGAGGGGACGAAGGGGAGCGGCTTGGCCCAGCGCGTCAGGCCTTCCTCGCGCGTGACCTTGGCGGCGCCGGCACAGGGGTTCTGCTCGCGCTCGACACAGACGGCGCCAAGGGGATCGGGCAGCACGCACTTTTGCTCGTGTCCTTTGCGCCATGGCGCGGCACAGTGGGAGCAGACCTTTTTCGGCTTCGACTTGACGTGCGCGGCCTTCGGATCAACCAGACCGCAGCGCTCGCAGCGCGTGACGGCTTTGCCATCGAACACAACTTCAACGAGCCCGGCGGTATCGACAGGCGTACGGACATAGCCATCCTTGGGCTGGTAGCGGCGCGCCTTCGTGGGGACGAGCGGCTGCATGGCGGCGCGGTTGTCCCGCTGCAGCGCGGTGATCTGCTTGGCGGCAGCGATGCGGACCTGCGCGTCCACCGGCATCCCGGCCCGCGTCATCTCGGTCGTCACCGGATCGAAGTCGAGGATCTGTTCCTTGTAGACGTGCCAGAGCTGGTGCTTCTTGAGCAGGGCGATGCTGCTGGTGTGGTTCACGTCCGCCGCGTAGGCGTCGACGCCGTTGTACTCCGCGGGCTGTTCGCTGCTCGTGTGTTTCCACATACGCAGCCGCGGGTTGAAGAAGGTGCTGACGGTGCCCAGGTTGCGGCGGAGGTCGGAGTTGAGGACGTGCCAGGACTCCATGCCGTCGTGGATGGTGCCGCCGATTTTCACTGGGGGTCTCGTTTATAGACGAGGTCGAACACCGACACACTGGTCTCTGGCACCGCTGGCCGCTCAGGCAGCCGTGCGATCAACTTCTGCAGCGCGGACGCCTTGGCCGCCCGACTCTCCGCGTCCACGTTGACCACGCAGTCTTCATCTTCTTGGATGATCAGACGCAGAGCCCGCCGTAGCTCGACCAGCTCCGGCACCGTGAAGCCGATCTGAATCAGGCTGTGGTTACGTGGCATGTGCGTGCGACCCGTGCACCGTGCGCGTGGCCGGGCACTTGCAGCAAGTCTGGTGGATGTAGCCATCCTTGAACACTTGCCAGACGGGCCCGGTGGTCTCGTGCCAGCAATGGTCGTGCGTGCCGAGCGAGTTACAAGGGTTCACTTCGTCGCCTCGATGATGCGGATCAGTCGCAGTTCTTCGTAGTAGTCAGCGCGCGTCTGGTGGTAGGGATGGCCTTGCTTCTCCCACAGTCGTATCAGCGCCCCCACCG
>Ga0153915_10002537_pt1 | contig 16627 bp, 11 predicted proteins | sample Opewatmetagenome_2_FD_107003 | JGI IMG/M metagenome (GOLD analysis project Ga0153915, IMG submission 107003) | Freshwater wetland microbial communities from Ohio, USA - Open water 3 Core 3 Depth 3 metaG | ecosystem: Environmental > Aquatic > Freshwater > Wetlands | place: USA: Ohio, Lake Erie...
CTCGCGGAGGATCTCCGCCGGCTCGAGGAGATCGTGCGCCGGCTGGAGCGGGAGGAGGGCGATCTCGACCAGGCGCTTGCCCTGTTCGAGGAAGGCGTTGCCCGGCTCCGCTCCGCCCGGGAGCGGCTGGGCGCCGCCGAAGTACGCGTCAAGAAGGTGCTGGAGGACGCGGAGGGTACGCTGCGGGTCGAGGACCTCGATGGCGAAGGGTGAACGGTGAACGGTGAGCGGTGAACCGTGAGCGGGACTACGGAGCAGCCGGAGCCGGCGTTCGGGGAATCCCCCGCTCACCGTTCACCGTTCACCGGTCACGCCGGCAGCGACGTGCCTACTCTGCTCGCCGAGGCTCGTGAGCGGGTCGATGCGCTGCTGGCGGCCTGGGCCGAACGCGTGCAGACCATCGTGCCCGGCCGCACCGGCGAGGCCCTGGCCTACGCCCTCAACACTCCGGGCAAGCGGGTACGAGCGGCGCTGCTCATGGCGGCCTACCGGGCCGTCGGCGGCATTTCTCCCGCGATTGCGGCGGTGGCAGCGGCGGTGGAGACCGTTCACACCTACTCGCTGGTGCACGACGATCTGCCGTGCATGGATGATGACGACGTGCGCCGTGGGCGGGCGACCACTCATCGCGCCTTCGATGTGCCGACCGCCACCCGGGTCGGATTCCTGCTGGTACCCGTGGCCGGGCTGGTCCTGGCGCAGGCGGCCCGCGACCTGGTCCTGCCGCCGGCGACCCTGGGCCGCATGGCGGGGGTGCTGTTCGAGGCGGGCGGAATCGAGGGGATGGTAGGCGGGCAGTGGCTCGATCTCGACGCGGAGCGGAAGACCCTCGATCTCGATGGGCTGATCAGCGTCCATCGGGCGAAGACCGGGGCGCTGATCCGGGCGGCCTGCGTGCTCGGCGGCGTCGCGGCCGAGGCGCCGCAGCCGATCATCGATGCGCTCGCGGGGTACGGCCAGGAGGTCGGCCTGGCCTTCCAGGTGGCGGACGACGTCCTCGATGCCACCGCCACCAGCGCGCAGCTCGGCAAGACCGCGGGCCGGGATGCGGCGCTCAAGAAGTCGACTTATGTCAGCGTGCTGGGCGTGGAGCTCGCCCGGGCCGAAGCGGCCGCGCTCTCGGCGCATGCCATCCGGCACCTCGAACGGGCGGGAGTCCCCGCGGGATCGCTGGGGGGCCTGGCGCAGTATATTGTTACGCGAGAGTCGTGAAGCAGCCGGGCGACAAGGCGACGGGGCGACAAGGCGACGGCCCCGAGGTTTTCGCCCGTGGTTGTCGTCGGGCCAAGGATCCCTAGTCTCGCGGCGCCTAGTCGCCTCGTCGCCTCGTCGCCTTCAGAACCTATGACCCTCCTCTCCACCATCCATTCCCCCGCCGACCTGAAGCGCATTCCGCGCGACCAGCTGCCTCAGCTGGCCGGGGAGATTCGCGAGCGGCTCATCGACTGCGTCTCGCAGACCGGCGGGCACATCGGGGCGAGCCTGGGTGTCGTGGAGCTGGCGATCGCCCTGTTGTACGAGTTCGATTCCCCCCGCGACAAGATCGTGTGGGACGTGGGCCACCAGGCCTACGCCTGGAAGCTGCTCACCGGCCGGAACGAGGAGTTTCCCACCCTGCGTCAGACGGGGGGCATCTCGGGTTTCCTCAAGCTGACCGAGAGCGAGCACGATCAATTCGGCGCCGGGCACGCCGGCACCGCGATGTCGGCGGCGCTGGGCATGGCTACGGCCCGTGACCTGAAGGGTGAATCGGGAAAGGTGGTCGCCGTCGTGGGCGACGGCGCGCTGACATGCGGGCTGTCGTACGAGGGGATGAACAACGCGGGGCACTCCGACCGCGACATCATCCTGATCGTCAACGACAACGGGATGTCGATCTCCCCCAACGTCGGCGCGATTCACAAGACGCTTGGCGGCATCGCCGCGAGCCCGGTTACCAACCGGCTGCGCGAGCACGTCAAGAACTGGACCCTGCGGCTCGGGAAGGTCTTTGGCCCCGAGGTGGTGGAGTTGGCCAAGAACCTCGAGGAGAGCGCCAAGAACCTGTTCTCCGAGGGCATGTTCTTCGAGGAGCTGGGCTTCCGCTACTTCGGGCCGATCGACGGGCACGATCTCCGGAAGCTGATCGACACCTTCCATTTCGTGAAGCCGATGACCGGCCCCCGGGTGATCCACGTGATGACCCAGAAGGGGAAGGGATTCCCGCTGGCGGAGGCCAACCAGGAGAAGTGGCACGGTCTGGCGGCCTACGATCCCGAGACCGGCGAGCCGCGCAAGAAGTCGAGCGGTCCGCCCACCTGGACCCAGGTGTTCGGCGAGGCGATCACGGCGCTCGCCGCCGACCACCCGGAGATGGTTGCCATCACCGCGGCGATGCCGAGCGGCACCGGGACCAGCATCTTCCAGAAGAGATGGCCCGGCCGGTTTTTCGACGTGGGGATCGCCGAAGGGCACGCGGTGACCTTTGCCGGTGGTCTCGCCACCCAGGGGATCCGGCCGGTCGTCGCGATCTACAGCACGTTCCTTCAGCGGGCCTATGACAACATCATCCACGATATCGCCGTGCAGCACCTGCCGGTGGTGTTCGCCATGGATCGCGCCGGCCTGGTGGGGGAAGACGGCCAGACCCACATGGGCCTGTACGACATCGCCTACATGCTGGCGGTCCCGGGGATGACCGTCACCGCGCCCAAGGATGGCGACGAGCTGATCGGGCTGCTCAAGACCGCCCTGCAGCATCAGGGCGGGCCGTTCTGCATCCGCTATCCCCGCGACAAGGCCCCGGCGGACCCCAGGCCGGTGGTCGAGGTGCCCGCCGTGCCGTACGCCACATGGGAGGTGCTGCGCCAGGGCAAGGATCTCGCGATCCTCGCGGTCGGCACGCTGGTGTACCCCAGCCTGCAGGCTGCGGAGCAGCTGGCCGCCGAGGGCATCGACTGCGGCGTGGTGAACTGCCGCTTCCTCAAGCCGATGGACAATGGGCTGCTGGACGGTCTGGCCCAGCAGTACCGTACGCTGGTGACGGTGGAGGAGGGCACCATCGTGAACGGCTTCGGCGCATCCCTCGCCGAGAAGCTGCAGACGACTCATCCCGAGGTGCGGGTCGTGGCGCTGGGCCTGCCGGACCGCCTCATCGAACAGGCGCCCCGGGCCGAACAGCTGGAGAGCTTCGGACTCTCGTCCGGCGGGATCGCCCGGCGGCTCCGCGCGCTCCACAGTGAGGAGAGCGTCGAGGCGCGATGAAGGTCGGGGTCGTCGGAAATCCGCGATACGCCGACCTCAAGGGGGTCCTGCGCGAGCTGACCCTGCTCGGGGACGGCCGCGACATCAAGCTGCTCACCGAGCCGAGCCTGGTCCCGCTGTGGGATGCGCCGCTCCCCATGCTGGACCAGGTGCCGCCCGACGCGCTGATCAGCTTCGGAGGCGACGGCACCCTCCTGCGCGGCGCCCGGCTGCTGCGCGGCCGCGAGGTGCCCATCATGGGCGTCAATCTCGGCCGGGTCGGCTTCCTCACCACGACAACCCGCGATCAGCTGGCCCCCGCGCTCGACGCGCTGCTCTCGGGGCGGTACATCCTCGAGCGGCGCCTGGCGCTCCACGCCACCATCATCAGTGATACCGGCGGAGTGCGCATCGAGCAGCCGGCGCTCAACGACGTCGCCATCCACAAGTCCGGCGTGGCTCGCGTGGTGCGCATCCAGGTGACGGTGGATGACGAGGAACTCGGACCCTACAGCGCGGACGGAGTGGTGGTATCGAGCCCCACGGGGTCGACGGCGTACTCCCTCTCCGCCGGCGGGCCGATCATGGCGCCGGGGGTTGAGGCGATGATCATCACCCCCGTGTGCGCCCACACCCTGGCGGTCCGCCCGGTGGTGGTGCCGGCCGACGCCACCATCTGCGTGCTGCCCATGTCGCCCTGGACCGAGGACCTGCTGGTGTCCTACGACGGGCAGCTGGGGACGACGCTCGCCCTCGGCGACCGGGTCTACGTCCGTCGCTCACCCAACTGTGTGCTCCTGGTCCGACTGGGTGGGGAGGGCTATTTCACCCGCATGCGCCAGAAGCTCGCCTGGGGTGACCTGGCCGACCGGGAAGCGATCCGGTGATCACCGAGCTCAGGGTCCGCGACCTCGTCACCATCGCGGACGTCACGCTGCAGCTGGGCCCGGGACTCAACGTGCTCACCGGCGAGACCGGCGCTGGCAAGTCGATGCTGGTGGACGCGGTTGCCCTGCTGCTCGGCGCGCGCGCCGACAGCGGCCTGGTGCGGCCGGGCGCCCCCCGCGCCATCGTCGAGGGCGCATTCGATCTGGAGGAGAGCGGGCTCCGGCGCCGCCTCGAAGCCGCCGGGCTCGATGCCGAGGAAGAGCGGCTGGTCATCCGCCGCGAAGTCGCGGCCGATGGCCGGTCCCGCGCCTGGGTGAACGGCAGTCCCACGACGATCGGCGTGCTGGCCCGTTTCGGCAGTCTCCTGGTCGACCTGCACGGGCAGCACGAGACCCAGTCCCTCCTGCATGCCGAGGCCCAGCGGGAAATCCTCGATGCCTTCGGCGCCGCGGGCGCGGAGCGGGCCGCGCTCGGGGAGGCGCACGCGACGGTGGAGGCGCTCCGGTCCGAGGAGGCGGCGCTGGCTGCCCGGCGTGATGAGGTGCGTCGCCGGGCCGACTACCTGCGCCACGTCCGGCAGGAGATCGACCAGGCGAAGCTCAGGGCCGGCGAGGACGAGGAGCTGGACGGGGAAGCCCGCCGCCTGAGCCACGCGGGTACGCTCGGCGAGCAGGCCCGCCGCCTCGCCACTCTGCTGGATGGCGAGGACGGCGGCGCTCTTCCCGCGCTGGGGCAGGTCGACCGGATACTCGGCGGCCTCGAGCGGATTGACCCCGCGGTATCCCCCTGGCGTGAGTTACTCGACGGTGCCTACGCCCAACTGTCCGAGCTGGCGCGCCTCGCGGCGGAATATGCCGACGGGCTTCAGGACGATCCGGCGCGGCAGGCCGAAGTCGAACGCCGGCGCGACCAGCTCTATCGGTTGAAGCAGAAGTACGGCGCGACGATCGACGCGGTGCTGGCGGCCCGCGCCGCGGCCGCGGGTGAGCTGGACCTGCTCGACACCGCGGATCTCGATCTCCGCCAGCTCGCTGCGCGGCGGGTTGCCGCGGAAGCCGCCTGCCAGGCGGCGGCGGATGCGCTGTCCGTGAAACGCCGGGAAGCCGCCGCGAGACTTGCCCGGGCGGTCACCCGCCTGCTTCCCGATCTCGGGCTCCCGGGCGGCAGGCTCGATGTCGAGCTGACCCCGCTGGGCCGGGTCGAGGCGCTGGGCCAGGAGAGCGTCATCTTCACCGTGCGGCTCAACGCCGGTCTGGAGCCGCGGCCGTTGGCAAAGGCGGCCTCGGGCGGGGAGCTCTCGCGCATCATGCTGGCGCTCAAGGTCGTGCTGGCCCGGCTCGACGCGGTACCCACGCTGGTGTTCGACGAAGTGGACCAGGGTATCGGCGGGGAGGTTGGCGCCCAGGTGGGTGGGGCGCTGGCGGAGGTGGCGGCGCGGCGGCAGGTGCTGGTCATCACCCATCTGCCGCAGATCGCGGCCCGCGCCGAGCGCCATCTGGTGGTATCGAAGGCGGCACGACGCGGCATCGCGACCAGCGACGTCCAGCAGATCCATGGGGAGGACAGGGTCACCGAGATCGCACGGATGCTGGGCGATGCCGATGCGGACACCGCCCGGAAGCACGCCGAGGCGCTGCTGGGGCGGTAGAGGAGAAGAGGGGGACGGCTGGGCGGAAGGCGGGAGGCGCGTTCTCATTCCTCGGCCGCTTCGCGGCTCACCCCTCACTTCTCACTTCTCACTCCTCACTCCTCACTCCTCACTCTTCCAACGCCTACCGGCCCAGAAACTCGCCCACGCCCGCCAGGCTCTCGGTCCGGTCACACACGATCTTGAGCGTCACCATGATGGGCACGGCCAGCACCGCCCCCGCCACTCCCCAGATCCACCACCAGAACAGGAAGCCCACGAAGATGGCGAGCGGATTGAGTGGCAGCCGCCGGCCGAGCAGATGGGGCGTCGCGAAGTTGGCTTCGAACGCGTGCAGACAGAGGTATACCACTGGCGCGAGCAGCGCTCGGCCAGGCGAATCGAACGAGATCAGCCCGACCATGGTCAGGAGCGCGGCCATGACCGCCGGACCGAAGTAAGGCACGAAGTTGAGTGCCGCCGCCACCACCCCGAGCAGCACCGGCGTCGGCATCCCCAGCAACGCCATCAGGCCGGCGGTGATCAGGCCGACGGTCAGATTGATGACGGTGATGGCGAGCAGATACCGGGAGATCTGTTCTTCGGTCTCGCCCACGATTGCCAGGACCCGTTCGGCGTGGTGCCGGGGCAGGACCCGGGGCAGCTTGCGCAGGAACTGGTCGCCCGAAGCGAGGAAGAAGTAGCTCAGTACGAGGACGATCAGGGCGGCCGCCGCGATGTGCCTCGCGCCGCCGAAAACGGTTTCGCTCAGGGTGGGTTGCTTGAGCGAGACCTCGGGCGTTGCCGAGGCGCCGACATCGGCGATCTGGTCCACCTGCTGCGCGGTACGGGTCACGGTCTCGACCGAGCGGAACAGACGGCGCACCCGGGCGTCCAGCCGCCGGAGGTCCTGGGGGGCGCGGGCGACCCACTCGGTCGCGGGGAGCCACAGCTGGTACAGGGCGATTCCAGAGGCGGTCAGCAGTGCGAGCAACAGGACCGCGGGCGCGATGGACGCGGGGATCCGCACCTTCCTCAGCCACTGCACCACCGGCCGGAGCGGGAGGGCCACGAACAGCGCCAGCACGATCGGCAGGAAGAACTCGCGGCCCAGATGGACAGTGTAGAACACCGCCAGGATGAACAGGCCCGAGATCGCCACGGAGCGGAATTCGGCGATCGTGGCGCGAGAGGTGCGGGGCGGAGGGGCGGCGGTCACGCGGCGGTCATCTCCAGAGTCGCTGGTACCAGCGGATCTCGAGGTTCGTGGTCCAGAGCTGCGGCACTCTGCCCCCGGTTGCGGAGATCACGTTGCGGTAGTTCCATGAGGCATCGATGGGGAAGCCACAACGTTGCCCAGGCTGGCACTCCGCCACCGCCCGCCCGACGTAGGTGACCCCGCCACCCACGGCGAGGGCACTCCGCGAGGACTGTTCCACGAGCAGGCTTGCGGGCACGCCGGGAATGGCGTCGGTCGCACGGTAGTAGTTTGCGCTCCCGGAGGCTTCCCGCCAGTAGTCCAGAATACCGTGAATCGCCAGGCTGCGCGCCAGCCGGAGAAACGGCCGGCCGCCGAGTTGCACCACGTCCCCCGCCTTGTACCGCACGTTGGTCAGGCGGCTGACATCGGGATAGGGCTGGTCGGGAGAGGTGACCCGGCGGACCCTGAGCGCGGAGAAGCGATGCAGGTATCCGCCGGTGAGTCGGGCGCCCAGGATTCCGCTCCCGAAATCCGCGGTGCCCGTGGCCCCCAGCTCGTAACGCCCGTTACCGGTGCCGAGGTGCAGCAGATTGTTGGGATTGTCGCGCAGCCCGGTGGGAAGCCGCAGCAGTCCCTCCACCGCGAGCCGGAATCCCCCGGCCCGGTGGCCGATGCGGTCGAACCGGTCTACCAGCGTGTACACCGCGCCCACGTCCATATCCCCCATGCGGGAGAGCTTGGCGCCGACCAGCGGCAGGGCATCGATTGGGCCGGAAGGGTTCGACACGAATCCGGTGATGTCGTCCTGCCCCAACCGCCCGGCCGCCAGCACCGGCGCGTTGGTGAACGGGCTGCTGACGCCCAGGGTGTTGGCCAGGGTGTCCTGCAGCGCCCGGACCACATCCGCCACCGCGATCCCGGTTGGGCTGTTGGCAGCCGGAAGAAAGGGGGACGCACCGGTGCCGTTCGTGATATTCTCGAGGCCGTCGCGAACCTGCGCCCCCCGGAGCGCGATTTCGTTCGCGAGATTGAGGAGCGCCGGGTTTCCGGCATAGGCGCCGCCGGCGATCCGCGCGTTCAGATTGTCGAGCGCCGCCTGGAAGTTGCCGAAGAAGGTGTTCGCCGCGGCCTGATCGGCCGGGGTGCCGAGGGTGGGGTGTGCGGGGTTGAAGCCGGCGTCCGCCGTGTTCGAATCCGCTCGCAGCTTCGCCTTCACCTGCACCGTCACGAACGGCACGTTGGCGAACAGGGTGAGGCTGCGGGTCACGCCGAGCGCGGCGCCGATGGTTCCGGTTCCGACGGTGAGCAGCCCGTCCGCCCGGAGGGCTCCGAGGTTGATCTTGTAGCCGGGTTGACCGATCACCTGGGCGATGACCGAGTCGGCCGCGCGCAGGAAGGCGAATCGATCGCTGCCGAGCGCCGGGCTGCCGAAGTCGGCCAGGTATCCTTCACCCCGGCCATCGAACAGCCGCCGGTCGCCGCTTTCGAACGTGCCGCCGATCGTGAATCGCAGCGTTCCCTTGGGTGCTCCCACCGGGGCAAGCTGGGCCGACAGCGGCGGCACGAGGCACAAGACCAGGATCGCGCTCTGTCGCAGGATCCGACGCAATGGACCTCCGTGAGGGATGGACACCGATGACCCAGGCCTCGCCCGCCAGACAGGCAACTTCGCTCTTTCTGGAGCGCTTTGGAAGCGGGCCTGCGGTCCTGGTCTCGGCGCCCGGACGGGTCAATCTCCTCGGCGAGCATACCGACTACAATGGCGGGCCGGTGCTGCCGGTCGCGCTGGAGCGACGCACCGTGGTGGGCGCGGGACACGCGGACCGGTGGCGGGCCGTTTCCGCGCAGGATGGCATGGTGGTCGAGGTCTCCCCCGACCGGATGGAGCAGGGAAGCTGGACCGCGTACCTGATCGGAGTGCTGAGGGCCCTTGGCCGCACCGGCCTGACCCTCCCCGGCGCGAGCGTGGCGGTGGCGAGCTCGGTGCCCATGGGCGCTGGTCTGTCGTCTTCGGCGGCGCTCACCGTGGCGCTGGCCCGCGCGCTCACCGGGCTAGCGGGGAAGAAGGTGTCCGCCGAAGCACTGGTCGACATCGCGTGGCAGGCCGAGCACGATGAGGTCGGGGTCGCCTGCGGCAGGATGGACCAGACCGTGGCGGCGCTCGCGCGCCCCGGCCATGCGCTTCTGTTCGAGACCGGCACTGGAGCGATCACCCACGTGCCGTACGAGGGCAGGATATGGCTGTTCCAGACCGGTGTCTCCCACCGTCTCACCGGGGGTCAGCTCAACCAGCGGCGCCAGGAGTGCGAGGTAGCGCTCGGCCTGTGTCGCGAGCAGGGCATCGACGCGGAGGCGCTGGCTGACATTGGAGTGGAACAGCTCCCGCGGCTGCTCCGGGCCTTGCCGGTGCCGTGGAGCCAGCGACTCCGGCACGTCGTCACGGAGACCGACCGGACCCGCCGCGCCGCAGGCGCTCTCGCCGCGCGCGACCTGCCGCTCCTCGGACGTCTGCTGGTGGAGGGACATGAATCGCTGCGCCAGGACTACCAGTCGAGTTGCCCGGAGGCTGATCTGCTGGTCGAATCGGCGGTCCGCCATGGTGCTTGGGGCGCCCGGCTGACCGGGGCGGGGTGGGGTGGCGCGGTTCTCGGCCTGCTCCCACCGGAGAAGGAGGCCCGCATCGTCGCCGAAGTACAGGAGGAGTTCCGTCTGCGGTTCGGTCAGATGCCCGAGGTCTGGGCCACGAAGGCGGGCGGCGGAGTGAGGAGTGAGAAGTGAGACGGGAGAGATGAGGAGTCAGGACGGGTGGGCCTGTCGTTCCTGGCCGCGAAGCCCCGTCTCGGCGCCGCTGGTGCGCCTTGGACGTTCCGGGAGCCGCATGGAGGACGGGTAAGCCCCATCCGCCGCGTGATGTGGCACAGCCCTTCATCAGCACCAGGAATACACCGCGTTAACATCGCTGCTGTTGCACGCCGCAATCCAAACTACTCCTGCGACCACGACGACACCGGCGCCTACGAGAAGCAGGGTCTTCCCGGTGGATGTCCGCCTCACCGCAACGCTCCGGACGTCACTGAGCGCGAGGCTGACTGTGCTGTCTGCACCGGTGGTGCCCACCAGACTGTCCCCACGCACCACCGGGGAGACGAGTTCGATGGTCGCCCCGTCTGCGCTGGTTACTCGTACCTTCCGGGGATGCTCATGTTCAACAAACTGAGCGGGCGTAGGGGTGCCGACATGCCAGGAGGTGCAGGCGGGAAGGTGCAGCACCAGGAGCAGGCATGCGATGCCCGGCCGTCTTGCCCTCACACAGCGAATCAGAGTGGTCATCGGGGGCTCCTCCGGACTGGGCCGGAAGCGTATCGCGCCCTGCCCGAAAGGACCGTGAACTGACGATGAACCTGGACCTGGCCGCACGAATGGCGCGATGAAGCCGAAGACGAGTTGCTCAGGTCGTTGGAGTAGACGAAGTTCCAGTCCCCCGCTCGGGTGGCGAAACTGGCAGACGCATGGGACTTAAAATCCCTGGCCGAGCAATCGGCATGCGGGTTCGAATCCCGCCCCGAGCATGTGATCCCCATGTAACAGATCTGGTTCGCGCCGCTGCCTCTGCAAGTGGAGGTCGTCAATGAGCCTGCCGCCGCGCCGTTCTCCCCCGCAGATCGACCGTCGCGCCTTCCTCCAGAACGCCACGGCCGCGGCCGTCGCAGTCTCCCTGCCTGGCCAAGTCCGTCTCAAATGGACCGACGACCCCGATCTCGGCCCCGTCTTCGCTCAGATAGAGAAGCGGCACGACGAGACGGTCCAGCGCCTGCAGGAATGGATCCGACAGCCGTCCATCGCAGCCGAGAGCCTGGGGGTGAACGAGGGTTGCGACCTCCTCATGCGCATGCTCACCGATGCCGGATTCGATCAGGTGACCAGGGTGCCAACGGATGGGATGCCGGGCATCGTCGCCACGCTCGACGCCGGTGCCCCGCGCACGCTCGGCCTCTACTTCATGTACGACGTGAAGCAGGTGGATCCGGCCGAGTGGACCTCGCCGCCCTGGGCGGCGGCGGTGGTGGACAAGCCGGCCCTCGGCAAGGTTCTGGTGGGTCGTGGCGCGGTGAACCAGAAGGGCCCGGAGGCTGCGTTCCTCGCTGCGCTTCACGCCATCCGCGGCGCCGGGCGCAAGCTCCCGGTGAACCTCGTGCTGGTCGCCGAGGGCGAAGAAGAGATCGGCTCGCCCCACTTCCCGCAGGTCGTGCGGCGCCCGGAAGTGCTGGCCGCGCTCCGGCGCTCCGTCGGCATCTTCATGCCCACTGCGGCCCAGGGGCTCGACGGACAGGTGACGATCACACTGGGCGCCAAGGGCGTGATCGAATGCGAGCTGGTGTCGAGCGGTGAGCGCTGGGGGCGCGGACCCAGGAAGGATATTCACTCGAGCAACAAGGCCCGCGTGGACAGCCCGGCCTGGCACCTGGTGCAGGCGCTGGCGACGCTGGTGTCGGCCGACGGCAACACTCCGGCCATCGAAGGCTTCGCGGCGCGGGCTCGCCCGCTTTCGCCCAGCGAGAAGGCCATGATCGCGACGGCCGCACGACGTCTCGACGAGAAGGTCGCGAAACAACTGCTCGGCGTGGATCACTGGGTGCACGACGCGAGCTGGACCGAGGCCCTGGAGCTGCTCATGTCGCGTCCCACCGTGAATATCGAGGGCCTGGTCGGCGGGTACACCGGACCCGGGGGGAAGACCATCCTGCCACACCGGGCCGTGGCCAAGCTCGATCTCCGCCTCGTGCCGGACATGACCGCGGCGGAAGCGCTGGCCGCGCTCAAGACGCATCTGGCGAAGCGTGGGTTTGGCGATATCGAGGTGAACATGACCGGCGGTTACGACCCCACGAGCACGCCCGCGGACGCCCTGCTGATTCGGGTCCAGCAGGACGTCTATCGGCACTTCCAGATCGACCCGATCACCCTGCCGCGGAACGCCGGCTCCTGGCCCGGCTACGTGTTCACGGGCGACCCGCTGCGGCTCCCGGCGGGGCACTTCGGTCTCGGCCACGGAAGCGGGGCGCACGCGCCGGACGAGTATTACGTGATCGAGTCGACCAACCCCAGGGTCGAGGGCATCGACGGCGCAGTGCGCTCGTACGTGGAATACCTGTACGCTGTGGCTTCGGCGAAAGGCTAGTCTCGGACGCCGCGGTCAGATTTTGCCGCGTCAGGCGAGGAACGGGTAGCCTCGCCGCCCGGCCCTCAGCTCCGCGCCTTCACCGTCCGAATGCTATCCTCACCCCCAGTCGGAGCCGACCGCCCGCAGTGGGCGCCAGACTTACGGTGACCCGATCGATCGGGACCGTCTCCCATCGCTCCGTCTTTGTCAGGGCGCCAGCGACGACACCGACAGCGCCGCCTATCACTCCCAAGGCGACTCCTCCCATTATCGCCTTGTCCCCACTGGTGAACAGCAGGTCATCCTCGCTCGATGCGCCGAGGATGGCTCCGGTCACTGCTCCGGCACCGAATCCGATCCCCAGTCCCATCAGCCACCTCGAGTGGCGGCCTCGGCTGACCTGCAGTCCGGCGATGCTCGCCATGGGTATCGCCGTCGCGAGGGTGTCCCCGGCTTTGCCGGTGTGCTGCAAACGGAGGGTGTCGGCATCGATCGCCTCGATCACGCCGATCCTGATGGGGGTAGCCTCCACCGCAGATGTCACCCGGACTCGCTGGCCGATGTGAACTGCCGCCGCCTGCGCCAACGCGGTGGCGTTCGGGATACCAGCGAGCGCCATGATTACAAATGCCAGCCGTTGCATCCTGTCCTCCAGTCATGGAGCGAACGTGGAACCAGCCGGCTCCGCATCGGGTTCTGTCCAACTGGTGTCCCTCGATGTCCCTCGTGGAAGCGGCGTACCCCTTCCGTCGTCGCTGGGGCACTACATGCTGGCGGGAGACGCCCGACGGCATCGTGAAACGACCCTGAAACGTCCTTTCGGGCGGCGAGGGCTGGGCGCAGGCGGTTCCGGGGGACTATCCTCCCTCAAGACCGGGGCCCGCGCGCCTTCTCATCGAGGCAGCGCCGAACATTCCCAGCCAGTTCCGCCGGCGCATAAGGCTTCTGCAGCAGCGTGAGGCCAGGATCGAGGGGCAGCAGTCGATGTACGACGTCCGGACTGTATCCGGTGGTGTAGATGACCTTGAGCTCGGGGTCTCTGACCAGCAGCTGTTCCGCCAACTCCCGGCCGGAGGTGCTCCCGGGCATGATCAAGTCGGTCAGGAGCAGATCGATGGGACGGTCCTGGCCTTCCCACTCGCGTACGGCCGCGGCTGCCGAGTCGGCTTCGAGCACGCGATAGCCGTAACGCTCGAGTACGCTGCGGGTAATCTCCCGGACCGCCGGCTCATCCTCTACCAGCAAGATGGTCTCGCTCCCCCCGCGCACACTCTGGCGCTGGGAGGCCGGTGTCGCCCTGGCCCCGGCCGAAGGTCCGGCAGGCAGGAACACGCGGAAGGTGCTGCCCCGGCCCACCTCGCTCTCGACCTCGATCCAGCCGTGATGCTGATCCACGATCCCGAACACGGTTGCCAGGCCGAGTCCCGTGCCTCTGCCGACCTCTTTCGTCGTGAAGAAGGGATCGAAGATCCGCGGCAGGTCCACCGCTGCAATGCCGGTGCCGGTATCCGTGACCATCAGGCAGACGTAACGCCCCGGCGCAGCGCCGGGATGCAGGGCGGCGCGCCGCTGGTCTATGGTCAGTGCATCCAGCGTGACGGACAGCCGCCCGCCGGCGGGCATGGCGTCGCGGGCGTTGATGGCGAGGTTCATGAGGACCTGCTCCATCATTCCCTGGTCGGCGAGGATCAGCGGCAGGGAAGGGGCGAAGCGTGTCTCGAGCGCGATATCCTCGCCCAGCAGCCGGCGCAGCAGCTTGGTCATGTTTCCGATCACCTCGCTGATGTCGAGGTCGGTCGGCTGCTTGACCTGGCGGCGGCTGAAGGTGAGCAACTGACGGGTGAGGTTGGTGGCGCGTTCAGTCGCGGCCAGGATCTCCCGGATACCTTCCCGCGTCTCGGGACTGTCGGCACTGGTTTCGAGCAGCATCGCCGACTGCAGCTGGATGACTGCCAGCATGTTGTTGAAGTCGTGCGCGATCCCCCCGGCCAGCTGCCCCACCGCGTCCATCTTCTGGGACTGGCGCAGCTGGTCCTCCAGCTGCCGCCGGACCGTCACGTCCTCGGCCACCCCGGCGATCCGGTACGTTCGACCCCGGTGGTCCCGAATGGGGAAGGCGCGCTCGTGAATCCAGCGTACGCTGCCCCCGCTCAGCACGATCCGGTACTCGAGGTCGTAATTCCCCGTGGCCTGCAGCAGGAGCGCCTCCTCCACCCGTCGGCGATCCCCGGGGTGGATCGCATCCAGCCAGGAGCGGGGCTCGGCGTATAACTCGTCGCAGCCCCGTCCGAACACCCGGTCGTAGGCCGGACTCACGTAGATCATCTCGTTCTTGCCGACGTCGGTCAGCCAGAAGACTTCGTCGATCGTCTCCGTCACCTGCCGGAAGCGCTGCTCGCTCGTGCGCAGCGCCTCCTCCGCCCGCTTCTGCTCGGTGATATCCCGCGCAACGGTCAGGACGCTGGCGACCACCCCGGCGTCGTCGGCCTCCGGAATGAGCCGCACGTTGAACAGATGATCACCGTCCGCCAGCGGCAGACGCACCTCCGTCTCCACCCTGCTGCCGGCGGCCGCCACCTCACCGATGCGGCGCCGGAGGGCCTCGTACACCTCGGGGGCAGCCCCATGAGGGCCACGCGCGGTCACCTCCCCGAGGCGGTGGCCGATATGGTCCTGGGCGGGCACTCCGGTTACGGTCTCCAGCCGGTTGTTAGCGTACAGGTAGCGACCCTCGCGATCGAACCGGAGGATGATGTCGGGGGAGTGCTCCGTCAGGGTCCGCAGCTGCCGCTCTGTATCCTTGAGGGCGGTGATGTCCCGACCGATGCCGAGGACCGTGGTGATCGTACCGTCGGCGGCCCGCTCCGGGATCATCCGGGTCAGGAATACCCGCACTCCGGCCACGGTGGGCCAGGGGAGCTCCACCTCCGCGGCCCGCCCGCTCGCGAATACGCTCCGGATCGCCTCCTCGAACTTCCCGAACGCCTTGCCGAGCGCTGCAGCGGCAGCGGGAGGATATCGGCTGCCGAAAGGGCGTCCAACCAGGTCCGAGACCGGGGCCCCGATGGCCGCCGCGAACGCAGGATTCAGGTACACCCGGTTGAGGTCCCGATCCCAGCGCACGATGAAATCGGGGGTGTTCTCCGCCAGTGTCCGGTACTCCCGCTCGCGCGCCAGCACCGCCTCCTCCGCCCGGCGGCGGTCGGTGATGTCGTGAAAGGTGGTGACGACGGCGGAGGGACGATCCTCTCCAGGTCGCAGCAGCGGCGCGGAGTTGATCGAAATCCACGTTCGGCTGCCGTCCGACCGGCGAATCCCCATGATCACGTCCGACTGGGGCCTGCCGGTGCGCAACGTGACCATCGAGGGGTGCTGGTCGCCGGGGAAGGGAGTACCGTCCTCATGGATCGCATCCCATTCAGGCGATTCCGAGGTCTTCCCCAGCATCTCCTCCGCCGTCCGGCCCTGGATCCGTTCCGCCGCCGGATTCACCGCGGTGATCTCACCGCTGGCCGACTGAAACACCACCCCTTCCACCATCGCCGCGACCACCGACCGGTACATCTCCTCGCCACGGCGCATCGCCTCGGTGATGTCGATCTGGCTGCCGATCATCCGGGTCGGCCGGCCCTGGTCGTCCCGTGCCAGGTCCGCCTGGGTCAGGATCCAGCGCCACGTCCCGTCCTTGTGGCGCATCCGCCACTCGGCCTGGAAATTGGGCCATGGCGCGGCGAAATAGTCCGCCAGGAACTGTTTCATCCGGGGCAGGTCGTCGGGATGCACCCGCCGCTCCCATTCCGCGTAGGCGTCGGGGATCTCGGCCTCGGCGTACCCAAGAAGAGACTTCCACTCGGGAGAGAACCTGACCCTGCCGCTCGAGGGTTCCCACTCCCACACCCCGACCCTGGCGGCCCGGACGGCCGCTCTGATCGCGGCGTCGTTGGTTTGTGTGGGTCTGGTCATGGGCCTGCTCCAAGGGACCGGCGAACCCGGCGGACGACACGGGCGGCGGCAGGACTGCGGGACCTCCCGCGGAGCGATGCGCTGTCGGCACCCCGAGGCAAAGCCTCACACGGCGGCGTCCGTGCCGTTGTCCCCTTTTAAGGCTTGTGAGTCGAGCATGAACCGGGCATGAAGCGGCGGCGAAGCGCCGCCGTCAGGTGCTTCCGACCGATTGTCGCACTTGCGTCGGCATCCTCCCACCGTACCTTAGCCCCGATTCTCCCCTTCTTCCTCGCAGACACGTCATGCTCAAACCCGTCAAACCCGGTGACAAGGTCCAGCTCAGGGACGCCAACGCCGTGGACGACCGCGAACCCCGTGGCGATGCGGTGGACCCCTTCATTGAGCCGCTCCTCAAGAAGCTCCCCGAGCTCCAGACTGCGCTCTACGCCGAGGCCAAACAGGCCCTCCTGATCGTGCTGCAGGGTCGTGACGCCTCGGGAAAGGATGGCCTGACCCGCCGGGTCTTCGGACCGCTCAACTCCCAGGGGTGCGTGGTCTCGAACTTCAAGCGGCCGACCGACTA
>Ga0153915_10002538_pt1 | contig 16621 bp, 17 predicted proteins | sample Opewatmetagenome_2_FD_107003 | JGI IMG/M metagenome (GOLD analysis project Ga0153915, IMG submission 107003) | Freshwater wetland microbial communities from Ohio, USA - Open water 3 Core 3 Depth 3 metaG | ecosystem: Environmental > Aquatic > Freshwater > Wetlands | place: USA: Ohio, Lake Erie...
AGCTCGCGATGGGGATTGAACCCATGGCCTCGTCCTTACCAAGGACGCGCTCTACCACTGAGCTACGCGAGCCTCAAAGCGGGCGACGGGACTCGAACCCGCGACCCTCAGCTTGGAAGGCTGATGCTCTACCAACTGAGCTACACCCGCGGAGCCTCACCCCACCATCGCTGCGCCAATCTCCCGACGTCGCGCTCCCGGGCGCGGCGCCCACATGGTGGGGGAAGGATTCGAACCTTCGTAGGCGTACGCCGGCAGATTTACAGTCTGCTCCCTTTGGCCACTCGGGCACCCCACCTTGCCCGCGCCGGTCCGCTCAGCAGACCACCCCGCAGCCAGCGCGGGGTGGCCATGCGCGCAGAACAGGCGCCTGCCTCGCATGCTGGAGCTGACGAAGGGACTCGAACCCTTAACCTGCTGATTACAAATCAGCTGCTCTGCCAATTGAGCTACGTCAGCCTTGGGCCATTTTTTGCGAGACTTGGAGCTTAACCTGCGGTGGAAGGAGAGTCAACGCCCCACCCGTCGCCAACTTACGCGCCACCCCCCCGCGGAACTCCCGGCCCCTGCCGTACCCGCCAGCGCGTCCCCTGCGGGGTGTCCTCCAGCTCTACGCCGCGCGCCGCCAGCTCGTCGCGGATCGCGTCCGCCCGGGCGAAGTCCCGAGCCTGCCGCGCGGCGCGCCGTTCCTCGACTCTGTCCGCCACCCAGCGCGCCAGCGCCCCGTCCGCGACTGTCCCCACCCCATCAAAGACGGGGTCCTTCACTGACAGCTGCCCGGAGCTGGACGCCGCTGCGCCGCTCGCGCCGCTGAGAACCCGGGGGACGACATCCAGCAGTTGCAGGATCGGATCGAGGACCCCCATGGCCCCAGCCGCCTGCGCCGGCGACCACCCACCCTCGTCCAGCACCCGGTTGGTCGCCCGGGCAAACGTGAAGAGTGCCGCAAGTCCTTTGGGCGTATTGAGATCGTCGTCCATGGCCGCGCGGAACTCGCGCTCGAGCTCGACCACCTGGGACGGTGCCGGCCCTGGCACGGGGGCGCCCGCCGCCGTCTCAAGCAGGCGGTCCCGCAACATGCCAAGCCGCCGCGCCCCCTCCTCCGCGCCGCGCAGCGCTTCGTCCGTGTAGTTCAGCTCCTGCCGGTAGTGGGTGGAACAGACCAGCAGCCGGAACGCCGCCGGATCCACGCCTTCCTCACGCAGATCCCGCACGGTGAGGATGTTGCCGAACCGCTTGGACATCTTGGTCCCGTGCACGGTCAGGAACTCCCCGTGCAGCCACATGCGGGCGAACGTCGCCCCCGTCGCCCCCTCGGACTGGGCGATCTCGTTTTCGTGATGCGGGAACACGAGGTCCTTGCCCCCGGCATGGATGTCGAGCGTCTCGATGCCGAACCGGGTGCGGATCTCGCTGAGGGACATGGCCGAGCATTCCAGATGCCACCCCGGTCGGCCGCGTCCGAACCGGGCGTCCCATGCGGCGCCCACCGCCTCGTCCGCGGGGGCCGCAGCCTTCCACAGCGCGAAATCCTGCGCCTCTTCCTTGTCGTATTCGTCGCTTGCGACCCGCGCGCCCGTCTTCAGCTCCCGCGTGTCGAGCCGCGACAGGCGCCCATAGGTCGGAAACGCGCGCACGGCGTAGTACACCGACCCGTCCTCGCCGCGGTAGGCCAGCCGTCGCTCGAGCAGGCGCTCGACGAGCGCCGTCATCGCGCCGATGTAGTCGGTGGCCCGTGGGTAGACGTCGGCCGGGCGGATGCGCAGGAAATCCCGGTCCTCGAAGAACGCCCGCGCGTACCGCTCGGTGAAATCCCGGATCGCGGTGCCCTCCGCCGCGGCCGCCTTGATGATGCGGTCGTCCACGTCGGTCAGGTTCATGATCAGGAAGACCTCGTAGCCGACGTACTCGAGGTAGCGGCGCAGGATGTCGCCGACGAGGAACGTCCGGAAGTTCCCGACGTGGGCGTAGTTCCACACCGTCGGGCCGCACATGTACATCGTGACTCGCGGCGGCGCGAGCGGCGCGAACGGCTCGACCCGGCGCGTGAGCGTGTTGAACAGGGCCAGGCCGCCCATCAACCGCTCCGAGCGCCCAGCGCCTCGCGTCGCGGCCTGCGCATCCTTCTCGTGCACGGGTCCGAGCTCCGGCGGAAGTGCCCCAAGCTAATGATTGACATGGAGTTCCAAGCGCGGAACGTAGGCCGCCACGATCCCAGCGTCAACGGTCAGACTCGGGGAGTGGGCCGGGGCGAGAGACGCGCGGGGCCGGCGGCACCAGCCACCGGCCCCGCCACCACCCGTGCCGCACTGCTTCACTTCTTGCCGGGCTCGTCGTCCTCTTCCACCAACTCGGCGTCGTGGATCGGCTCGCTGCCGGCGGCGCCGGCGGATAGCTGTTGCGGCGCCTTCGCCTCGCCCGCACCCAGCAACCCCATCTTCTGCTTGAGCTCCAGCAGGCGCTGATCGGCGGATCCGTGGTATTCGAGCGCGGCGAACTCCTGCTGCAGCGTGTCGCCGCTCAGCTCGCCGGCGAGCTCGGCCGCCGCCAGGGCCTGGCGCTCCATGTCGTCGATCTTCTCCTCCATCCGCGCGAAGGTGTCGAACGCGCTCTGGTCGCTCATCGAGTGCATCGTCTCCTGGATGCGCTGCTGGGCCTCGGCGCGCCTCTGCCGGGCAACCAAGACGTTCTTCTTGCGCTTCAGCTCTTCGATCCGGTCGTTCATCTGGCGGAGGGAGCCCTTCAGGTTATCCGTGTCCGCCTTGTGCCGCACCCAGGTCTCGTGGAGCTGCGTGGCGTTCTGGACGTGCTCCGACTGACGCATGAGGGCCTGCTTCGCGAGGTCGTCGCGTCCCTCCTGGACGGCCAGCATCGCGCGGCGCTCCCAGTCCTCCGCCTGCTTCTTCTCGCGCTCCGATTGCGCCTGGAGCTTCTTCTCGTCGGCGATCGCCCCGGCCACGTCCTGTTTGGTCTTCGCAAGCTGGGTCCGCGCGTCGATCAGGGACTGCTCGAGGACCTTGGAGGGGTCCTCGGCGCGGCCGATGAGCGCGTTGATGTTCGCCTTGATCACGGTCATCAAGCGCTGGAAGATCCCCATGGCTCCCCTACGCCTCCCGCGCCAGCCCAGCTCCGGCCGCGCGTGTCACAACGGGTTGAGTACTGCCGTGAGCCGGGCGCTGCCCGGCGCTCCATCGCCGTGTTGGAAGATCGGCATCGGCACGCCTTTGCGCCACCGGCCGGGCGCTATCGGCCTGCCGGGCTCGCGTCCGGCGGCAGCGCCCCCTGCCGCTGCTGGGCCAGCAGGCGCTCGGCAAAATCGAGCCGTTCGTGCACCTCCGCGACATCCTGGCGCAGCTCCTCCATATCGTCCATCACCGCCTGGTTGGCCGCCTCGAGGCGCTGGACCACCTCGTCCGACGTTACCGCCTTGCCCTGAATCCGGGCCGCGAGGGCTCGACCCACCGGGGAGATCGCGAGCAGAAACAGGGTGCCGCCGCCGAAGATGAACGTGATCGCGAGAATGCCTTCCATATCCATGCCTCAATGCTCTCCTTCGATCAGGGGGCGCTGGGCGTGATGCGCCAGCATGCGCTCGGCGAATTCCAGGCGCTCCTCCAGCTCATCCCAGCGGTAGGTCTTCTCTTCGAGTTGCTCGATCCGTTGCTGTAACCGCCGCAACTCCTCCGCGACCCCCGGCCCAGCCTCACCGAGGCGTGCGTCGTGCCGCCGGTCCAGGAACTTGTTTACGATCCGGTAGATCCCGAACAGGACGAACCCTCCCATCCCCATCCCGATGATCGGGAACACGACGTTCTGGACCCACACCCAGTCGCTGAACACCTCACGCGCCTCCGGGAAGTCCGTCGTGCCGCTGCTGGGCCAGCATCCGCTCGGCAAAGTCCACGCGCTCCTCGAGCTCCGCCACCCGATCGACCATGGCCCCCAGTGCCTCGACCTCGCCGCGCAGCTGTTGCAGCTCTTCGGCCGACGCCCCACTCCCCACCTGGCGCCGGTCGATCCAACGGGCGATCAGCTTGTACAGCACCACCATGAACACGATGCCGGTGGCCATGCCACCGAACGGCACGAGGAACACCCAGTCAGGGGGCATGGGGACCTCCAGCCGGTCCCAGGTCGCCGTGCTCGCGCGCCCGGGTCAGCATCCGCTCCGTGAAATCCTGACGCTCCTCGAGCTCGGCTAGGCGCTGCTTCAGGTTGTCGAGCTCGAGCAGGGCCTCCGCGGCGATGTCCGCGCCGCGCCCGTCGCGGGGCAGGCCCCGTCGCGCGATGCGATCCGCCAGGGCCCTGCCGAGCGGGCCGCGCAGGATCACCGCGCCGGCGATGCCCAGGATCGCCACGACCGGAACGAGAACGTCCGGCCCCATGCTACGCGCCCCCTCGCTCGATCCGCTCCGGCTCCTTGCGGGCGGTCAGCACCCGCTCGGCAAAGTCCAGCCGCTCGTGCAGCTCCATCACCTCGGCGCTGAGCTGCCGGACGGTCTGCCGCAGCTCCTGCATGGCCTGCCCGTCAGCGGGCACCTGGGTGGTCCAGCGCCGGATCAGCCCGCGCACGAGCGTCCACAGGATGCCCACCGACCCGATGGATGCGACCACGATCACGACCGCGATCGCGATGTTGACCGGGTCCGGTCCCTGATGAACGATGAAGTCCGGCAGCTGCGGCGGTGCGGGAACCTGCTGCATGCGTCGTTCCTCCGTGTTCCGAGACCCCTACGTCCACCGTTTCAAAAAGTGTCGCCCGCGCGGGAAAAGTAAAGGCGGGTGGGGTCAACCCCGCAGCAGCGGCGCGAGGAAGCGGGCCGTATGGGAGCGTCCCGACCGCGCGATGTCCTCGGGCGGCCCCTGCGCGACGATCGCGCCGCCCGCGGCCCCGCCCTCCGGCCCGAGATCGATCACCCAGTCGGCGGTCTTGACCACCTCAAGGTTGTGCTCGATCACCACCACGGTGTTGCCGCGGTCCACGAGGCGGTGCAGCACGTCGAGCAGCAGCCGCACGTCCTCGAAGTGCAGTCCCGTGGTCGGCTCGTCGAGGATGTACATCGTCCGCCCGGTGTCACGCTTGGCCAGCTCCGTGGCGAGCTTGACCCGCTGGGCCTCGCCGCCGGACAGCGTGGTGGCGCTCTGCCCCAAATGGATGTACCCCAGGCCGACGTCGTTCAGCACCTCGAGGCGCCCCCGGATCCGCGGCTGCGCCTCGAAGAACTCGAGCGCGTCGGCGACCGTCATGTCAAGCACGTCGGCGATCGACCGGCCCTTGTAGCGGACGTCGAGCGTCTCCCGGTTGTAGCGTCGGCCCTTGCACACCTCGCACGGGACGTAGACGTCCGGCAGGAAGTGCATCTCGATGCGCACCAGCCCGTCGCCCTGGCAGGACTCGCACCGCCCACCCTTCACGTTGAACGAGAACCGTCCCGGCCCATACCCGCGGATCCGCGACTCGGCCAGCTGGGCGAACAGATCGCGGATCGGCGTGAACAGCCCGGTGTAGGTCGCCGGGTTCGAGCGCGGCGTCCGGCCGATGGGGCTCTGGTCGATCGCGAGCACCTTGTCGAGCTGCTCCAGGCCCTCGATCCGGTCGTGCGCGCCGGGCAGGGTCTTCGCCCGGTAGAGGTGCCGGGCGAGCCCGTGGTACAGGATGTCCGTGACGAGCGTGGACTTGCCGGACCCCGAGACACCCGTCACCGCGATGAACGCGCCGATCGGGAACGCGACGTCGAGGTTCTGCAGGTTGTGCTGCCGCGCCCCGACGACGCGCACGGCCCGGCCGGGGCGCACGGTGCGCCGGGCCGCGGGCTGCGGGATCCGCAGGTCGCCCCGCAGGTACCTGCCGGTGAGGGAGGTCGGGTGCCGCAGAACATCGTCGACCGACCCCTCCGCGACCACCTCACCCCCGAACCGCCCCGCGCGGGGCCCGAGGTCGATCACGTGGTCGGCGGCGCGGATCGTGTCGGCGTCGTGCTCGACCACGATCACCGTGTTGCCCAGGTCGCGCAGCCCGCGCAGCGTTTCGAGCAACCGGCCGTTGTCGCGTGGGTGGAGCCCGATGGACGGCTCGTCGAGGATGTAGAGCACGCCGACCAGCCGGCTGCCGATCTGCGTGGCGAGGCGGATGCGCTGCGCTTCCCCGCCCGAGAGCGACTCGGCCGCACGGCCCAGGGTCAGGTAGGCGAGGCCCACGTCGTGGAGGAACGCCAGCCGCTCGACGACCTCGCGCAGAATCGGGCCCGCGATGTCGCGGTCGATGGTGCCGCCGGCCTGGCCGCGCAGCGGGATCTGCTGGAAGAACTGCAACGCCTCGGACACCGGCAGGGTCACGATGTCGCCGAGGCTCCGGCCGTGGACCAGCACGCTGAGGCTCTCCGGCTTGAGCCGCCGGCCGCCGCACGCGTCGCACGGGATCTCGGTCATGAATTCGCCGAGCTGCTCGCGCACGGCGTCCGAGCGGGTCTCGTGGTAGCGGCGCTCGACGTTCTTGAGGATGCCCTCCCACACGCTCTCGTAGGTGGCGCCGCCGCTCCCGGCGGGGAACCGCAGCTTGCGCTGCGGCAGGCCGTCGAGCAGCAGCCGGCGGACCCGCTGGGACAGCGTTCCCCACGGCGCCTCCAGGCGGAACCGGAACGTCGCCGCGAGCGTCGGGAGCACCACCTTGCGCAGGTACCCCGAGGGCTCGCCCCACGGCAGGACCACGCCTTCGAGCAGGGAGATCTGCGGATCGCCCAGCACGAGCGCCTCGCTCACCTCGCGCCGGGTGCCGAGCCCGCCGCATGCGGGACAGGCGCCGTAGGGAGAGTTGAACGAGAACTGGCGCGGCTGGAGCTCGGCCAGCGAGTAGCCGCACTGGGGGCAGGCGAACCGCTCGGAGAAAAGCGTCGTCCGGCCGTCCCGCACGACCTCGACCAGTCCGTCCGCGGCCTTGAGGGCCGTCTCGATCGAATCGTGCAGCCGGCCGCGATCCGCCGGGCGCACGACGAGCCGGTCGACGACGAGGCCGATGTCGTGGCTCACCCGCCGGTTGAGCCGCGGCGGCGACGCGAGCTCGTGGACCTCACCGTCGACGCGCACGCGAACGAAGCCCTGGCGGCGCGCGCCCTCGAACAGATCGTGGAACTCGCCCTTGCGCCCGCGGACCAGCGGGGCCACGACCTCGATCCGCGTCCCCTCCGGCCACCGCAGCACCGCTTCGCTGATCTGTGACGCGGTCTGTCGCCGGATGGCCGAGCCGTCATGCGGACAGTGGGGGATGCCGACACGTGCCCAGAGAAGCCGCAGGTAGTCGTAGATCTCCGTCACGGTCCCGACGGTCGAGCGCGGGTTCTGCCCCGCCGTCTTCTGCTCGATCGAGATCGCCGGTGACAGGCCCTCGATGGCGTCGACGTCCGGCTTTTCCATGAGGCCGAGGAATTGGCGGGCGTACGCCGACAGCGACTCCACGTAGCGGCGTTGCCCCTCGGCGTAGATCGTATCGAACGCGAGGGACGACTTGCCGGAGCCCGAGAGCCCCGTGATCACGGTGAGTCGGTCGCGCGGAATTTCCACGGTGATGTTGCGCAGGTTGTGCACCCGCGCGCCGCGCACGACGAGGCGGTCGTCGGCCATAGCCGTCGAACGTAGTGGCACCGGGAACCCGCGGTCAACGGTCGGGGGCGGGCCGCGGATTGAACGCGGACCGACCCGCCTTGCCACGCCCGTGGCGCCGGGATACTTTGGCGTCCCCTGCTGCGCGAGGCGATCCGCGAGCCATGGCCGCGCCCGATGCCAGCGATGCCGTGATTGTGTTCACGACGCTCGAGACCCCCGACGCCGCCCGGGCTCTGGTAGAGCGCCTGGTCGAGCAGCGGATCGTGGCCTGCGGCACGATCGTTCCGGCCGCGACGTCGGTGTACCGCTGGGAGGGCACGATCACCCCCGCGAGCGAAGCCCTGGTCCTGCTGAAGACGACGCGCGCTCGCTGGCCCGCCCTCCGCGCAGCGATCGATCACGAGCACCCGTATCGCGTTCCCGAGCTGCTCGCCGTGCCGGTCGTGCACGGCCTCCCCGCGTACCTGGCATGGGTCGCGGCGGAAACCACGCCTGGAGAGACTCCGTGACACGGCGCCATCGACGCCGGGCTCGACGCCGCCGGGGCTACACCCCGGTCGCGCGGCAGCCCGCAGCGATCTCCGAGCCCTCGCAGTCGCAGCCCGCGTCGCCGTTCGAGCTGGTGGAGCCGGCCCCCCCGGCGGGATCGGACGGCGCACCCCCTCCCGAGGTGATGCCGGTCGCCGGGACGTCCCTAGCCGGTGAGGAGCTGTTGTACCGCGCGGCGCAGCAGGCGGCGCAGCGCGGCGACGCGGTGCGCGCGCAAGCGATCTACCGGGAGCTCCTCGTGGCGTGCCCCGGGCACGTCGACGCGCGCGGCAGCTTCGCGCTGCTGCTCGATCGTCTCGGCCAGCACGACACGGCCCTCGCCGAGCTCGACCTGTGCCTCGAGCATGCGCCCGACGATCCCGGCGCGCTGGTCCGGCGCGGCACGCTGCGCAGCTCGCTGGGGCTGTTCGCGCAGGCGGAGACCGATCTGCGCCACGCGCTGCGGCTCGATCCGGCCAGCGCCGACGGGCACCTTGCCCTCGGGTTGGTGCTGTCGCGCAAGGGGCTGTGGCGGGAAGCGATCCCGCATCTGCGGCGGGTGGTCGAAGTCGACCCCAGTCGGGCGACCGCGTGGGACGCGCTCGGGGAAGCGCTCAACCACATGGACGATCTCGATGGGGCGCTGCAAGCGTTCCAGCGCTCCACCGAGCTCCGCCCGACCAACGCCCGGGCCCTGCGCGGGCTGGGCGTCGTGTTTGACCGATTGAACCGGCCGCGCGAGGCGGCACTCATGTACCGTCGCTCGCGGGAGCTCGCGGGCACGTGATCAGGGTGGTGGTGGACGATCTCGCGTTCGTGGCCGCCGACGCGATCGTCCGACCCGCCACGGATTTCCTCGAGCCGACCACTCCGAGCCTGCGCCGTCTCGAGCAGGTGGGCGGGCCGGCGTTCTGGGACCATCTCACGGTCGAGCGACCGCTCGCGGTCGGATCGGCCGTCGTGACCGCCGGCGGGAACCTCACGGCGGAGCTCGTCATCCATGCTATCATTCGGAGCGCCACGGAGCCGGTGTCCGAGCGCTCGGTCCAGCGCGCGCTGACCGCCGCCCTGCAACGCACCGCGGACTGGGCGCTGGCCCACGTGGCGGTGCCACCGGTGGGCATCGGCGCCGGAAACCTCACCCTCGAGGACGCGGCCCGGACCATGGCCGGGGTCTTCGCGGGCGTGCCGGGCGCATCCGGCTACCCCCGCGACGTGACGATCGTGGTCGAGACGGAGGATCAGCGCCGCGTGTTCGAAACCTACTTCCGGACCAACGGCTCGTGACGCGCCGCGTCATCGCGGTGGTCGTCGTCGTGGCCTGGCTGGTATCGCTCACCCTGCTGCTCCGGCGGGAGTACTGGCGGCCGCGTGCCCAGGTGCGGGCGGAAGCGGCGCTGCGCCTGCCGCCGGGCGCGGCGTACTACGCGGTCATCCTGGGCGCCGACCAGATCGGGTACGCCTCGAGCACGATCGACACGTTGGGCGACACGCTCAGTCTCGGCGACATCGTGGTGCTCGAGATCCCCGTGCTCGGGACGGTGCAGCGAACCGAGGCGCGCACGGACATCTTCCTGACACGCGGCCTCCGGCTCCGCTCGTTCACGGCGTCGCTCCACTCCGAGAGCGCGCAGTTCGACGCCACCGGCCGGATCGACGGGGACTCGATGCTCGTGCTCGAGATCGCGGGGGCGGACAGTCGGGAAACCCGCCGCATCCCGCTCCCGGAGCCGATCGTCCTGCCCCAGTTGTTGCCGCTCGAGGTGGCGTTGGGGGGCGCGCTCCGGACGGGGCGATCCTACGCGATGCCAGTGTTCGACCCGTTGCTGCTGAGCACACGGCGGGTCACGGTGACGGTCACCGCCGAATCCACGTTCACGTTCGCGGACAGCGCCGTGTTCGATACCGCCGCGGGACGGTTCGTCCCGATCGTCACGGACACCGTCCGCGGGTGGCAGCTGCGCGAGGCGCAAGGCGACGTCCCCCTCGACACCTGGATGGACGCCCACGGGCGGGTCATCACGATGACCTCGCCGATGGGGTTCCGGCTCGAGCGCACCGCGTTCGAGGTGGCGTACGAGAACTTCCGCCGGTTTCGCTCGCCCGCGGCCGACACGGCCCCGGGGCACGACGGCGACCTGATTCGCCAGACGGCGATCGCGTCGAACGTGACGCTCGCCCAGGACACCTTGGCGCTCCTGCGGGTCCGGCTCGGTGGCCCGGACCTCACCGGCTTCGATCTCGACGGCGACCGGCAGCACCTGGCGGGTGACACGCTGACGATTCGCCGGGAGGACGCGACGGCCCAGCGGGCGTCGTACCGCCTGCCCGCGACCGTGCCGGCGCTGCGCGGCTTCGTGCAGCCGGAGCCGCTGGTGCAGAGCGACGACCCGCGCATTCAGGCCCAGGCGCGGCAAATCATCGGACGCACCCGGCGTCCCGAGCGTGCCGCCGAGCTGCTCACCCGCTGGGTGGCCGAGCACGTGCGGAAGGAAGTCACGCTCAGCGTGCCGAGCGCGCTCGACGTGTACCAGAGCCGGCGCGGCGACTGCAACGAGCACACGGTGCTGTTCGTCGCGCTCGCCCGGGCGGTCGGCCTGCCGTCCCGGACGGCCGCGGGGCTCGTCTATCTCGGCGGAACCTTCTACTATCACGCCTGGCCCGAGGTGTACCTCAACGGCTGGGTGGCGGTGGATCCGACGTTCGGGCAGTTCCCCGCCGATGCCGCCCACGTGCGGTTCACCATCGGAGGCCTCGCGCGCCAACTCGAGATGATCCGACTGATCGGCCGGCTGACCATCGACGTGATGAGGACCGACTCGCTGCCATGATCCGTCTCGAAGGTCTGACGAAGCGGTACGGGACGTTCGTGGCGGTCGACCAGATCGCGCTGCACGTGCCGCGGGGACAGCTGTTCGGCTTTCTCGGGCCGAACGGCGCCGGGAAAACGACGACCCTCCGGATGATCGCCGGGATTCTGCGGCCGACGGCGGGCCGCATCTGGCTGGGTGACGACGATCTCCTGGCGCACCCCATGGAAGCCAAGGCGCGGCTCGGGTTCATTCCCGACCGGCCGTTCGTCTACGAGAAGCTCACCGGCGGGGAGTTCCTCCGGTTCGTGGCGGGGCTGTATGGGCAGGATGGCGGCGCGGTCGAGCGGCGCATCGACCAGCTGCTCGACGTGTTCGAGCTGACGACATGGAAGGACGAGCTGATCGAGTCCTACAGCCACGGGATGCGGCAGAAGCTGATCATCTCCAGCGCGCTGGTGCACCGGCCGGAGCTCATCGTCGTGGACGAGCCGATGGTGGGGCTCGATCCGCGGGCCGCGCGGCTGCTCAAGGACATCTTCCGCCAGTTCGTCGGTCGCGGGGGCACGGTGCTGATGAGCACGCACACGCTCGAAGTCGCCGAGGCGATGTGCGACCGGATCGCGATCATCCAGTCGGGCCGCATCGTGGCCGAGGGCACGATCGCGGACCTGCGGGAGCAGACGCGGGCCGGCAATGCGTCGCTCGAGGATCTGTTCCTCAGGCTCACCGGCGGGAGCTCGGGGCGGGAGCTCGCGGCCATTCTGGGGGACTGAGGTGGGGTCGCTCGCCCACGTGCTCGCCCCCAAGTGGCGCACGGCCCGCGCCCGGCTGCGGCAGGAGCGACAGGCCGGTGGGCGGGGCAAGCTCGCGCTGCTGGCGGTCGTCGCCCTGGCGTTCTGGCTCGCCGTGTTCGGCGTGCTGTACCGCATTCTGGCCTACTTCCGGGGCGTCGAGGAGATCGGTCCCCTGCTCGCCGGCAAGCTGCTGGGCCTCGTGCTGCTGTCGTTCCTCTCGATCCTGCTGCTGTCCAACCTGATCACGGCGCTGTCGTCGTTCTTCCTGGCCAAAGACCTGGACCTCCTGGTGTCCGCCCCGGTGGACCGGCTGCACCTCTACCTCGCGAAGCTGGGCGAGACCCTGGTGCACAGCTCGTGGATGGTGGCCCTGATGAGCGTGCCGATCTTCGCGGCGTACGGCGTGGTGTACCGCGGCGGCTGGGCGTTCGTCCCTCTGGTCGTGGCGGTGTTTCTGCCGCTGGTGGTGGTGCCCGCGGTGATCGGGAGCGCGACGACGCTGGTGCTGGTCAACGTCTTCCCCGCCCGTCGCACCCGGGACCTGCTGTCGGTCGTCACGATCGCGGCGGCGGGGCTCTTGATCCTGATGTTTCGCGTGATCCGGCCGGAGCAGCTCGCGCGCCCGGAGGGCTTCCGCAACCTGCTCGATTTCATCACCGTGCTGCGCACGCCGACCACGCCGTTCCTGCCGAGCGAGTGGGCCACCAGGGCGGTGATGAGCTACCTCATCGGACCGTTCGACTGGCTGGGCCCGGCGCTGCTGTGGTCCACCGCTGGCGTGCTGGTCGTGGGCGGCGCTGGGCTGCACGCGCGCCTCTACCCGGGCGGCTATACCAAAGCGCAGGAAGGCGCCGAGCGGTTCGTCCACGGGTGGATCTGGCAGGCGCTGCTCGCGCCCCTAGGCCGGGTGTTTTCAGTAGCGAAGCGCGAGTTCATCGTGAAGGACATCAAGCTGTTCTTCCGCGACACTACGCAGTGGAGTCAGCTCATCCTGTTGGGCGTGCTCGTGGTGATCTATCTGTTCAACATCCGTGCGCTGCCGCTGTTCTCGGGCGAGCAGGTGCCATTCTACTTCGTGAGCCTCGTGGCGTTCCTCAACCTCGGCCTCGCGGGGTTCGTGCTCGCGTCGATCGCGGCACGCTTCATCTTCCCGATGGTGTCGCTCGAAGGGCACCAGATGTGGCTGCTGCGGTCGAGCCCGCTCGATCTGCGGGCGCTGCTGTGGTCGAAGTACTGGACCGGCACCGTGCCGCTCCTGGTGCTCGCGCTCGTCATCACGGCGTTCACGAACCTGCTGCTCAAGACCACGCCCTTCATGATGGCGGTGGCGGTGGGCACGATCATTCTGCTCACGCTGGCGATTGGGGCGCTCGCCCTGGGATTCGGCGCGGTGTACCCGCAGTTCGAGACGGAGAACGCGGCCCAGATCCCTACGTCGTTCGGCGGGCTCGTCTTCATGATGAGCACGATCGTCCTGCTCGCCGCGGTGATCGTGATCGAGGCGGTGCCCGTCTACCAGTACCTGCAGGCGGTCTACCGGGGGCAGCCTGTCGTATTGAACTGGCGGATGTACGCGGCGTTCGCGGCGGTCGTTTTGATCTGCGCCGCCGCGACCATCGTCCCGCTGCGCGTGGGGCTCAGACGGATGGAACAGTTCGAGTTCTAGCGCCGTTGGCGGTCAGCGGTCAGCAGTTAGCAGCTGGCAGTCAGCAGCTGGCAGTGAGCGGTTAGCGGAGGCAGGCCGCCAGGCACGTTCCGCTAACCGCCAACTGCAAGCTGCAAACGACTTTCCGACTACTCGATCCGGTACGGAATCGCCCAGACGTTGGCCCGGTAGTCGTCCGCGCTGTCCGTGTTGAACGTCTGCGAGTCGATCGCGTCCACCGTGAGCCGCTCTCTCCCGGTGAACCGGACCGTCCACTCGCGCACGAACACCCCGGCCTCCGTTTCGCGCATCGGCACGCGCACCCAGCCCCGGGCATTGGGACCGGCATGGTAGAGGTGCAGGAAGACGAACGTCGCGGGCTCGTTGCCGGTTCCCGTCGCGTTGTCGACCGTCGCCGCGACCCGCACCACGTCGCCGACGTGCAGCCGCGGGACGCGGTCGTTCACGTCGAACAGCTCGGTCGGGTGCTCCACGACGAGCGCGAGCGTGCCATTCACCCAGACGCCGACGCGGGTGAGGCGCACCGTTCGCTTCGCCGCGTCGGTCATCCTCCACTGATGCGGGCTCAGGGCCACGAGGTGCCAGCGGCGCCCAGCGGTGTCCGGGTCCCCGCGAACCAGCAGGGCGTGCTGCACGGCCTCTTCCTGCAGCGGTTTCTCGGTGGGGTTCCGCACGCCGTCGTCGGTCCGATCGAGCACGAACGTCCCGTCGAACCGCATGACGACGCCGACGCGCGCGGTGTCGTTGGCCACGTCCACCGTCACCCGCCGGCCGATCGGGGGTCCGGGGCGTCGCCCCCAGGCCCGCACGAGCGGCACCGAGTCCGCCGCGCTCGGCGCGAGGCCGAGATCGAACCCGCCGGTCGCGCTCAGCGTGGCGTTCTCGATCGCTCCATCAAGCCCGAAATCGTCGGCAAACCAGCCCGACTGGTCGAGCGCGCCGAGCACCGCGGTGCGGTCCTGCGGGTCGGCGTTGCCCGGTGCCGTGGCGTCACTGCACGCCATCGCGGCCAGCGCCGCCACGCATCCTATGGCGAAGGGTACGCGCTGCACGATTCACTCCCAGTCGAAGGGCCTCGCGGGATCAGGCTCCCGCGTTCGACCGTGAGACGCACCGCTACGCGCGGTGTTAAGCCGGTGCGCTAGATCACACCCCGAGGGGCCGACCGCACTCGGAGCAGAACGCCGCCCCGGTCTCGGGGCGCGGCCCGCAGACGGGGCATACGGACGCCTGATCGCGGGCCGCCCGGATCAGGGCCTCCGCGGGATCGTCCGTGGCCTCAGCGGCGGCGACCGCGGTGGTCGCGGTGTCTTCGGCCTCCATCGCGGCCAGCGCCCGCTTCGCGTAGCGGGCCTTGAGGTGCTCATAGTCGTCGTCCGAGAGCTTGCCCGTCGCGCGGTCGAACTCGATCTCCTTGAGCGCCAGCAGGGCCTGGACCTTGGGAGACTCAGACTCCTCGAGCGGCGCGAGATCCTCGTCGGCGTCGTCGTCGGCCCCGGCCGGCGCGTCGGCGCGGTTCCGGATGAGCGGCTCGAGCACGACGGCGAGCGCCGCGAGCGCGACGGCGACGCCGGCAATCAGTTCCAGCATGTCAGCTCTCCAGGCGATCCAGCTCCGCCTTGAGGCGCGCGGCCTCGTCCGGCGAGAGCCCTGCCAGCTCGGGCCCGGGCGCCGCGGCCGCGACGGTCGCCACACGGGAGCGGCGGATCAGCACCGCGCCGATGACGACGCCCACGATCGTGATCGCCACGCCCGGCAGCAGGTACGCCGCCCAGTTGAACCCCTGCTTGGGCGGAGCCATCAACGCCGTCTCGCCGTACTTCGCCACGAACGCGGCAATGATCTCATCGGCGCTCTTGCCCTGCTGCACCAGTCCCACGATCTCGCGATGCAGGGCGGGCGAGTAGGTGCACGTAAAGTCGGTCGTGCGGCACGTGTAGATGTCGAGGTTGCAGCCGCAGGTACAGCGCAGGCGCCGCTCGACGCCGACGATGAACGGATCGTTCTCGTAGTCGGTGATCTCGCCGCGCGGTCGCCCCGCCAAGTCGGGCTGCCACAGCCGGGCCGCCGCGGAGTCCCGGGTGGTGTCCTGCGGCGCCGGCCGGCCGGCCACCGGCGCCAGGCCGAGCACGGCGGCCTGCCGCAGGAAGGCGCGGCGTCCAAGGGCCTTCACGCGTCCACCGCCTCGCCCGCGAGCGACACCTGGTAGCCTTCCACCGCTCGGCGCCGCGCGGTTTCCGACGGGCCGCCACCCGGCCACAGCGTCACGACGCCACCGAACACCAGGATGGCCCCGCCGATCCAGACCCAGATGACGAGCGGGTTGATCGTGAACTTGTAGACGGCCTCCTCGGTGCCGTTGACCGCCCCGGCGAACACGACGTAAAGGTCCTCGCGCGCCGACGAGCGGATCGCCGCCTCGGTGGCCGGCTCGAACGTCTGGCGGCCGAACGAATCGACGTACTGGCGCTTCTCGCTCGTCATCACGCCCAGGCGCTTGCCGTCCTGGGTCACGTCCACGCTCGCCGCCGACACGAAGCGGTTGAGCGACTCGTACTGCGAAACGCCCACGTGGGTGAACGTGAGGATGTTGCCGTAGGGCGAGTGCATCGTCACGGACTCACCGGGCTTGAGCGACGCCTCCTGTTCCTTCTTGAAGGCCTGGCCGGTGAACGCGACGAAATACACCACGATACCGAGGTGCACGATGTAGCCGCCGTAGCGGCGCCGGTTGCGCCCGACGAGCCGCGCGAACGCGAGCGCGTAGTGCTCGCCGTGCAGCCGGTGCCGGGCGCCCACGCCGCGCACGAACTCCTGCAGGATGGTCCCCACGACGAACGCGGCGAGCGTGATCGCCACACCGGCATAGAAGTGCGACAGGCGCAGCGCGAGCAGCGTGGCCGCCATGGCCACCGCGGCGAGGCCCGGCACCACGAACTGGCGCCGCAGATTGCGCGGGCTCGCCTTGCGCCACGCGATCAGCGGGCCGATGCCGGTGAGCGCCAGCAGGGCGAGCCCGAGCGGCACGTTCACCTGATTGAAGAACGGCGGTCCCACCGTGACCTTCGTGCCGCGGACCGCTTCCGAGAGGATCGGGAACAGCGTCCCCCAGAGCACCGAGAACGCGACGCCGACGAGCAGCAGATTGTTGAAGAAGAAGCTCGCCTCGCGCGACAGTGCGCTTTCCAGCCTGGTCTCAGTGCGCAGCAGGTCCCAGCGCG
>Ga0153915_10002539_pt1 | contig 16618 bp, 9 predicted proteins | sample Opewatmetagenome_2_FD_107003 | JGI IMG/M metagenome (GOLD analysis project Ga0153915, IMG submission 107003) | Freshwater wetland microbial communities from Ohio, USA - Open water 3 Core 3 Depth 3 metaG | ecosystem: Environmental > Aquatic > Freshwater > Wetlands | place: USA: Ohio, Lake Erie...
AGAGCTTTTGTTCAATCATCCCATAGGAAGCCGTTAAAAATCTGCATTCCGGAGCAAGTCCGATCATCTCGCTTCCCTGACCGCCTTTGGCCGCGATGATGCTGGCAACACAGGTTCCATGGGCCATATTGTCATAGACTTCGGTATGATATCCTCCGGGAGCATAGAAGCCGGGGATCAAATGCTCTTTGAGATCCGGATGAAAAAAATCGAAGCCGTTGTCGATCACTCCAACCAGAACGTCCGGACTTCCTTTGGTCAACTGCCACGCTTCGAGAATGTGGAGCTTCTCGAAGAGCGCTTTCTGTTTGGGGAAAGGCGCATCTTTTCCTGGAGTTTGGCCTGATGGTGATGAAAATCCCAGACTCAGTATCAAGCCGCAAAAAAGAGACATAAGGATTTTTTTGAATCCCCTATTGAAAGATCGAAATCCAAACATAATCGCCCCCTTTTCCGCGTTTATTATTATATTTCTCATCCGAATCTAAACATCAGAATCCCCCAGAGGCCGTGAAAAAAAAGGAATGAACAGAACAAAGCCCAGAGCCAATTGAAGGAAGGCATGAAAAAATAAACGGGAAACATGGAAAGATAGACGGTCATGAGGGTTCCCGTATTAGCTTTGTGAAATAGTTGACTTTCCCGCTCATCCATTTTTTTGCGTTTAAAGAAAGCTAAGACCGCGATGAAGGAACCAAAGACGGAGCCGACGTCACCGAAAATAAGAACTGCAATAAAGGTAATGAGACCGATGGTCATTTCGACCGCAAAATAGCGATTATGGCTAATAATTTTTCTCATGGTTCCCCTCCCTTGAAATGAAAAAGACCTCTTCAACGGTTGTTCCGAAAAATTCAGCCAATTTCAACGCCGTCAAAACCGAAGGGTTGAATTTCCCCAGCTCTATCGCATTGATCGTCTGACGGCTGACGTCTATAGCCTCAGCGAGCTCTTCCTGGGTGATATCCTTTTTTGCTCTTAAGACTCTGAGATTGTTTTCCAGCTTCATGTTTTCATATCCGTAGAATAATGTAAACTATAATTTACAAAATGTCAAGTACTATTGTCATTTCGACTGATATTTTATATCTTGCGGGTTTAATCTTGCGCCTATTTTTAGGAATGGGACCAATCCGGGGGTCAAACCTACTCGTTACGCAGGCTCCCCTGGAAAAAAACGCGTAACGAGTAGGTTTGACCCCGGATTTTGATCCAGAATGGAAGATAAATAGTTGCCCCCCGGCAACCCGGCCGGATTGAAGCACTTATCCTTCTTGATCCACCAAGGTCGATTGTGAGTATTAGCGATGATAGTCGATACCGACCTAATTCATCTGCGCACTTCCTTAAGATGAATCTTCCAACCGGAAGTCTACCAGACTCCCGGGGGAGCCGCATCACATCCTCATGTTATCTATCCCCAAATTTGCAGCGCGTGAGCTCTTCCGTCCGTGGCCGAAGTGGGGGATTTTATTTTCGGCATTGCTCGATCTGCGCGTCGAGCTTTTGCTGCTCCCGAGGCGAGAGCTGCCCGTAAAACTGGTCCTTGTAATGCTTAAAATATTGCAGACTCCGACCCTTATCCCCTTTGGCAAGATAAGAGACGCCCAGATTGTATAGAGCGTAGCCGAAATCCGGCTTCAACTCGACCGCCCTGGTCCAATGGGCAATCGCCATATCCAGTTCCCCGGACAGGGCGCATGCCGTTCCCAGCCCGTTATGCGGAGAAGCGTAATCCGGAGCTAAACTGATAGCCTTCTTGAATAAATCCGATGCTTTGAGATAAAAGTCCGGTGATTTTGTCTTTTGATATTGCGACAGATACAAGGAGCCCAAGTTGTTAAGGACAACAGGATAGTTAGCATCAAGGGACAGAGCTTTCTCATAAGCTCGGCGGGCCTCCGGCAAGTCTCCCTTTTTCCAATAGGCTACGCCCAAATAATTCCAGGCTTCGGGATCGTAATCAATGATCGCCAGACCTTTTTTGAGAATCTCGATGGCTTCATCCGGCGCTTCGAAATCGGCCAGGAAAATCCCCAGGGTCGTCACGATCCGATAGCTGGAAGGGTTGAGTTGGTACCCGCGGCGCAAGACGTCCAACGCATCCCTCCATTGTTTCTGCTCCTTGTAGATGGTCGCCAAATACGTATATGCAAGGTCAAAATCTTTTCGCTCGGCAAGGATCTCTCGAAGGAGAGCGCTCGCCCGTTCAAGGTGCCCCTGATGGTAAGCGCCCATAGCGTTCATGAGCTTGGACTGGTACGGCAACAGCAGTTTTAGATCATCCTCGCGAGCAAAAGTTTTCTTTGGGGCTCGTGAGATCGAAGACACGTAACCCAGACTGGCCAGCTTTTCCCGCGCCTCCGCGTCTGGCTTTATTGTGCCCGAGGAGATTTTGCTGGATGATCCGCTCGCCAGCAGCCGACCTAAGGCCTCTTGATGCCGCCGGACATCAGTGGACCCGGCTAGGTTCTTCGTTTCCGCGAAATCCGTCTCGAGGTCATAGAACTCTGGGATCGGGGAATCGACATATTTTTCCCTTTTGGAGATGAACCCCCGAAGAGGGGCCCAGCCCCGGCTGTAGTATGGATAGAGGGACTCAAAATAGATCGCCCGCTCTGGAAGGCGCCTGCCTTTGACGACGGGAAGGAGCGAAAGGCCTTCGACGGAAGCAGGCGCGGGGATATCGAGGACATCGCACACAGTCCGGAAAATATCAGCATGACAGACGTCTTGGCCGGACCGCCCGGGTCTAAAGCCGGGAATCGAGAGGATGAGAGGCACATGAAGCGTCGCGTTATAAGCGAAATAGCCATGGGTCGTCTCGCCGTGCTCCCCCAGGGATTCCCCATGATCTGCGGTGAAAATAATGAGGGTCGAGCCCATAAGATTTTGTCTCCGGAGGGACTCAAAGAGCTTGGCCAAGACGGAATCTACGTAGGCGATTTCGCCGTCATAGGGCCGGTCTTTGTATCGCGTCCTGAACGGCTCGGGCGGATCATACCGCTGATGGGGATCGAAACAGTGGATCCAGAGAAACCAGGGTTGGTGTTGTTGGCCGAGCCATTTCATGGCGGGCTGGATGACCGCTTCGGCCTTCCGTTCGACATAGGAGAATTCCTGGGCCCCCAGGTTGCCGTAGTTATCATCATAAACATCGAATCCCTGATTCAAGCCGAACCGAGAATCGAGCGGGAAGGCACCGATAAACGCGCCAGTAGAATAGCCCGAGGATTTTAAGATTCTGGCCAAGGTCACGGAATCCGGGCTGAGGATAAAATTGGCATTATCGTGAATGCCGTGGCGGAGGGGGGTCGTCCCAAGGAGGATATTGGTATGGGAAGGAAGGGTCGTGGGCGTATGAGCGAAGGCTCTCTCAAAAAGGAAGCCCCGCTCCGCCAGGCTGTCTATTGCAGGAGTGAACGAATCGGGGTGGCCATAGCAGCCGAGCCTGTCTGCCCTCAATGTATCCACCGTGATCAACAGGACGTTCGGCCGCTCCGGCCGTTCTTTCGAGCCGGCGGATGGGACAAAGGTGACGAGCACGAACACGATGGCCCAGGCGGTCTGGAAAGACCGGCCAAGCCCACGGAGCGTCCGAAGGCTGAGGTGTCGCCTGGTTTCGTTGCTCATCATTCTTATCCATTATATCGCGGCTGAAGCTTTTCATGAAAATAAAAGGGGACGACCCCCCGAAGGGCCGTCCCCGATTACCACGCGCATGCCTGTTTAGAAATTGAACCTGACTCCGAATCGAAAAACCCGGGGGCTGAGGATCGTCAAGTCCTGGTTGAAGTTGGATGAGGTGATCCTGTTTTCCTTTTTCAGGGAGTGGGCGGAGTTCGTAATGTTGAACGCGTCGGCGGTAAGCGCCACCGATGTACCCTCCGAGACCTGGAAGCTTTTTTCGATCCTGAAGTTGAGCGTCCAGAACGCCGGCAACCGCTGGTCTCCAAATTTTCCGGCGCTGCCGTCCGGGTTGCCGTAAATCCTCTTATTTCCAATGCCCGGCAGGTTGATGAGAACATTGGTCGGGTTGACGTATCCCTCCCGAATGTCGAAAACGCCGCTGAACGTCACGCCGAAGGGAAGCTGATAGAGGCCGGAGAGCTTGAACATCCATCGAGAGTTGACAAAGACGCCCCGGATCCCCGAGCCGCTGCTTTCAGGAGCGACCACGCCGCCATCAAAATACTGCTGATTGTTCAGACCTTCTTCAAGGACGTAGGGATAGGTCCCGAGGATGACATCGTAGATGTGGCCGAGAAACTCGCCCTTGTAAAATCTTTTCCAGTCCGAAATGGTGAAGGAAGCGTTCGTCATCCAGCGGTTCGAGAGCCTCTTGGTGAGCACGATCTGAGCGCCTAGATAGCGGTCATAGGCCTTTTTGTGGTTCGTCCGATACTCATAGGGGAAATATTCGTAGCGGCCGTAGTAATCGTAGCCGGTCGTGCTGTCGGTCCCAGCCTTATAGTAATTGTCGGCCGTTTCGAGCCTTTCGTCCAGCATCATGGCCTGGGTCCAATTCTGACGATGGTACTTCTTGTAGAAAAATTCGAGCCGGGCGGCGAAATCCGTGACCAGCTCTTTCTCATAGGACAGGCTGATTTCGTCCAAGAGGGGGGAATTGTAATTAGGGTCGAACTTGTTCAAAGCCGCGATGGCGCTGGGGTTTTCAGGATTCACGTTATTGCTGGAGATCCAATAAGCCGGATTATTGGGATCTTCCAAGGTCCCGGCGTCCCAATTGTATCCGAAGAGCTCATCGGCGGTAACCCTTCCGTCGTGGTTCAGGTCCTGCCAGAGGACATCGATCTCGGAGGCGCCGACAGGGTTGATGAAATCAGCCATGGAGTTTCCGGACTGAGATCCGTAGCGGGCGATTGAGAATTTGATGATGTCTTTGCCGTTGCCGAATAGGTCATAGCTCAAGCTGAGCCGCGGCGAGAGAACTTTCCAGGCAACACCGGGGTCATATTTATCCAGCTTGACGGCGGGCATATAAGAGGACAACCACGGCGAGGCCGGGATGTTCAGGTTTTTGACCATGGATTTTTCCTGGTCATACCGGAGGCCGAGGTTGATGGCCAGCCGGCCATAGGTGATCGTATCTTGGAGGTAAAAGGAGAACCGGTTGAAGCCGTCGTTGACGAGGTTATCCCGCAGGAGCTGAGCCATCCACCATTCGCCGGTCGGCATTGTCGAGTCAGGGCCTTCGTAGTTCAAGATGACGTTGCCTTCGTAGAGGTCGTACGTCGTCGTTGTCGCGCTGACATAATCCACGCCAAACTTGAATTCATGGTCCCCGCCCAGCAGCTTTTCTTTGAACAGGACTCCGTTGAAGCTGAGATTCAGCTGGTTTCTGTCCGTCCCATAGTCATCGGGATTTCCAGTCATGTAAAATTGGGGATAGTTGAGGTTGGTCGTGTAGGCCCCGGACCCATCGGACGTGCGGTGGCCTTTCGAGGGGATCAAGGCGAAACCGCCGTTGGTATAGATGACCTTCCCGGCTAGGTAGAGGTTCCCGAACATCTGCTCGATCTCCCCCTTCCAAAGATAACCCGGCCCCGTCTGATTCCAGAGCGTATCGGGGGCTTGTTCGGTGTAGCCATAAGAGGCACGTCCCCACTTCTGCTTGTTGTCGTACTCCAGGAGGAAATTCGCCCGCGTGGATTTGGTCAGTTGCGCATCCAGCCGGGTATATCCGGAAGACAACCAGGTCTTGTCGGACAACCCGGTCAGGGCCAGCTTGTCGATATCCTGGACTCCCCATGATCCGAAAAACCACAGTTTGTCCTTGATCACGGGACCTCCGAAGTTGCCGCCGTAGAGGTAAACCTTGTTGATCCCGGCCGCCGTGTAGCCTACATCCTTCAACGCCTGGGGAACATTATCGGACTGCCAATTCCTGTCCGCCGCGTCGAGATAAAACATTCCCGAATACTTGTTCCCTCCGCGCCGGGACACGAGGTTGATCTGGACTCCGCCGGTCTGGGAGCGGATGTCGTTGTTGCCGTAGTTGATCTGAATCTCCTCGTAGCTGGCAATATTGACGTATGAGGGAGCTGCTCCCAAGGCAGAATTATCCGTGATGTTGGCGCCGTCGATGTTCCACGTGTTGTCATCCGACGAGGAGCCCAGGCCATAATAGGACGACTGCTGTCCGCCTTCCGCTCCGCCGACATCCTGGCGGTCGATCAGCATGCCCGGGATGAGCGCCATGATCACCCATGGATTGCGGGCTGTGGGAAGACGCATGATCATGTCCTCGCCGACGGTGATGCCGACCTGCGCCTTTTTAGTGTCGATAATAGGAGCCTTGCCAACGACAACGACTTCCTCCTTGATTGGAGATTGCTCGAGGACGAGATCGAAGTTGAGGTCTTTGCCGAAAGAAACAATGAGCTTTTCCCGGATGAGCGTCTTGAACCCTTTGAGCTCCAGTTTCAGGGTGTAATCATTGGCCACCGGCAAATTCAAGAAGCGGAAGTTGCCGCCTTCCGAAGAGATGGCAGACATGGGGGCAATTTTCGAGCCGGTCAATGTCACACTCACGCCGGGAAGGATAAGCTCGTTGGAGTCCCTGACGATGCCTTTAATCGACCCGAATTCCTGGGCCTTAACATCGAGCCCGGCAAAATAAAAAAAGACAAGAGTCAAGACGATCAATAAAACAAGCTTTTTCATCTAATCCTCCATTTTTCTTGATTCTAAAAAACCCTTCCCCGAGAGCGACGCTGCGCTCCCCTTGAGGCCATGGTCGAATGAATCCTCTTCTCCATCCTCACCTCCTAGTCCAGCTTCAAGGCCAGCGGCCCGGCTGAAAACGGGATTATTGAGTTCAGTGTTTTTCTTCTTCGCTTTGTAATAAAGCAAGAGCCGTGCCAATAAATTTTAGGGGGGATGGAAGGCCTAACTCGCTCATAACCGCGTCAATTTTTTAGACGCCGTGGTTTATTAAAGGAAGAAGGCCTCGGGCTAAAAGAAAGAAAATAAAATATTTGCAGCGCCCGTGGATCCAATTGTCTAGTTATTTGACATTGTCCTCAAATCGAGGTTCCGGAGATGCCTCCTTAGCGACTCTAAGATCCGACACGCTTCAGATTCTCTACCCATTTCCCTGTCAATTTCTCCGAGAGGCGTGGGATTCTTTTGATCTTTCCCGGACATAGCTCTCTGCGTTCTTGGGATGGCATAGATTTTGCAGAAAGACTTTTCCGAATGCTATTTTCGCCGGGACCTATCCCGGTCGTGAAGGAAGGGCGGCTATGACAAAGACAATTGTCGGCCTGTTTATCGCGAGTTTATTCCTTGGCTCTTCTGAAGGAAGGCAACCGGCCTTCGAAAAGATCCATGAAGCCGTTCAAAAAGGGGATGTTCCGCTTGTCGAACAAATCCTGTCCGAAAATCCGGACGCGGCCAATGCAGAAGAGAGGGGCGGCTATAAGCCTCTCCACCTGGCCTCGTATTACGGCCAGAAGGCTGTCGCCGTTCTCCTGATCGAAGCGGGCGCAAAGCTCAACGCGAAGTCTAGAAGCTACGGCTGGACCGCCCTGCACTGGGCCGCGGTCCGCGGAAATGAGGAGATGGTCGATTTGTTATTGGCGGAAGGGGCCAGGGTTAACGTTCGCGACGATGTGGGAAGGACCGCTCTCCTTCTAGCGGCCCGGCGGGGTTGGGCCAATATCGTCCAGATGCTCATCGACCGGCATGCTTCTATCACCCTGCCGGACCGCGGTGGAATGACTCCCCTTCACGCGGCTGTCCGGAGCAGCCAGCCCAAGACAGTGGTGATCCTTCTCTCCGCAGGCGCGTCCGTGAAGGCCAAAGATAGATCGGGCGCGAGGCCTCTTCATGTAGCATCCTGCATCGGTCAGGCAAGAATCGCCGGAATCCTCATCAGCTACGGTGCATCTCTGGATGTCCAGGATGAAAAAGGTGACACACCCCTCCACGTCGCCGCCTCGTGCGGGTCCAAGGAAGTCGCGGCTCTGCTCTTGAAAAAAGGCGCCCGGGTCCAGACGCGGAATCGTTCCGGAAAAACCCCCCTCGACTTGGCTATTCAATCCGGTCAGAAAGAGATCGTCAAGATTCTAAAATCGGCGGAGAAAAACAAATAATCAGGCTATTTTTTGATCTTGAACTTGTTGAGCTTGTTGTCCAGGGTTTGACGCGTGATTTTCAAAATTCTGGCGGCTTCGCTCTTGCGCCATCGTGTCGCCCGAAGAACCCGGCCGATATGACTCTTTTCCAGCTCCTCCAAGGACTCAAGGGGCGAAAGGAGAGCCGCGCCTCCGGCCCGGATATGGGGAGGCAGGTCCTCCGACCGGATCACGTCTCCGACTCCGAGGACGACGGCCCGGTCGATACAATTCTTCAACTCCCGAATATTGCCGGGCCAGCCGTAGGAGAGAAGAAGTTGACTAGCCCTGGCCGAGATCGTTTTCGCCCGACCGGCGACGAAATGCTCGGCCAGTGCAAGGATATCTTCCTTGCGCTCCCGAAGAGGGGGCATTTTGATCGAGACAACGTTCAAGCGATAAAAAAGGTCCTCCCGGAACTTTCGCTCTTCGACAGCCCGGCGCAGGTCCTTGTTGGTCGCCGCAATCACCCGGACGTCGACGGGCAATGTCCGCTGGCCTCCGACCCGCTGGATTTCCTTTTCCTCCAGAACCCGGAGGACCTTGGACTGTGTGTCCAGGCTCATATCGCCGATCTCATCGAGGAAGATCGTCCCCCCGTCGGCAATTTCGAATTTTCCCTGCCGGGCGCTGACAGCCCCTGTAAAGGCCCCTTTTTCGTGCCCGAAAAGTTCGCTTTCGATCAATTCTTTCGGGATGGCAGCGCAGTTGACCGCAACGAACATGCTCCTGTTCCGGGCGGAGAGGGCGTGGATGGCCTTTGCCGCCAACTCTTTGCCCGTTCCTGTCTCTCCTTCGATAAGGATGGTGATATCCGTCGGCGCGGCCTTTTTAATCGTGCCGATTGCCTGCTTCATTTTGTCGGAGTTTCCGATCAGCTCAAACGTCGGCTTGAGGGCATCGACCAAGCGGGTGTTTTCCTGGAGGACCTGGCGGTGAAGAATAGCGTTTCCCAAGGCCAGTCCGGCCAGATGGCTAAGCGAGACAAGAAAGACGAGGTCTTCCTGGCCGAACCGGCCGGCCGAAGCCCGGCTGTCGAGGTAGATGACTCCGAGGATTTTTTCCTTGAAGAGAAGCGGGACGCAGAGGGCGGAGCGGATTTCGTATTCCTGGATGCTTCGGGCGTCGCTAAATTGTCCATCCTGGAGGGCGTCGAGCGTCAGGACGGAAATTCCATCTCTCAAGGCTTTGTCGAGGATCGTCCGGCTAACTCCGATTTTTTCCGGACTCCTTTCGCCGGAGCGATCCCGGAGATGCAGGTGGCACAACTCCCCAGAGATCTCGTCGACCAGGCCGATAAGGCCGCGCTCGGCGTCGAGGGTCCGAAAGGCGACATTCAACGTTTCATCGAGGAGCGGGGAGGTGTCTTCCAGGGAGGAATGCACGCTATTGGCAAACTGATAGAGAAGCATGAGACGCTGGTGATCCATTTGAAGAAGGGCGAGATCTTTAGCCCCGATCGAATCGGTCTGAAGCGAGACGGTTTGACGCGTGTCCAGAGCGACGAGTTCGGCGAATTCATCCACCGGGACGCCTCTCTCGAGATATTCGATATGAGGGACGGCCGAAGATTCTTCCAGGCAGAAGATGAGAGTCGAGCCGCCGATCTGAATCGCGTCTCCGTCTTGAAGTCGATGACGCGAAATGAGGTTCTCGTTGACGCGGACTGGATGCCTGCCCCCCAGGTCGCGGATTTCGTAGGCGCCGTCCTCAAGCCGGACCACTTCGGCATGGTTCCGAGACACATAGGGATCCTCGAGGACGATGTCGTTTGTTCGCTTCCGGCCGATCGTCGTCGTCGCTTTGGTCAGCTCGATCGTCCCCCCTCGGGAATCCTTTTCCATCCTCACCAGAAAAGGCATCGTCCGGTCACCAGGACTCTTATATCGCCGGACGTATCTGAAGTCAAGAGACACGGAATCAGGATTGACAGCTCGAAACTCATCGGATAAGATTTTAAAAGGGGCTTAAGCTCAGTCATGGCAATCTCCTGTCCTCACTGCCAAGCATCTAATCCGGACGATTCCCGCTTTTGCGGCAACTGCGCCACGCCTCTTCTCCCATCGGATTCCGCGGACCGTCCTACGCTCGAGCTTCGGACTCCAGTTCGGGGACTCGCCCGGGGCGCCTTGTTCGCCAAAAGATATGAAGTCATCGAGGACCTGGGCGAGGGAGGCATGGGTCGCATCTATCGCGTCCTCGACCGCACGATCAACGAAGAAATCGCACTCAAGCTCATCCGGCCCGAAGTTGCCGCCAACCCGAGGACGATCGCCCGCTTCTCCAATGAACTCAAGGTCGCCCGGAAAATATCCCATAAGAACGTCTGCCGGATGTATCATCTGGGGGAAGAGGCCGGGACGCATTTCATTACGATGGAGTTCGTGGACGGCGAAGACCTCAAGACGATGCTGAAAATGACCAAGCCGTTCAGCGAAAAAACGGCCGTCGGCATCGCCCGCCAGGTCTGCGAAGGGTTGGCGGAAGCCCACCGACACGGGATCGTCCACCGGGATCTCAAGCCGAGCAATGTGATGATCGATCGCGAGGGAAATGTCCGTATCCTGGATTTCGGGATCGCCAAAAGTGTGGAAGCGGAGGGGCTGACGAGGACGGGAGCGATGATCGGGACGCCGGAATACATGTCCCCGGAGCAAGTGATCGGTGAAGAGGCGGACCCGCGCTCGGATATTTATGCTCTGGGCATCGTTCTTTATGAGATGATGACCGGGCGGCTACCTTTCCAAGGAGACAATCCTTTGTCGATTGCCATGCAACACCGGACCAGTGAAGCCGCACCGCCCATCGAACTGAACCTTCGGATCTCGGAGGATTTAAACCGGATCATCCTCAAATGCCTCGAGAAGTCTCCGGACAACAGATACCCGAACGCCGAAGCTCTCAAAAACGACCTGGTCGCGCTCCAAGGATCCGCAGATAAAAGCCCACACTCTATAGCCAAAGCAAAAGTCTCGCGAAATACTAAACCGTCCGGACTCCTCCGTCGATGGCAGCTGGGACTGATACTGATACTCGCCGCCGTAGTCGTGGTCGGCGGAATCATCAGTATTATGCGCAAAAAAGAACCTCCTTCCCCGCTTGCGGTTAGCCATACCCTGGTGGTCCTGCCGTTCGAAAACCTCGGCGCTTCCGGAGACGAATATTTCGCCGACGGGATTACAGAAGAGATCGCCAATCGCCTCTCGGGTTTGCACGGGATCAGCATCATCTCCCGGACAAGCGCTCAGCAATATAAGAAAACGTCCAAAACGATCCGACAGATCGGAGAAGAACTCGGCGTAAATTATATCCTCGAAGGCACGGTTCGCTGGAACAGGGCGCCATCGGAGAAAGGGCGAGTCCGGATCACTCCCAAGCTCGTTCGAGTCGCCGATACGACACAAATCTGGTCCCAAACCTATGACCGGGTCCCCGAAGATGTTTTCTCTGTCCAAGCGGAGATTGCCGAGGCAGTCGCCAAGGAGCTCGATATTGCGATTTTGGAACCCGAACGAGAAGCCTTGTCGGCCCGTGCCACTAAGAACACGGACGCCTATGACCTTTTGCTAAAAGCCCGAGGTTTCATGGAGGCGGCGTACACAAGATTGGACCGCCATTCATTGGACGATGCCGTCCAATTGCTGGAAAATGCGGTCGAATTGGATCCAGGTTTCAGCCAAGCGTTTCTAGCTCTTTTCGGCTGCCACGACTTCTACTATGCAAGCGGCCTCGACACAACGCCGGGACGTCTGGCCAAGGCCAAATCGGCTCTTGACCGGGCGCTTGAGCTCGAACCGGATTCTCCCCAGGCTAGAATCGCCTTGGGGATTTATTACTATCGAGGCTTTAAGGACTTCGAACGGGCTAGCCAGATCTTCGAGTCCATCCAAAGAGAGTATCCCAACAGCATCCCTCCCGAGATCCTCGGTTATATCCAGAGGCGGCAGGGCAAGTTTGAAGAAGCCTTGGCCACTATGCAGAGCGGCTTCAAGCTCAATCCCCGTTCCTTGGACACGGCCAATCAGATTGCCGTGAGCTACCTGGCATTGCGCCGCTTTGACCAAGCCGATGCCTGGTACGCCCGAGCCATTCAAATTAATCCTGAGTTCCTGAGCGCCAGAATCGGCCGCGTTGAACTCAACTATTTCTCGCGAGGAGAGACTGAGGACGTCCGCGCCGTTTTTGACTCTCTGCCTCAGGACGCAATCCCAATCGCTTCAAAATTTTTCCTAGGGTGGTTAGAGCGCCGGTTTGATGACTGCTTGAAGATCATCGCCACTATGCCTAAGGACGCTATTGAAGAAGCGCAATTTTATGCCAACCGCGATTTGCTGAACGCGTCTGTTTGCTGGGCCAAAAATGATAAATCCAGGGCCAAGAAACATGCGGAAATGGCCAGGCTTTTTCTTGAGAAGGCGCTCAAGGATCGTCCCGACGACCCCCGGCTTTATATAGCCTTGGGCAAAACTCTGGCCTATTTAGGCCTTAAAGAAGAGGCCATCAAGCTCGGAAAGCAAAGCCTGAATCTTTGTCCCATTACCAAAGACGCGGTCGATGCTCCATATTATATCTACGATCTGGCCTCGATCTATTCCATCTTGGGACAGCCTGAAGACGCTATCAATGAGCTGGAATATCTCCTTTCCATCCCGGCCGGGATGGTCGCAACGGTTGCTTTTTATCGGCTCGACCCTCAATGGGATCCCATCCGCCACCTTCCCAGGTTTCAGAAGCTTGTCGGGATCCAATGAATTATCCCGTGCCGTCCTAGTGTCCCGTCTCGAAAATCTCTTTCTAAAGTCCTCCGCATAGACGGGACACTTCCAGGGGGGAGTCAAGCTCCCCCCTCGGCGCTTCGCTCCGCTCCGCTGACCCCCTGAGGGGGGCCCCTCCGCCCCCCTCAAACTCCCCGGCGGTTGCGCGTTCAAGGGAGTATCTTAATTTATGCAAGTTATTTGCGAGACGCGCAACTAGGCGCGTTCGTAACTTTTTTTTGCATATTGAAGTCGTTGTTCCTTCAATTTCTCCCTGACGGATCATTGGCACAGAAATTGCATACCGTTTCTTGGGGAAATGAGCAATGGAGATCGCCGTAAAAACCGAATTTGAGATAAAAACAAGAGCTCAGGCTCGGTCGAAAAAACTTTGCAGAATGCATCCATTGGATTCATTTATGCGTATATATACATGGAGCCGGCATGATGAAAAACCGGAAATTCTTGAACCCCACGGGATGCCGGCCGGGCTATTGAACTGAGGTGGCCATTATGGTCTGCCCGAACTGCCAATTCGACAATGAGGAAGGAACTCATTATTGCCGGAAGTGCTCGTCGCGCTTGGCTCCCGGCGGCACGACTGTCACCCCTGATACGATAACGCTGGACACTCCCCCGCCGGCCCCCTCAGCCTATTCAAAATTTGCCGGAAGATTCCGCATCCTTGAGGAAGTCGGAACCGGGAGCATGGGAACAGTTTATAAAGCCCTGGACGAAAAAATCCACGACATCGTTTCCCTAAAGGTCTTAAAGCCCGCTTGGGCGTCCGACCGTAAGTCCGTGGAACGCTTTCAAAACGAAATCCGCCTCGCCCGCAAGATATCTCATAAAAATATCTGCCGACTTTACGATTTTGGCCAAGACGACGGCCACTGCTATCTAACGATGGAATTCGTAACCGGCCAGGATCTCAAGACGGTCCTGAAGATGATGAAGCCTTTGAGCGGCCGGACGGCCGTGGGGATCGCCCGCCAGATCTGCGAAGGGCTGGCCGAAGCCCACCGGCTCGGGATCACCCATCGGGATCTCAAACCGAGCAATATCATGATCAACAGTGAAGGAACTGTCAGGATCATGGATTTTGGAATCGCTCACTCCCTCGAAACAGACGGCGATCCGATCGGCGCCGTCGTCGGAACGCCCGAATACATGTCCCCTGAGCAGGCGGAAGGCAAGACATTCGACGCCCGTTCGGACATCTATTCTTTGGGAGTCATCCTCTTTGAGATGGTGACAGGGCAGCGTCCCTTTAACGGCGGGACGTTTTTCGGGCTGGCGATAAAACACAAGGTCGAAAAGCCCCGCGATCCCAGGGATTTCGCTCCTCATCTTCCCCGTCCGCTAGCCCGGTTGATCCTCAGATGCTTGGAAAAAAATCCCGACATGAGGTATCCAAACGCCGGGGCGCTTCTGAAGGATTTAGCCGCTATTGACGACGCATTATCCGCGCCAAAAACCCCTTCCTCGGCCAGGACGTCCTTCTTTTCCTTTGTTTCCCGCATTTTTGGGAGAAGACGCTGGCTGACGGCCCTCGCCGTCGGCCTTCTTATCATTCTGATCGGGTTCTCAATCGCGACCGTCAAAAAAACTGGGCCCCTGCCCCCTTTGACAAAGAAGATGCTGGCCGTGCTTCCCTTTGAGAATCTAGGCCAGCCCGAGGATGAATATATCTCCGACGGGATCACCGACGAGGTTATCAGCCGGCTCTCCAACCTTCAGGGTTTGGGCGTGATTTCACGGACGAGTGCTATGGTTTACAAGACGAATCGCAAGACCGTCCCTCAGATTGGACGGGAACTCGGAGTGGAATATGTCCTCGAAGGGTCTGTGCGCTGGGACCATGGGAAAGTGGGCAAAAGCCCCATGCGCGTGACACCTCAGTTGATTCGGGTGGCCGACGACACGCCGCTTTGGACGGACACGTATGACGTGCCGACAAAGGATATCTTCGCCCTTCAGTCCGAGATTGCCGAGGAGGTGGCCCGTAAGCTCGACTTGGCTCTTCTCGAGCCCGAACGGAAATCCTTGAAAGCCCAGCCGACGGAAAATCTGAATGCCTATGACGCCTATCTCCAAGCCCGGAAGATGGAGTATACAGCTTGGACGTCCTGGAAGTCCGAGGACCTTCTGGCGGCCGTGAACCTGTTTGAAAAAGCTATTAACAACGATCCCGGTTTTGCTCTGGCTTATGCCGACCTCTCGCAAATCCATTCCAGGATCTATTTTTTTGGCTTTGACAGAACAGACCAGCGCCTGGCCAAGGCAAGGGCTGCGGCCGACAAAGCGCTTTCGCTCCAACCCGAACTTCCGGAGGCGAAACTTGCGCTAGCCTATTATTACTACTGGGGATATCTGGATTACGAAAGCGCCGTCCAACTTTTGGAATCGATAAGGAAAACCCGGCCGAATATGCCCCTGGAAACGCTGGGCTATATTTGGAGGCGTCAGGGCCGATGGGAACGCTCCCTGGCCATGATGGAAGAAGCCTTTAAGCTTAACCCTCGCTATCCCCAACTCGCCTATGAGATCGGTTTGTCCTATTTGGCCATGCGGCGATATGAGTCGGCCGAGGAATGGTTTAACCGTGCCCTCTCTATTAATCCCGTACTTCTCACTCCACAGCTACAAAAAGCAGCCTTAGCGATTCTCGCCTACGGGGATACCGCAAAAGCCCGGAATCTTCTCGCCTCCGCACCCGCTCATTTTCTAACCCAGCACATGTGGCTAAAGGTGGACTTAGCGGAACGGAATTGGCAGGGCGCGCTCAAACGGCTGGCCGCGATTCCCGTGGATATCTACGAAGGCCAGCACTTCTATTTTCACAAGGATTTGGCTTATGCTGAAGTGTACCGATTCATGGGCGATATCGTTCGAGCAAGTTCCCATGCGGAGAAGGCAAAACGAACGCTGGAGACGGCGATAAAAAAAGCGCCTGATGACCCGAGGCTAAGGGCGGCCTTAGGATTAGCCTCCGCTTATCTGGGCCGCAAGGAAGAAGCCATCAGTGAGGGTTTGCGTGCCGTCAATCTCTATCCCGTCTCCATGGACGCTGCTCAAGGCTCAACCTACGTTCACATACTGGCCAGGATCTATACGATCTTGAATGAGAAAAAAAAGGCTATTGAACTCCTGCAATACCTTCTGTCCATCCCCACCTGCGAATACATCTGGGATATCGTATCCTTGTCCTACCTGCGCTTGAATCCGGAGTGGGACTCCTTGCGTTCGGACTTGCGCTTCCAGGGGTTGAAAGAAAATCGTTTTTAGGAAAGACTTCCCGGCCGATCGCCAAGTGACCTGCCGCCGGTCAATGTACCGCTTCTGAAGCGAGATTTTCAAGCATCCAGGCCATTTTATTTTAACCGAGGGCAAGCCTGCGCAGAGATCCCGGCCGCTCCGGATCAGGCCGTTCCGGCTAATTTCGACAGCTTCCAGCAATCCTTGCAGAGCGGCTCATGCCCGTGGCCGCGCTTGCGGAAAAAACGGCCGCAGCGCGGGCATTCGATCATCTCCGGCTCGGGATCTTTGGGTTTTTCCAGCCCCTTGCTTTTATGAAAAGCAGAGAACGAAAGAGACGACATGTCTCCGCTCTTCCCCTAGGATGATCCCATTCTAACCTAAAAAAAGAAAAGACAACAAGATAATCGGGGACAAACCTACTCATTACGCACATTATCTGCCCGGAATATAATTAATAATTAG
>Ga0153915_10002540_pt1 | contig 16616 bp, 12 predicted proteins | sample Opewatmetagenome_2_FD_107003 | JGI IMG/M metagenome (GOLD analysis project Ga0153915, IMG submission 107003) | Freshwater wetland microbial communities from Ohio, USA - Open water 3 Core 3 Depth 3 metaG | ecosystem: Environmental > Aquatic > Freshwater > Wetlands | place: USA: Ohio, Lake Erie...
CCTACCTGAAGCAGGACGTCAGGGACCCGGCGTCACGCCCGATCACCTTCGCATACAACGGCGGCCCGGGGTCGTCGTCGGTCTGGCTCCACATGGGGGCGCTCGGGCCCCGGCGCATCGTCGTGACGGACGCCGGCCCCACTCCGCCACCACCGTACAAGGTGGTGGACAACGAGTCGAGCATCCTCGACCGGACGGATCTCGTCATGATCGATCCGGTGGGAACCGGGGTGAGCAAGGCGGTCGGGAAGAAGAAGGACAAGGACTTCTGGGGCGTGGATCCGGATATCGAGTCGGTGAGCGGATTCATCAAGCAGTTCGTCACCGAGAACGGGCGCTGGAGCTCGCCGAAATACCTGCTCGGCGAGAGCTACGGCACCACGCGTTCGGCGGGGATCGTGGACTGGCTGCAGAACCGCGCGGGAATGTCGTTCAACGGGGTCGTGCTGGTCTCGGTCGCGCTGGACCTGGAAGCCATCTTCAATGCGCCGGGCAACGACCGCCCGTTCCCGCTGTTCGTTCCGACCTACGCCGCAACCAGCTGGTACCACAAGGTGCTGCCCGTGCAGCCCGCCGAGCCCGGACCGTTCCTCGAGGAGGTCAGGGCGTGGGCGCTGGGGCCCTACACGGCGGCCCTGATGAAGGGCGACGGCATCGGCGACGCCGAGCGGGATACCGTCGCCGAGCAGCTGCACCGGTACACCGGGTTGTCGGTGGACTACATCCGCAAGGCGAACCTCCGGGTGACCGAGGGGGAATACACCCAGGAGATCCTTCGCGAGCATGCAAAGACCGTCGGCCGCCTCGACTCGCGGTTCACCGGTGTCACCTTCGACCAGTTGTCCCAGAACGCCGAGTACGACCCGCAATCGTCGGCCATCAGTGCGGCATACACGGCGGCGTTCCTCGACTACTACCACCGCGAGCTGAACTTCCCGCGCGACCGGGACTACAAGATCTCTGGCAACGTCTGGCCGTGGGATTGGAAGCACAGTGCCCCGGGCGGGGAGCAGCGAATGGTGAATACCGGCCCCGATCTGGCACGCGCGCTCGGCCTCAACCCGAACCTTCGGGTGCTGGTGCTGAACGGTCTGTTCGACCTGGCGACACCGTTTCTCGCGACCGAGTACATGATGTCGCACCTGGGGCTGCCGGCCGAAGTGCGACAGCATGTCCTGATGAAGTACTACGATGCCGGGCACATGATGTACGTGAACGACGCATCGCTCAAGCGCATGAAGGCGGACGTGGCGGAATTCATCGACGCGACCGACCGGCTCGGCGGAGGCTCGTGAGCCGCCGGGGCGCCTGCCCTCGCCCCCTCTGGCGCGCCCTCCCGCTCGGCGGCATCTTGGTCGTGACGGACAACCCCTCTCATGCCTGCCATCCCGGACGGCCTCGCCAGCGCCCTCGCTGATCGGTACCACCTCGAGAAGCAAGTTGGTCAGGGCGGGATGGCGGTCGTCTATCTCGCCGAGGACCTGAAGCACCACCGCCAGGTGGCGCTCAAGGTGCTGCGGCCCGAGCTGGCCCAGGCGCTCGGCCCGCAGCGCTTCCTGCGCGAGATCCAGATCGCTGCCCGGCTCACCCACCCCAACATCCTCCCGCTGCTCGACTCCGGCGACGCCGACGGCACCCTGTTCTACGTCATGCCCTACGTCGAGGGGGAATCGCTGCGCGAGCGTCTCGCGCGGGAGGGCCAGCTGCCGGTGGACGAGGCGGTCAAGCTCACGCAGCGGGCTGCGCTCGCGCTGGGCTACGCGCATGGCCTGGGCGTGGTGCATCGCGACATCAAGCCGGAGAACATCCTGCTGGCGGGCAACGAGCCGGTGGTGGCCGACTTCGGCATCGCCAAGGCGGTGAGCGAGGCGGGCCAGACCCGGCTCACCGAGAGCGGCTTCGCAGTGGGCACGGTGCCCTACATGAGCCCCGAGCAGGCCAGCGGGCAGGCGCAGCTCGACGGCCGCAGCGACCTCTACGCGCTGGGCTGCGTGCTGTACGAGATGCTGGCGGGCAGTCCGCCCTACACCGGGCCGACGGCGCAGGCGATCACGGCGCGGAAGCTGACCGAGCCGGTGCCGCCGCTCCGCCACGTACGGGAGACGATTCCGCCGGCGCTGGAGCAGGTCGTGCTCAAGGCGCTGGCCCGGCTCCCGGCTGACCGCTACGCCACCGGCCAGCAGCTGGCCGACGCGCTCGAGGGGGCCCGCCTCACCACGACCCCGGGTGCCCCGGTGCCGGCATTCGCGCCCGCGCCGAGCCGCCGCTGGCCGGGCCTCCTGCCCTGGGCGGTGGCGCTCTCGGCCGTCGTGGCAGCAGGGGCTCTCGCGTGGCGCGGCCACGCGGGAGCTTCCGCCGAGCTTCACCTGTCCGTCAACACCCCCCGCGGCACCGAGATCTATGGGTTCGCCCCGCCGCTGGCGCTCTCGCCGGACGGGATGGCGCTCGTGTTTGCGGCGGGGCGCGACGACAGCGTGCGGCTCTACCTCCGGCGGCTCGACAGCTTCGAGACGCACGCCCTGCCCGGCACCGAGGGCGGGGATTCTCCGTTCTTCTCTCCGGACGGTCGCTGGGTCGGATTCTTTGCGCGCAAGGAGCGCCAGCTGCGCAAGGTGGCGCTGGCCGGCGGCGCGCCGGTGACGATCGCCGAGGGACTCGGGTCGGAGCCGCAGTTTGGGGTGTGGGGCCCGGACGACACGATCTATTTCGCCAACTTCCCGGATCTTCAGGTCAGCAAGGTGGCGGCGAGGGGTGGGGCCGTCGGGGCCGTCACCCACGGCAACCCGCCGAATGGGTGGTTCCGGTTCCCGCTGTCACTCACCCCGGACGGACGCCACGTCCTGGTCCTGGTGAACGGCAGCGGCTCGGCGAGCAACAGCCACCTGGACATCGTCTCCCTCGCGACCGGCGAGCATCACCTGCTGCTCGAGGGTGCAGTGGAAGGCCGCCTGGTGGCGGGCCGCTACCTGCTCTATGTGCCCTGGGACCACCACGAGATTCGCGCGCTGGCGTTCGAGCCGAAGAACCATCGGGTTTCGGGGGACCCGGTGACGGTGCTCGACAGCGTCGGCGTCTATCCCGATGGCGCGCTCTATCTCGTCGTCGCGCCCAACGGCACTCTCGCCTACGCGCCCCTGTCGCACCAGCTGGCTCCCGACGTGTGGGCGGACCTGGTCCTGGTCGGACGCGACGGACGCGCCGAGCCGCGGCGGCTGCCGCAGGGCGCCGGCCCACGGTTCTCCCCCGACGGCCGGCGGCTGGTGTACGTGGGACCGGGCCGGCATAACGCGGACATCATGCTCTACGACATCGCGAGCGGCGCCGAACGCCGCCTCGCCAGCGACGGGGCGGCGATGTGGCCCATCTTCTCGCCGGATGGCCGGAGCGTGGTCTTCAACTGGGCCGCCGGCCAGCGGGCCGGCACTCTGCTGCTGGCCTCGGCGCCGGCAGACGGCTCGGGCAGGCCGGTCCGGCTTCCCACCGACACTCTCAACCACCAGCAGCCCTTCACCTGGGCGGCGGGCGGCAGGGAACTGCTCTACACCGAGGGCCCGGGGCCCGGTGGCGACTTCGACTTGTGGGTGGCACCGCTCGCGGGAGGTGGGACCGCGCATCCGCTGATGCACACGGCGGCCAACGAGACCCAGCCAGCGGTCTCTCCGGACGGGCGCTGGCTCGCCTGGATGACCGATGCCTCGGGCCGGTTCCAGGTGATGGTGCGGCGCTATCCGGACGGGCCGGACGTTCCGGTCTCACGCGAGGGCGGCCGCGAACCGGCGTGGAGCCCCGACGGGCGCGAGATATTCTTCCGGAACCTCGTCGGGCCCAGCAGCATGATGGCGGCATCGTTTACGCCCGACGATCCGCCGCAGGTCGGGACCCCGCGCGTCCTCTTCACCGGCCGGTACTCGTATTGCTTCATCTGGTGCCGCAACTACGACGTCAGCCCCGACGGCCGCCGCTTCGTGATGGTGAAGCCGCCCGAGGGGTATACCGCGACGGGCTACTGGCCCGGCGGCAGCGAGATCCGCATCGTGCCACACTTCGACCGCGCGCTGCGGTCCCGGATGCAGTCGACCCGGTAAGCCATGGCTCATGGCTTGTCCGCCTATCCCACCCTCCTTGCATCCTCTACAGGCTCCATCCGCTGCTGAACCTCGGCTCGATCCATGGCTCCGGCACCTGGGTTTGCGCTCGGGCGTGCGGCCCCCGGCTCTGTTCCTTCGGTCTGCCCTGTCGTTCCCCCGTACCGACCCGCATATTCGCGCAGGATTGCAGCTCGCCATCCCGGGCTCCCCCGGCCCCGCCACTTGTCAGTCAGGAGAGATGCACGGTCCCCTTCTTCCCGTGAGGTGCCCCATGCGCGCATCACTTCCATACATCTGCGCCCTCGCTCTGTTGGCCCATCCCGCGACCCGGCCGCTCCTCGCGCAGGAGGACCCCAAGTCCTCCGAGCGGGGCGGTCACACGGACGCCGGCATCGCGCTGCGGGTGGGTACTCTTGGCATCGGTCTCGAAGTGAGCAAGCTGATCACCGGGCACCTCGCGGCACGGGTCGGCGGGAACTACTTCAAGCTGAGCACCACGAAGTCGCAAACCGACATCACCTACGATGCCTCCCTCAAGCTCCAGGCCTTCTCCGCGCTCATCGACCTCTTTCCGGGCAATCGCGGCAGCTTTCACGTCACCGGCGGCATCATGACCGATCCGGCCAAGGTAGACGCCAGCGGCAAGCCCGCGGCGAATGGAACTTTCACGATCAACGGAGTCACCTATACCAGCGCCCAGGTCGGCATCCTGACGGGTGAGGTGAAATTCCCGAGCGTCGGACCCTACCTGGGATTCGGCTGGGGCACCCCGGCACGTAACGGCGGCGCATTGAAGTTCCTGTTCGATCTGGGCGTGGTCATCGGGAAAGCGAAGGTTACGCTCAACGCCACTGGGGCAGCGAACAACCCGGGGCTGGCGAGCGACATCCAGGCTCAGCAGGACAAGACGCAGAGCGATGTCGAGAAGTACGCGAAGGTCTACCCGGCGCTGTCGTTCGGGCTCGCCTACCGCCTCTGATCCCCGCCAGGGGCGGGGCGGGGCTGCAAGCGCGCGGGCAATTCCGTGCTCCCACCTGGGACGGCGTGCCACCAGGGCCTCCCGGTGAGGGGCGGTCCGTGAACCAGCACCGCGCACGAGTCGGTCAGAGGCTCCAGCCGCTTCTGAACTTCGGCTTGATCCATTCCTCCGGCACCGGCACGTTCGTCACGTCGCCGGTGGATGGATCGATATCGAGCGCCTGCCGCATGCGCAGCGCCAGATTGCCCAGCAGCACCATCTGGGTGAGCGGGCCGGCGTGTCCCGCGAAGTTGGAGCCCGCCGGCTCCCCGCCCTTGCAGGCCCGCAGCCACTCGGCGTAAACGCCGGGGGACCTGGCGTACTTCGGCGCCGGAGGACTGGCAGTAAGCTCGGCGTGCCGCCTGGGATCCAGGTGGCGCAGCCCATCGCCGTAGGCGTCCGCCATGAACGCGCCATCGGTGCCGTACCAGACCTGGTTCCCGACGTCGTGATAGGGCCACTCGATCTCTGGCGGCAGCCCGACGGGCCGGGGCGGCGCCAGCTCGCCGTCGCGCCAGATGACCCTGAGCGCCGGGCGGTCGCCCTTGGCGGGGAAGTCATAGGTGATGCGCGAGACCTTGGGAGCGGTCTCGGGATAGACCCTGGTGCTCTCGGCCTCGATGTGGGCGGGGAAGCCGAGGTCGAGGGTCCAGAAGGCGGCATCCATCGCGTGCGGCGCGATGTCGCCGAGCGCGCCGACGCCGAAATCCCACCAGCCGCGCCAACGGAATGGGGCGTATGCCGGCGCATAGGGACGGTCGGCCGCTGGGCCGAGCCAGAGGTTCCAGTCGAGATAGGGCGGCGGATTGAACGCCTCGAGCGGACGCTCGATCCCCTGCGGCCAGATCGGCCGGTTGGTCCAGTAGTGAATCTCCTTCACCTGCCCGATGACGCCCGCCTCGTACCACTCACGGAGTATGCGGGTGCCCTCACCGGCATGGCCCTGGTTGCCCATCTGGGTCGCCACCTTGTAGCGGGTGGCGGCCTGCATCATCGAACGCACCTCGAAGAGCGAGTGGGCGAGCGGCTTCTGGCAGAAGACGTGCTTCCCGCCTTTCATCGCCATCATCGCCGCGGCGGCGTGCACGTGATCGGGGGTGGATACCGTCACCGCATCGATGTTCCTGGCCTCCCGGTCGAGCATCTCGCGGAAGTCGCGGTACTTCTTCGCCTTCGAAAAGGCGTTGAAGTTGTCCTCGGCGGCGTTGAGATCCACGTCGCACTGGGCGTAGATGTTCGCGCCGGCCTCCGCGACGCCCCGTACATCCGAGTGTCCCTTCCCGCCCACCCCGACGCAGGCGACGTTGAGCGTGTCGCTCGGCGCCGTGAAGCCGCGGCCCCCGAGCACGTGGCGCGGCACGATGGTGAACGCCATGCCGGCGGCGGCCACGTCGCCGACGAATTCCCTGCGGGAGACTTTGCGGTCGGACATGAGGGCTCGGCTCCTGGAAGAGTTGCGTAGGACGAGTGGCTTCCCCCCGGAGCAGACCGGGGTGAGGCTGCTATCGCACCGCCCCCGGCACCCGCGCCGGAGGCCGGAAGATCATCGAGAAGAAGATGAGGATCACCAGGGCGCCGACCGCCGGCACCAGCCAGATGGAGCGCCAGTCGTGAGCTACCGCCCCTGCCGGCCCCGCGGTCGCATGCATCTGCACCACCACACCCGAGAGCCAGCTGCCGAGCAGGTATCCCACGCCCTGGGTAACCAGCGCAAGGAAGCCCTGGGCGGCGGCGCGGATCGTCACGCTCGCCTGCTGGTCGACGTAGATCTGGCCGGTCACGAAGAAGAAGTCGTAGCAGACGCCATGCAGCAGGATGCCGAGGTAGAGCATCCAGGAGAACGCCGCGGCATCGCCGTTCGCGAACAGGAAGTAGCGGAGCGCCCACGCGGCCATGCCGATCAGCAGGATCTTCTTGGTGCCCAGCCGGTAGAGGAACCAGGGCAGCAGGATCATGAAGCCGATCTCGGACATCTGGCCGAGCGTCATCTTGGTCGCCGGCTCCGGCATCCCGATCTCGTTCAGGAAGAGATTGGTGAATGCGTAGTAGAACTGGAGCGGGATGCAGAGCAGGAACGAGCCGACCACGAAGACCGCGAACGACCGGTCCTTCATGAGCGCCAGCGCGTCCAGGCCCAGGACGTCGCGCACGCTGAGCGGCTTACCGGCGGCGTGGGGCGGCGTATGCGGCAGCAGCAGCGAGAAGAGCGCCAGGATGACGGAAGCGCCGGCGGCGATCCGCATCGGGGTTGCCGTTGCCTCGAGGCCGAGCCGGCCGATGAACAGGCCGGCCACAATCCAGCCGATCGTTCCGAGCACCCGGATCTGGGGGAACTCCTTCGAGGGGTCGCTCATGTTGTCGAAGGAGATCGAGTTGGTCAGCGCGAGCGTCGGTGCGTAGCAGAGCGCGTAGCCGATGAGTGCCGGGTAGAAGAGCGCGAAGCTGCCCAGCGTCGAGGCCCAGTACATGACCAGCGCGCCGAGCAGGTGCAGCAGCGCGAGGATCCGCTCGGTCGCGAAGAACCGGTCGGCAATCATGCCGACGAAGAACGGCGCGATGATCGCGCCGATGGCCATGGTGCCGTAGGCGGCCCCGATCTGGGGGCCGTCGAACTTCAGCGTGGTCCCGAGGTAGGTGCCCATGGTCACGAACCACGAGCCCCAGATGAAGTACTGCAGGAACATCATCGCCGAGAGCTTGACCCGCACTCCCCCCGTTCCCCCGGTCACGGGAGCACTCGAATCCTGATGCTCCGGTATGCCACCCGGTCGCCGTGGTCCTGCAGCGCGATATGGCCGCGCTTCGCCCGGCCGTACGACGGCCACTGATTGAACTTGCTGGCCTTGACCTTCGCCTCCCAGTCGGGACTCCACAGCTCGTACTGGACGACCTTCTTCCCGTTGAGCCAGTGCTCGACGTGGGCGCCCCGCACCACGATCCGCACCGCGTTCCATTCACCGGCCGGTTTCACGACACCCGCGGGCGAAGGGTAGAGTCCGTACGCGGCGCCGGCGGCGGTGAGACGGGAGAGCCCGTCGTGATGTCTGGCATCATCCAGGACCTGCATCTCGGGACCGCTCTCGTAGCTGGCCTCGGTGGCCTCGGTGACCCGGTACATGATGCCGCTGTTGCCGCCTTCCGAAATCTTCCACTCGAGCGCGAGTTCGAAGTTGGCGAACTGGTCGGTGGTGATGATGTCGCCCGCCTCGGCGATGCGCGTGAGTTCACCGTCGATCACCTGCCAGCCCGAGGGCATCGAGTCCATCCGGAAGCCGCGCCAGCCCGTGGTGCTCTTCCCGTCGAAGAGCAGCCGCCACCCTTCCCTCTTTTCCTTCGGAGTCAGCATGTTCGGTTCGCCCTGGGCTGGCGCAAGGGTAGTCAGGCTCGTGAGCAGGAGGACTACCGCCGCGAGACGCAGCGCCGTCCGATGTGCCATGGGAGATCTCCGTCCGGGTGACAGACGCATAGGGGAGGACACCAACTTACGGATTCCAGCGGGTGAGCGGAAGCGCCACTCTGGCGCAGGCCGGGGCCGGGTGACAACTTGTGACGTTCTTCCACCACCCTCGGGCCGCTCCAGGCTCCGCTTCCAGGAGGCCGTTCCCGTGCAGCGACGTGAGTGGCTCCAGTTCCTCGGTACCGCGGTCGCGATTCCGGTCCTCTCCGGTCTGCCGGTCGACCGGCTCCAAGCCCTCGGCCGCGCCACGCATGCCCGGGCGGCGGCTCACCGGCTCTGCGTGCTCACGCCGTCCGAAGGCGAGACGATCGCGACCATCGCCGACATGATCATCCCGGACACCGACACGCCCGGCGCCCGGGCGGCGGGCGTGCACGAGTTCATCGACCTGATCGTCGCGGATCATTACGGAGAGTACGATCGGGCCCGGTTCAAGGCGGGGATCGCCGACGTCGATACCCGCACCCGGGTGCTGTTCGGTGCCGATTTCGTGGCGGCGAGGGTGGCCGAGCGTACCGCAATCCTCTCCGGGCTGGACGCCGAGGTCCAGGCGCTCCGCGCCGCTGGGCAGGACCCAGAGGAGCACTTCTTCCAGCGGGTGAAGTCGCTGACGCTGTTCGGCTACTACACCTCCGAGATCGGCATGACCCGGGAATTGGGCTTCGAGATGATCCCCGGCTCATTCGACGGCTGCATCCTGTTCGCGCCGCAGCGCGGAGGCGACGAGTGAGAGCCGGCCGGCATTACGACGCCATCGTGGTCGGTTCCGGGATCAGCGGCGGCTGGGCCGCCAGGGAGCTGACCGGGCACGGGCTCGGGACTCTGGTGCTCGAGGCCGGTGGCCCCATCGATCCGGCGACCGACTTCGTGGAGCACGTGCCGCCCTGGGAGAAGAAGTACCGCGGCATGGGCGACCAGAAGGCGATGGACCGTGACCATCCGATCCAGAAACACTGTTACGCCTGCGACGAGTGGAGCGGGAAGTTCTTCGTAAACGATCACGAGAACCCCTATACCACGCCCGACGGCCAGCCGTTCCACTGGATCCGCGGGCGGCAGGTGGGCGGGCGCTCGATCATGTGGGGCCGCCAGGTCTACCGCTGGAGCGACCTCGACTTCGAGGCCAACCTGAAGGATGGTCACGGCGTCGACTGGCCGATCCGCTACGCCGATATCGCGCCGTGGTACAGTTACGTCGAGAAGTTCATCGGCGTGAGCGGCGAACGGCTCGGCCTCCCCCAGCTGCCGGATGGCGAGTTCCTGGCGCCGATGCAGTTCAACTGCGTCGAGCAGATGGTTCGGGACCGGCTCGCGCAGCACTACGGCGGGGAACGGGTTCTCACCATCGGGCGCTGCGCGATCCTCTCGGAGGACCACAACGGGCGGGCGGCCTGCCACTACTGCGGTCCCTGCGAACGGGGCTGCATCACCAACTCCTACTTCAACAGCATCGGCGTGACGCTGCCGGCCGCCCGCGCCACGGGCCGGATGACGCTCCGGCCCTGGAGCGTGGTGCACAGCGTCATCCATGACGAGAAGCGGGGCCGGGCCGCCGGCGTCCGGGTCATCGATGCCCGCACGATGGAGCCACTCGAGTTCACCGCCAGGCTGGTCTTCCTCTGCGCCTCGGCGCTCGAGTCCACCCGCATCCTCCTCAACTCGAAGAGCCCGGGCTTCCCCGCCGGGCTCGCCAACTCCAGTGGGCAACTCGGCCGGAACCTCATGGACCACACCATGGGCGGCGGCGCGAGTGGTATGGTGCCGGGGTTCGAGGACCACTGGTCGCACGGGCGACGGCCCAACGGCATCTACCTGCCCCGCTTCCGCAATGTGACCTCGCAGCACCCCGACTTCCTGCGTGGCTACGCCTATCAGGGCGGGGCGGGCCGGAGCACCTGGGGCCGGGGAAGCTCGATGCCCGGCTTCGGCAAGGACTTCAAGCACGCGCTCCGCACCCCCGGGCCGTGGCGCTTCTCGCTGTACGGCTTCGGCGAATGCCTGCCCAGGGAGACCAATTACGTGGAGCTCGATCCGGTAACGACCGACAAGTGGGGCATCCCGGCGCTCCGGATCCACTGCGCCTGGAGCGACAACGAGCGGGCCCTGCTCAAGGACGCGTCCATCAGTGCGGCGGAGATGCTCGAGGCGGCGGGGGTCAGGGACGTCCGGCCCTACGTCGAGGACAATCCCCCAGGACTGACCATCCATGAAATGGGCACGGCCCGCATGGGTCGCGATCCGAAGACCTCGGTGCTCAACGGCTGGAACCAGGTCCACGATGTGAAGAACCTGTTCGTCACCGACGGCGCCTGCATGGCGTCGTCCGCCAATCAGAACCCGTCGATCACCTACATGGCGCTCACCGCACGGGCTGTGTCCCACGCGGTCGAGTTGATGAAGCGGAAGGAACTCTGAAACAATGGAGACTGCCTTGACCGCAACCGACCGCAGGACATTCCTCCGGACCCTCTCGGCAGGGGCGGCGGGGTGGCTGCTCGCCGATCGTCTGTCCGCCTCGACCGGCCCGGGGGATTCCTCGCTCGACCGGATCGGAGTCCAGCTCTACACCGTGCGCGACGCCATGGCGAAGGACTTCGAGGGCACCCTGGGGAAGGTGGCCGCAATCGGCTACAAGGAGGTGGAGTTCGCCGGGTACTTCGACCGCTCGCCGAAGGAGATCCGGGCGATCCTCGATCGCAACGCCCTGACCTCGCCGGCCGCCCACGTGCCCATCACCGCGCTCGGGAATGCCTGGCCGGTGACCCTGGACGCGGCCAACGCGATCGGGCACGAGTACCTGGTCGTCGCGTGGACCCCCGCGGAGGAACGGCAGACCCTGGACGCCTGGCACCGTATCGCGGAGCGGTTCAGCATCGCGGCGGTACAGGCCAGGCAGGCCGGCATCGGGTTCGCCTACCACAACCACGACTACGAGTTCGTGCCGATGGAGGGCAGGACCCCGTTCGACGTTCTGCTCGCCGAGACCGATCCGAAGCTGGTGCTGATGGAGATGGACCTCTACTGGATCACCAAGGCAGGGCGCAACCCGCTGGACTATTTCGCCAAGTACCCGGGGCGGACCCGGATGGTCCACGTGAAGGACTCGAAGGGGCCGCCGGATCATGTGATGACCGAGGTCGGCGCCGGCACCATCGACTTCAGGCGGATCTTCGCGCAGCGGAAGCTGGCGGGTATCGAGCATTTCTTCGTGGAGCATGACGAGCCGGCGGACCCGTTCGCATCGATCCGTGCCAGCTACCAGTACCTGAGGAACCTCAGGTTCTGAGATGACCTCGCTCTCCCGCCGTTCGTTCCTTGCCTCCGCCGCCGGCCTCGCCGGGGCGCTCGCGCTGCCCCGCGGCCTCGAGGGCCTCGCCCCGGTCCCTGCCAAGGGCCGGCTGAAGCAGTCGGTCTGCCAGTGGTGTTATGGGGACATGCCGCTGCCGGATCTCTGCCGCCACGCGAAGGAGATCGGCCTGGTCGCCGTCGACCTGCTGGGGAAGGACGACTGGCCGGTGGCGGCCGACGCTGGCCTGGTCTGCTCGATGGGCTACCCGGCGATCCGTCCGGGGTTCATCCAGAACGGCTTCAACAACCCCGCCAACCACCCGATGCTCCTCGGGGAACTCGAGGAGACGATTCCTCTGGCCGCGAAGGCGGGAGTTCCGAACCTGATCGCGATGTTCGGCAACCGGCAGGGCCGGAGCGACGCCGAAGGGATCGACCATTGCGTGGCCGGACTCAGGCGGGTCGCGCCGCTCGCCGAGGAGCACGGCGTGACGGTCTGCCTCGAGCTGCTCAACAGCAAGGTGGATCACCGGGACTATCAGGGGGACCACACCGCGTTCGGTGTGGCGGTCGTTACGGGCGTAGGTTCACCGCGGGTCAAGCTGCTGTACGATATCTACCACATGCAGATCATGGAGGGCGACGTGATCCGCACGATCAGGGACAACAAGGAGCACATCGCCCACTTCCATACCGGCGGCGTCCCCGGCCGCCATGAGCTCGACGCCACCCAGGAGCTCAACTGGCGTGCCATCGCCGCCGCCATCGCCGACACTGGCTTCCAGGGCTACCTGGCCCACGAGTTCGAACCCACCCGCGACCCCATGACGTCACTGCGCGAGGCGTTCACGCTCTGCGACGTCTAGCGCGGTCTCACTCGCGAGACCCCTCGAGCGTGCGTGTCACGATGTCCTGCGCCTCGGCCACGATGGCCGCCAGGTGCTGCTCGCTCGTGAAACTCTCGGCGTACAGTTTGTAGATGTTCTCGGTGCCCGACGGCCGCGCGGCGAACCAGCCGCTCTCCGTAACCACCTTGAGCCCGCCGATCGGTGCGTCGTTTCCGGGGGCGCGGGTGAGCCGCGCCACGATGGTCTCGCCGGCCAGTGTCGTGGCGGTGACCGCCTCGGGAGAGAGCTTCTTGAGCCGGTCCTTCTGCTCGAGGGTCGCCGGTGCGTCGATCCGGGTGTAGTGGGGGGTCCCGAACCGCGCGGTCAGCTCCCGGTAATGGACTCCGGGATCCCGGCCGGTCCGCGCCGTGATCTCCGCCGCGAGCAGCCCCAGGATCAGCCCGTCCTTGTCGGTGGTCCACACCGAGCCGTCCCTCCGCAGGAAGCTGGCCCCCGCGCTTTCCTCGCCGCCGAAGCAGCACGACCCGTCGAACAGCCCCGGCGCGAACCATTTGAAGCCGACCGGCACCTCCCAGAGCGTGCGGCCGAGCCCCCGCACCACCCGGTCGATGAGACCGCTGCTCACCAGCGTCTTGCCGACCACCGCGTCGGCCGGCCACGCCGGCCGGTGCGCCAGGAGGTAACCGATGGCCACCGCGAGATAGTGATTCGGATTCAGCAGTCCCGCCGAGCGGGTGACGATGCCGTGCCGGTCGGCGTCGGGATCGTTGCCCCACGCGATATCGAAGTCGTCCTTGAGCGTCACCAGTCCGGCCATGGCATACGGGCTCGAGCAGTCCATCCGGATGCGGCCGTCGTGGTCCACCGTCATGAACCCGAAGGTCGGATCCAGCGTCGGATTCACGACGCTGAGGTCGAGGCCGAACTGCTCCCTGATCGGCTGCCAGTACCCGACCGCGGCGCCACCGAGTGGATCGACGCCGATGCGGAGCCCCGCCGAGCGGATCAGGTCCATGTCGATGACGGTCGCGAGATCCGCCACGTAGGGAGCGACGAAATCGGTCGCGTGCGTGGTGTCGGCTCTGAGCGCGGTCGTGAGCGGCACCCGCATGACCTCGTGATTCGCCGCCCGGAGCAGGTCATTCGCCCGCCGCTCGATCCAGCCGGTCACGTCGGCGTCGGCCGGCCCGCCGCCGGGCGGGTTGTACTTGAAGCCGCCATCCGCGGGCGGGTTGTGCGACGGCGTGACGATGATGCCGTCGGCCAGGCCGTTCTTCCGGCCGTGATTGTAGACCAGGATTGCCCGCGAAATGACCGGGGTCGGGGTGATGCCCTCGCCGCCCTGGACGAGCGTCTCCACGCCGTTGCCGGCCAGCACCTCGAGCGCGGTTCGCTCGGCCGCGGCCGAGAGGGCGTGAGTGTCCTTCCCGAGATGGAGCGGACCGGTGATGCCGTGTCCCCGGCGGTAATCGCAGATGGCCTGCGTGATGGCGACGATGTGCGCTTCGGTGAAGCTGCCATCCGTCGAGCTGCCCCGGTGCCCGCTGGTGCCGAAACTCACCAGCTGTCGCTGGTCGCTCGTGTCAGGTCGGCGGTCATGGTAGTCGCGCTCGAGGCTGGCGACGTCGATCAGCAGGTCTCTGGGTGCGGGCTTGCCCGCGAGCGCATGGGGACGCATGGGTGGTACCCCAACCTAGGTGGCTGCTCCCCCGTCTGAAAGTCCGGTTCCAGCGCACGGTGGCGGCCTGGACGTCCCAGAGCTAGAATGCGCCAATTCTCCCCCAGCCCAGGCCGCCATGTCGACGCCGTCGCGTGATCTCGCCCGCACCGTGCTCGCGATAATATCCCTCACGGCCCTCATCGCTGCCTCGTTCCAGATCCTGCGGCCGTTTCTCCTGCCGATCACATGGGCGTCCACGATCGTCGTGGCCACCTGGCCGGTGCTGCTCAAGGTGGAAGCTCTGTTCCGGGGGCGGCGCCGCTTGGCCGTGACGGCGATGACCCTCGTGCTTCTCCTCGTATTCGTGATTCCGTTTGCGATCGCCGTGGCGGCCCTGGTCGAGAATTCCGACCGGATCGCTGGCTGGGTAAAGTCGCTGGCGACCTGGCAGCTGCCGCCACCGCCCGATTTCGTGTCCAGGATCCCCATCGCCGGCGCAAGGATCGCACGGATGTGGGGAGACGCGACGGCCGGTGGGCCCGGATACCTGACGGCGCATCTCGAGCCGTACGCCGACGATGCGGCCCGGTGGCTGGTGACCCAGGCAGGGAGCGTCGGCCGCATGACACTCGAGTTCCTGCTGACCGTGGTCATCGCGGCCATTCTGTACGCCAACGGCGAGGCGGCGGCGGACGGGCTCCGGCAGTTCGCCCGGCGACTCATGGGAGCGGGCGGCGACAGGGTCGTGCGGCTTGCGGGACAGGCGATCCGGGGAGTCGCGCTCGGCGTGGTCGTCACCGCGATCGTGCAGTCGGTGCTCGCCGGCATCGGCCTGGCGGTCGCCGGGATTCCGCTGGTGCCGATCCTGACGGCCCTTTGCTTCGTCCTTGTCCTCGCGCAGGTCGGCCCGTTCCTGGTGCTCGTGCCCGCGGTGATCTGGCTCTACTGGAAGGGTGAGGCGGGCTGGGCGACCGCGCTCCTCGTATGGACCATCCTCGTCGGGACGGCGGATAACGTCCTGCGGTCGATGCTGATCAAGCGTGGCGCCGATCTGCCGCTGCTGCTCATCTTCGCCGGAGTGATCGGCGGGCTGATGGCATTCGGAATCGTGGGGATCTTCGTCGGGCCCGTCGCTCTGGCGGTTACCTATACCCTGCTCGAGGAATGGGTGACCACCGAGCCCGCCAACTGACGGAGTCGCCCGGCCGGCCACCCCCCGCACCGCGGTCGGTCACTTCGCCGGCTTCAGCGCCGACAGCATCTGCTTGGCGGCGGCCCGGTCGAGGTGGGCGAGGCCCGCGAACTCCTGACCGGAGAACAGAGCCTCGGCGCCGTCGATGGTCACCAGATCACCGGTCTGGTACGGGCTCGCGTCGCTCATCAGATAGGCGACCAGGTTCGTGAGTTCCCAATGCTCGCCGAACCGCCGGGACGGAATGCGCTCCAGCGCCTGCTTTTCCATTTGCGGGCTGGCCATGAGGCGGCTGAAGGCCCCTTCGGTCGGGAAGGGACCCGGCGCGAGTGCGTTGAGGCGGATGCCGTACACCGCCCATTCCACCGCAAGCGAGCGTATCAGGGCCAGCACGCCGGCCTTGGCGCAGGCCGAGGGCAGCACGAAGGCGGAGCCGGTCTGGGCGTAGGTGGTGGTGATGGCGAGGACTTCGCCCTTCTGCCCACGCTCGATGAGCCGCCGGCCCAGCTCCATGGTGCAGTGGAAGGTCCCGTAGAGGACGATCTGGACCACCGAGTTGAAGGCGTTGGGGGAGAGGTCCTCGGAAGCCGCGAGGAAATTGCCTGCGGCGTTGTTGATGAGCTGGTCCGCGGGACCGAGCTCGCGTTCCACCGCATCGAAGGCGGCCCGGACCGAAGCCGGATCGCGCACGTCCGCCGGAACGCCCGCCGCCACGCCCCCTGCGGCGCGGATGGCGGCGACCGTCCCGGCGAGGGGCTCGGCACGCCGCCCGAGGACCGCGACTCGTGCCCCGAGCCCCGCGAGCCGGAGCGCCATCGACCGTCCGAGGCCGGACCCGCCCCCGGTGATGATCGTCGTCTTGCTCTCCAGCAGGTCCGCCCGAAATGGCTCGATCATGTTGATCCCTCACTCGACTCCGCCGGCAGCCGGGCTGTCAGCGCGACTCCGGAGGCATGGTACAAGGCGGCGATGAAACCGCGCACGTGGTCGGGCGCCGGAGGAGGCGCCGTGAGGAAGGGGTCCATGACCGTCATCCGCAGCACCACCAGTCCTGCCGACCCGCTC
>Ga0153915_10002541_pt1 | contig 16612 bp, 16 predicted proteins | sample Opewatmetagenome_2_FD_107003 | JGI IMG/M metagenome (GOLD analysis project Ga0153915, IMG submission 107003) | Freshwater wetland microbial communities from Ohio, USA - Open water 3 Core 3 Depth 3 metaG | ecosystem: Environmental > Aquatic > Freshwater > Wetlands | place: USA: Ohio, Lake Erie...
GGCAAGGTGACCGCGGTCGAGGTCGATCTCTCGACCGCCGCGGGGCCTGGCAAGCTGGTCGAGCGTGCGCTCGCCGAGAACGGCGCCATCGACGTGGTGCTGAACAATGTCGGCGCCGTGTTCTCGCACCGCGCCTCGTTCCTCGACGTCGACGACGCCGCGTGGCGGCAGACCTTCGACTTGAATTTCCTCGCCATGGTGCGCACCACGCGCGCCGCGCTGCCGGCGATGGTCGAGCGGGGCAAGGGCGCCATCGTCTCGATCGCATCCGATCAGGGCGCGCAGCCCGATCCGCGCTTCGTCGATTACGCCGCGGCCAAGGCGGCGGTGATCAACCTCTCCAAAAGCCTTTCCATCGAGTTCGGGCCGAAGGGCATCCGCTCGAACGCGGTGCTGCCCGGGCCGACCGCGACGCCCGCGCTCGTCAACAACTTCACCAAGAACGTCGCGCCGCGCTGGAACATGACGGGCGAGCAGGCGATGGAGCATTTCGTCAAGGACATCCGCCGCATGCCGCTCGCGCGGCTGGGCGAGGCCGAGGACGTGGCGGCGCTGGTGCTGTTCCTCGCCTCCGACCGTGCCAAGCAGATCACCGGCGGCGCATTCCGCGTCGACGGCGGCGCCATCGTGGGAGCCTGAAGCCGATGGATACACTGGACCCCAAGCCGAACGGCGAGACGCGCACCTGGCCGCGCGAGGGCTCATCGCGCATCCCGTACTGGGTGTATTCCGATCCGGCGCTCTACGCCAAGGAGCAGGAGCGGATCTTCCGCGGGCCGTACTGGAGCTACGTCGCGCTCGAATGCGAGATCCCGAAGCCCGGCGACATCAAACGCACGTTCATCGGCGACCGCTCGGTGCTGGTGATCCGCGGCAAGGACGGCGCCATCAACGTCGTCGAGAACCGCTGCGCGCACCGCGGCCTGCAGATCTGCCAGGAGCATCTCGGCAACAAGCCCGAGATCATGTGCCCGTACCACCAGTGGACCTACGATCTCAAAGGCGATTTGATCGGCGTGCCGTTCCGCCGCGGCGTGCGCGGCCAGGGCGGCATGCCGGCGGACTTCGAGCTCGCGCAGCACGGGCTCAACAAGCTCGCGGTCACGCGGCGGAACGGCGTGGTGTTCGCCTCGTTCGGTCAGCCCGAGCCGTTCGAGGAGTATCTCGGGCCCAAGCTGCTGCCGCTGTTCGACCGCGTGTTCGACGGCCGCGAGCTCAAGGTGCTCGGCTACTCGCGCCAGCTCACGCCGGCGAACTGGAAGCTGATGTTCGAGAACATCAAGGATTCCTACCACGCGAGCCTGCTGCACGTGTTCCTGGTGTCGTTCGGGTTGAACCGGATCGACAATCCGACCCGCATGGTGATCGACAAGACCGGGCGGCACGCCTCCGCCATGTCGTGGCGCGGCGAGCAGAAGCACACCGAGGCGACCACCGACATGAAGTCGCTGATCGAGGATCTGAAGCTCAACGATCCGACCATGTTGCAGCCGGTGCGCGAATTTAAGGAATACACGATCTGCGTGATCACGATCTGGCCGAACCTGATCATCCAGCAGCAGTCCAACACGCTCGCCATGCGCCAGCTGGTGACGCGCGGGCCCGGCCAGTTCGAGCTCGCCTGGACCTTCTTCGGCTATGCCAACGACGACGCGGAGATGACGAAGCGGCGCCTGCGCCAGGCGAACCTGATGGGGCCGTCCGGCTACGTCTCGATCGACGACAGCGAGATGATGGCGCTGGTCCAGGCCGGCCTCGCGGCCGCGCCCGAAGCGGAGGCCGTGGTCGAGCTCGGCGGCCGCGGCTGGGAAGAGGAGATCCAGCACGGCGCCAGCGAGAACCTGATCCGCGGCCTTTACGACTACTACCGCAAGGTCATGGAGCTCGGCTGAAGCTTATCGCCCTCTCCCCCTGCGGGAGAGGGCGGCGAGCGTAGCGAGCCGGGTGAGGGGTGATTGATAACCCTTCCGGATAACCCCCTCACCCGCGCCTTCGGCGCACCCTCTCCCGCAGGGGGAGAGGGTAAAAAAGACGCGCTCACGAGATACGATGCTCCCGCAGACTACTTCTCCACGATGTCGGGCTTGAGGTTCGTCATTATCGCCGGCACCTCGTTCTTCTCGCGCGCCGGGGCCTTGAACTTGTCCATTTCCTCCCTTTCATGGCGATCGGCTTTCCGCCGCTCTTAGCGACGGACGCGGCCTGGGTTAGGATGCATTGGACTTACAGGAAACGACGCCGGTGACTTCCGCCTCATACCGCCAGATGGGCCGCAACGAATTGCGGCTCGCGCTCGAAGAGCTGTACGCCGACTACACCGCCTGCCTGGACGAGGAACGGTTCGAGGACTGGCCGGGCTTCTTCATCGACCAGTGCCTCTACAAGATCGTGCCGCGCGAGAATTTCGCGCGCGATCTGCCGCTCGCGACCATGCTGTGCGAGAGCAAGGGCTACCTGCTCGACCGCGTGCAGGCGATCCGGAAGACCCAGGTCTACGCGCCGCGGACGATCCGCCGCATGGTGTCCGGCATCCGGCCGATCGGCTGGCAGGGGGACGAGTTGGAGGTGCGGGCGAACTACGCCGCGTTCGAGACGCTGACCGATGAGTTCACGCGGGTGTTCAACGTCGGGCGCTATCTCGACCGCATCGTGGTCGCGGACGGCGCGCTCAAGTTCAAGGAGAAGATCTGCGTGTTCGATTCGAACCTGGTGCCGAACAGCCTGATCTATCCGCTGTAGCGCAGAAGCGGCGTCAGGCCGCTTCGACGAGGGGGAGCGTGCGGTGCTTCGCCGGACGCGCCGCCGCCTTGAACGCCAGCAGCTCGCGCTTGCAGCCTTCCAGAAGCTCGTATTCGCGCTGATCCTCGCGGTCCAGCACCTGCATGCAGGAGAGTTTCACCTCGACCAGGTCGAGCAGCGTATCGAGCGAATGACGCGAGAACACCATGGCACTCTCCATCGCAAGCGCGGGTAAGGTTAATGCAGCGATCTTGGGCGCGGAGTGCTTAAGGCTTGTTGAATGGACTCGCGAAATCTGTGGAAAAAACTCGGCAAATTCTGCCGGCATACGCGGGCCGGCGCCGGCGCGAAGCGGGGCCTTTAATTATAGGTTCGTGAGCCAGTCGGTCGCCCGCACCGTGCCCCAGACCGCGGCGGCGGTGATCGCGAGCGAGACCACGGACGTCATCAAGGCAAGCAGCAGCAGCACGCCGTCTTCTTCCAGATAGGCGAATGCGACCAGCGCGATGGCGAGGGCGGGGATGACGTTGCTGAACGGAATCGGCGCGACCAGCGTGGCCCCGAGCAAGAGCAACACGACGCCGACGACCCGCTTGGTGGCCTCGAATGGCGTGCGCCAGCGGGGACGGATGAACCGCTCCATCGAGCGCAGCAGCGGAACGGCGTAATTCACCACGCGCGCGATGCGGCGGGTCGGCATCGGCCGCGCCGCAATGAACTGCGGCAGCACCGGATATCGGCGCGCGACCATCATCTGGTAGGCGGGAATCGCCAGCAATATGCCGATGATCGTCGATGCGCCGGGAACCAGGCTCACCAGCGCCATCAGCAGCATCACGATGCCGAACGAGCGCTCGCGCAGGCTACTCAGAAGCCAGTCCAGCGTGACCTGGCTCTCCGGTGCGCTATTGACCAGGTCCTGGAGTATCACCGACGTCGGAACGTGCGCCTGCATGGCGGCCGGATAGTAACAACGGTGCTGCGGCCGGCCATTTCAAATCGCCGACTCCGCGACCTCGCGAGGCGGCCGGGTGTCCGCGCGGCGGTTCAAACCAAAGTTTTCAACCACTGGAGCGCCGCCAGCGCCGCAACCCCAACCAGCAGCACGCCGGCGAGGGCAAAGCCGCGCACGAACCAATTGCCCTGGCTGGCCGGGACGCGCGCGCGGCCCGGTGCGCCGGGCGCACGGATTCGGTCGATCGGCCTCGTGTCGCGGCGTGGCGTCGGCGCCGCGTCCTCGACGAAATTGACCGGCGCCTCGCGCGCTTGACTGCTCCGGTAGATGGTTTTCGTGACGAACGTCTCGGAGGCGAAGTCGAACCTCTCTTCGACCACGCGAACCGCCAGATAGCGCCCGCTTGCGCACACGCGCTTTGCATCGGCGATGGCGTCGGCACGATCGTCCGCAACCGATGCGACCTCCCAATGCTCGTTGACGAATGTCTGCAGCTCGTAGGAGGCCACGGCGTTCAGGTCCGATTGGCAGGAATATCCGCGCCAAATTACCCGGAGTGCTCGGCCGATTTAATGGTTAAGCCGGCCCGGCAAATCACTTGTCACAGGTGCATATAATTTTCGTCGAATACGCGCGATTGCGTGGCCGTGCTCCGGCTGCCGCCGGGCGGGGTTTCATTGACTTGGGGCCAGCCCTGCCGCTAGAACCCAAGCTGCATACGCCGTGGACGCACCCGCTCGGAGCGCGGAGGGGTGGCCGAGAGGTTGAAGGCGGCGGTTTGCTAAACCGTTATACGGCCCTAAAGCTGTATCGTGGGTTCGAATCCCATCCCCTCCGCCAGCTCCTAAGCAACTGTTTCAGAAAGAAAATCAGGATTTTCGAATCTCGGGAGTAACCGCCCCTATTGTTCCGCGGGTTGTGGGCTTGGCGCGGTTCGTGGTGGATGGGTGAGACCGTTCCGGTGCGGCGAACGTGAAGCCCGCGTCCGCAAAGTCTCCTACGGCGCTTTCCGCGGTACGGCAATTTCAGCGGCGGCGTGTCGCCGTCGGTGCACCTCGCGATCCTGCGGCCGTTCATCCGGCGCACGCAGCGGCAATTTCAATGTGAGATCTGCATGGCCAGGTCGAAGCGGCAAAGCGGATACGGGGCCGCACTCTCGCGCAACACGGTGCTGCTGGCGTTCTCCAGCCTGTTCGCCGACATCTCGACCGAAATGCTCTATCCGGTCTTGCCGATTTTCCTGACGCAAACGCTGAACGCCAGCGGCAGCGTCGTCGGGCTGGTGGACGGCGTCGCGCAGGCGACACAGAACATCGTGCAAGGCTTTTCGGGCTGGCTGTCGGACAGGCTGCAGCGGCGGAAGTCCGTGGCGCTGGTCGGCTATCTGATCGCGGCGGTCGCCAAGCCGCTGACCGGCATGGCCGTGGCTTGGCCCGGCGTGCTGGGCGCGCGGTTCATGGATCGGGCTGGCACGGGCCTGCGTTCCGCGCCGCGCGATGCGCTCATCGCATCGTCCGTGTCCGAAGAAAATCGCGGCAGGGCGTTCGGACTCGAGGGTTTCGGCGACAATCTCGGCGCGTGCCTGGGGCCGTTGCTGGCGGTGCTGCTGCTGGGCTCGTTGGCGATCGATATCCGCTGGATCTTCTATCTGGCGGTCGTTCCCGGCCTGCTGGCGTTTCTCATGGTCTTTCTGGTTCGTGAGCGGCCGGGACCGGTGGCCGCGAAATCCAAGATCGATGTCGGCCTGCGGCAATTTCCCATGGCCTACTGGCGGTATCTCGCGGTCACCGCGCTGTTCGGGCTGGGCAATGCGAGCAACGCGTTCCTCATTCTGCAAACGAGAGAGCTGGGCGCCTCTTTGCAGACGACCATCCTGGTCTATGCGGCGTTCAATCTCGTGGCGGCGCTGATTTCCTATCCGGCAGGATCGGTGTCCGACCGATGGGGGCGAAAAGCCGTGCTGTTGTCGTCCTTCATCATCTTCTTCGCCACGTATCTCGGTTTCGCGCTGACCCAGAATGTCTTCGTCGTCGCGGCGCTGTTCGTATTCTACGGGCTGTACCAGGGAATCTTCCGCTCCGTCGGCAAGGCGTTTGCGTCGGATTTCGTTCCCGAGCGGCTTCGCGCCAGCGGTGTCGGCTGGTACAGCACCACCGTGGGTCTGTTGCAATTGGTCGCCAGCATCGTTGCCGGGCTGCTGTGGGACCGGATCGGCCACGCGACCGTGTTCCTGTACGGCGCCACGTTTGCGCTCGTCGGCAGCGTCGCCTTGCTCTTGGTCGTTCCTGGGCAACGGAACAAGCCTGACGCCGCGGCGGATCGGTAAAAGGTCGGCCCGGCGGTGGCGGATCTGTCCTGAGCGGTGCGATCGAAATCTAATGTCGGAACCTGACATATGAGCGGGAATCGTCCTGACGGTCGAAATTTCGCATTTTGACCCAACGGGGACACGCACCGGCGCGCACCGCGCAAAAGAAAACGGCGGCCCCGAAGGACCGCCGTCGTTGTTCGGCGTATGCGATATCGATTACGCAGCACGTCTGCGGCGCATGAAGCCAAGCCCGGCGAGGCCGAGGCCAAGAATGGTCAGCGTCGCAGGCTCGGGCACGGCCATTTCGAGAAGCGCCTGTCCACCAAAACCCTCCGTATAGACTAGGTCGAAGGGGATCAGCCCGCTCGGGCCGTTATAGATACAAGACTCGGCCTCATCAGCGGCCAAGAAGTGCTGCCCTCCGTCCGGGCTGGTGAAACATCCCGTCAAGACGCCGTTGAGGACGAGACTTACGCCATCATCGTGGGCGATCTTGATATGAGTACCGTTCTCGAGGAGCAGCTTGCCGGTGATTTCCATTTCGGTCGCCCAACTGTGGTCTCCCGGGAATCCCGCTGCCGTCTCGTTGTAGAGAGCTGTCGTAGAATCCACAACGCCACCTACGTTGGGATTTACTAAACCCGAAAATCCAAAGCCGAATGCCGGAGGAAAAAGAAACCCACCGACGGTGTACGAGCCCGGACCCGCGGGAATACACGCGCCGTCAACCAAGGGATCAGCACATGAACCCGGGCTAGAAAAACTGACGATGTTGGTGGAGAAGGTCACATCCGGCGTGGCCGAAGGGACAGGGAAGACCGCGTTGGCCCCGGTCCTCAATCCGACCACCGGGGAGGAGGGGTCGAGGGGAACCATCCAAAGCTTGCCGGAAGCGGTCTCCGGTAGCGGGGTAGCGACCAGGGCGTTGGCTTGATTCGCTGTCAACAGGACCGTCGCCGACGTTCCCATGAAGAAAAGCATTGCCGCTGCAGTGGACACCGCCATGGCGCGGAACGCAGTCAGCTTAATTTGCGCCATTTGTGCCTCCCAATATCACTGCTCTCAATGAAATAACCGAGCAAGTTTCGTGCCAACTCGCTGAATTGGTAAATTTCAGCCGGTTAGGCATCTCGTCCGCAGAGTTATAAAGTGATTTTGTAAAGCTCGGCGACGGTCATTTCTCGCCAGCCTGGTCGAAGAGAGGTCGCGGTGCCGCTTAGTCTACTGAAAAAGTGCCGGTATTTTGATCGGAGGTACGAACATTTGGAAAAATGCGGAAAGGTAAGGTTTTCCGACAAAGCCGATGGGGAGCGCTAAATGTTGTTTTTGATACTTGAAGCCACAATTTTGTCACAGACGACGTTCGCAAACGGCAAAAATGACAGCCGCTTAAAAGAAACGGATATTCGATTAAGCGAAGCGCGTATTTGGACGGCGGCTAGGCGCGGGCGACGCGGAGGCGCTGCCTGCGCACTCGCTCGAAATGGCAAAGAATGACTGCGCTCGCTGCAGCCGCGAAAAAACACCAGATGGACACGAATGCCTCCCAATAGAAGGCATAGGCGATCGAGCAGCCGACGAGAATAGTTGCACCGAGGATGACGACCGTGCGCTGCGATGAAAGTATGAGCGGAAGGCTGGTCGCAGCTAGATAGCCGATAGCGACAACGACGGCGACAGCGGCTGAATGGGTATATTCCGCCACATAGACGATGTGATCGTCCAGAAAGAGCGCTCCACGCGGGTGCGTGACTATCTGCCAGAACAGGTAGGTGCCAACGGCGGCGCCAATGGCAAACAAGGGGAGCATCAGATGCCGACGCGCATCGTTCGGCTCGATCAGCAATACTATCAGCGGCGCATATATCGGCCAAAAGACATCCGCAAACATCAGGTACAAGAGCGTCAGGCTGCTGGAGATCGACCCGTCCGGCGCCAAAGGCAGATGGAGCCACAGCAGACCCTCAACGCTCTGCTGCACGGCAAAGAAGACCGGCGTTGCTGCCAACGCTATCTGCCGCGGATGATCCACCCTGGTCAGCGAAGCGATCCCGATGACACCGGTAACGCCGGCGGCGACGAAGCTGGCTACAGCCGAGAAGCACACGGGCGTCCGTTCATTTCTTTTGGCATTCCGGGTGCGTTTTCCCTGCGTACAGGTTCGAGCTCTGCCGCGACAACGTGCTTCATGACTTCTTGGCGCCGCGTCGCGCTTGTCGATGCTTCAAAGCGCTCTCGGCTGATCGCACGGTTTCGCTCGCGAAATCGTGCTACTGCGGGAGCGACCGAATGCGTTCGAGTTGATCGGTGTGGATTACGGCCAGGTCGCCGCCGGCGGTGCGGATCGTGTGGCCTCGCCTTTCGAGAGCGGATGTCGAGCGGAGTGCCCGACCCTCTAGTGCGACATCAGGGTCGGGATGGTCATGCTGCGCAGGATCTCACGTGTGACGCCGCCGAAGGTGAATTCGCGCAGCCGCGAATGGCCATAGCCGCCCATGACAAGGCAGTCGGCGCCTAGGTCCGCGGCGCGCGACAGGATCGCCTCGGCGACGCCGATGTCGTCCGAGATTGTGGCCGAAGCCTCGGCCTTGACCCCGTGGCGCGCCAGGTGCTGGGCGAGATCTGCGCCCGCAATGTGGAGGGTGCGCTCGTGGGACGGTTTGACCTCCATGACCGTCACTTTCTGCGCGTGCGTCAGCAGTGGAAGCGCATCGTGAACGGCCCGCGTCGATTCGCGCGTCCTATTCCACGCAACCAGCACGCGCTCGCCGACGCTCCGGAATTTGCCATGATGAGGGATCATGAGGACCGGACGACCGGAACCCATCAGGGCCGCCGCGGCCATCCCGGTGGTCGATGCTTCGGCGGTTTGTCCGAGCACGATCAGGTCGGCGTAACGGCTATGCAGCACCGCCACATCCGTGACATCGGCTTCGACGGCGCGCCATTCGATCGCACACCCGGTCCGCTGCGCTGCGGCGTCGACCTCGCGTTTCACTTCATCGGACTTTTTCTGCGCGAGGGCCTGCTGCAGCTCGATCAATTCGACCGGAATGAGACCCATGTCGTCGGGAGGAATAACCGGTAGCGGCAAGACGTGCAGCGCCGTGAGGTGTGCGTCGAATTTTTTTGCGAGGAGACAAGCGATATCGAGACAGGACGTCGCAACCTTGTTCGCGTCGACGCAAACCAGAATTTCTTTGTAGCTCATGGTGCCGCTCCATCATTGGTGCCACGTTGGGAGTAATGTCCGCCCATTCCCCCGCGTTCAATCCGTCCTATTCGCTTTGGCGCAGATCGACCGGCGCGCGGCCTCGCGGAGATTGCCACGCGATGTCTACGACGAGCACGGAAGTTTCGACCCGGACCAAAGCGGTGATGAGACGATACTAGTCTGAGCGCTTCATTCAAACTGCGAACGGAGATGATCATATGTACAGGCGCCCGCGCGGCTGATGCCTATGATGCGCCGTCATGCCGCCGAAGCCTATATCCGCTAGCGACGAGGCGCCTGGCCCGCCAGGCATCCGGCCTACCTGGGCGAGCAGTGCCAAGGACATGGTCGGCACTGCACTCGGTCCGTCCCGATTGTGGTTCACGATCGGCTACGGAATCGTCAACGAGGTGTTCTATCCGCGCGTGGACCTGCCCCAAATCCGTGACCTGGGTTTCATCGTGGCCGACGGCGAGGGGTTCTGGTGCGAGGTGAAGCGGCTCGGCACGCACAGCGTGCGCACTGCGGCCCCGGGTATCCCGGCCGTCGAGATCGTGCATGCTCATGACCGGTTTCAATTGACGCAGCGCGTTGCGCCCGACCCGGAGCGCGACGTTCTGCTGATCGACGTGACGCTCGAGGGCGACCCGACCTTGCTTCCGTACGCTTTGCTGGCTCCGCATCTGGGCGGCACCGGCCATGGCAATACCGCAACCGTATACGTCGAGCGCGGGCGTACCGTGCTGGCGGCCGAGCAAGGCCCATTCGGCCTCGCACTCGCCGCTGCCGACGAGGACCAGAACGACGCCTGGTTGAGCGCGAGCGCGGGCTACGTCGGCGCGAGCGACGGCTGGCAGGATTTCCAGCGGAACGGCGCCATGACCTGGCGCTACCTCCGCGCGGGGCCGGGCAACGTCGCTCTGATGGGTCAGCTTCCCCGCCGCGTGACTCTGGCGCTCGCATTTGGCGGCAGCAGAAAGTCCGCAGCGACGCTCGCTATCTCGGCGCTGATCCAGGACTTCGACGCGGTGTGGGACGATCACGTCGCGCGCTGGCGCGCCTGGCACCCCGCGCTGCACGTCGATGAACGTCTGCCGGCCGCGCTTCGCGACCAGGTCCGCCTCTCTGCCATGGTGCTACGCACCCATCAGGACAAGACCTTCCCCGGCGCAATGGTGGCGAGCCTGTCGATCCCCTGGGGCAACAGTCGGGATGACATCGGCGGCTATCACCTGGTCTGGCCTCGCGATCTGGTGGAAAGCGCGCTCGCGTTGGTGACGCTCGGCGCCCTCGAAGACGCGCGCGACATCCTGCGCTACCTGATCGCGACCCAACTTTCCGACGGAAGGTGGCAACAGAACCAATGGCTGGGCGGCACGCCGTCGTGGAACGGCGTACAGCTCGACGAGGTCGCGTGGCCCGTGCTGCTCGCCGCGGCGCTCGCCGAGCGGGGCGCGCTCGAAGGCATTCGGTCGATCGATATGATCCGGCGTGCGCTTGGTTTCATCATCCGCACCGGGCCCGGCTCCGACCAGGACCGGTGGGAGGAGATCGCCGGGATCAACGCGTTTACACTTGCGACCTGCATCGCCGCCTTGGTCGCGGGGGCGGAGTTCCTGAACGACCCGCTTCGCGAGGTGGCGCTCGCAGTCGCCGATGATTGGAACGCGCACATCGAGGACTGGACGGCAGCAAGCGGTACCGCGCTCGCGGCTCGGTTCGGGGTTGAATCCCATTACGTCCGGTCGGCGCCGCTCCGGGTCATCGAAGACCGCGCCGCAATGGCCGATCCCATTCCGGTCAAGAACCGGGGCCCCGGTGCCCAGATCGCCGCCGCTGACCAGGTCAGCACCGACTTCCTGCAGCTCGTGCGGTTCGGCCTCAGGGCGCCCGACCACAAGGTGGTGCGCGACACGCTGAAGGTCGTGGATGGTGTGCTCAAAATCGACACGCCGTCGGGTCCGTCATGGCACCGCTACAACGGCGACGGGTACGGCGAGCGCGAAGACGGCCTTCCCTATCTCGGCATCGGCCAGGGGCGGATCTGGCCGCTTCTTACCGGTGAACGCGGTCACTATGCGCTGACGGCGGGTGAGGATCCGCTGCCCTATCTCGACGCGATGAACCGGATGGCCGGGCGCGGCGGGCTGATTCCGGAGCAGGTCTGGGACAGCGACGCATTGCCCCGCGCGTTCCTATATCCGGGAAAGCCGACGGGCTCGGCTATGCCGCTGGTCTGGGCGCATGCCGAGTTCGTCAAGCTGGCCGCGGGGCTGGCCAAAGGCGCGCCGGTGGACCGACCAGAGGCCGTCGCACGGCGCTACGGGGAAAAGCCGCCGGTGCCCAAGCGCGCCCATTGGTCGCGGCGCATGAAGGTCACGCGGATCACGGCGGGGCGCGGCCTGCGATTCGTATTGGAACAACCGGCCATCATCCACTGGAGCGTCGACGGGTGGAATGGCGTCGAGGATACGCCGACCCGCCCGAGCGGTTTCAACCTGCACCTCGCCGAGATCCCAACGCAGAGGCTGCCGCGCGGCGCGACCCTGCGGTTCACGTTCTGCGATCGCGGCACCGGCGCGTGGGAGGGGCGCGACTACGCGATCGACGTCGGCTAAGGCCGCATCCGGCGTCGATGATGCCGACGGCGAGGAGAGCCGCGACAGGATCGTTGTCCGGTCATGGGAACGCGATACGCCGCTAGTTCGTGTCGCTTTGCGGTTGGGTCCTCGGCTTACGTCCGTCTTTTTCCTGAGCTTGCCCGGTCTTGCTGAACATCAGCCGGCTAACGAGCCCGATGAGATCAACCGACCCCTGGGTGTACTGGATCTCCCCGCCGGGAGGCAGCATCGTGTCGGAGGAGCCAGGCTCGAGCGCGAGATATTTCTCGCCCGCGAGCCCTTCCGACAAGATTTGCGCCGAACTGTCGTCAGGAAGCTTCACCGCCGGGTCGATGTGCACCGTCACCACGGCGAGAAATGTCTTTGGATCGAGCGATTCCTGCACGACGCTGCCGATCTTGACGCCGGCCATCGTCACATCGCCGCCCAGCCGCAACCCATCGATGCGGTCGAAGCGCATGATGATCGGGTAACCTTGAACGCGGCGAATATCCGCAGTCGAATAGGCGAAAACCAGAAAGATCGCCGCGATCACGAGAACGACCGCACCCATCAATGTCTCGACTGGGCGCTTTCTCATGGAGCCATCCTCGAGATTCGCCGCGACGTGGGTTGGACGATGAACATTCCCGACCGCGACCGAAAGTTTCCTTCGGCGCTCGGATGTGGTCGTTGACCCAGATCAAAGCGGGTTGGCGAGCGGAAACTAATCTGACAGATCCTTCCAAATTGCGAAGTGAGAGGGTCGGGGCTTCGTCGATCCCGGCAGGTCGCAGGGGCGAGCCATTTCCTTCGCGGAGCCGGCCGCGTCGACTAGGTCACAGGATGGACGCGCGATATGTACCACGTGCTTGCAGCGCATGACCTTTCTGGACGCTCCGAAGTCGCCCTGGCGCGCGCGGGCCGTCTCGCGCTCGGCCGAACCTCGCGTCGGAAAATCTGACGCCCAGCAAGCCGTGAGCAGCACTACGCTATTTCTGTGCGGCGATGTGATGACCGGGCGCGGCATCGATCAGATTCTTCCACATCCGGGAAATCCGCGGATTTACGAACCTGCGACGGATTCGGCATCGGAATACGTCGCGCTCGCCGAGACCGCTAGCGGTCCGATCTCGCGACCCGTCGGCTTCGCCTATATCTGGGGCGACCTTCTTCCGGCGCTGGAGCGCCGCCGACCGGACGCGCGCATCATCAATCTCGAAACGAGCATAACCGATAGCGAGGCATGTGAGCCAAAAGGCATCAACTACAAGATGAGCCCGCGAAACATTCCGGTCATCAGCGCCGCGGGGATTGATTGCTGCGCGCTTGCGAACAACCACGTGCTCGACTGGGGACGCGAAGGGCTGTGCGACACGATCGACGCATTGACCAATGCTGGCGTCAAGGTCAGCGGCGCGGGCCGCAACACGACAGAAGCCGCGAGTCCCGCCATCATTGAAATCAGCGATGCGCGTCGCATCATGGTCTTCGGGTTTGCCTCGACCACGAGCGGAATTCCGGGATCATGGGCGGCCTCGGAGCAGTTCCCGGGCGTCAATCTGCTGGCGGATTTTTCCGACCGGACGGTCGCGCATGTCGCCGAAAGCGTCCGCCCGCTGAAAAGGCCGGGTGACGTGTTTGTCGCCTCGATTCATTGGGGCGGCAACTGGGGTTACCACATTCCAGCCGCGCAAACCCGCTTTGCACATGAGCTGATCGATCAGGCGGGCATCGATCTCGTTCATGGTCATTCGTCGCATCATGCGAAAGCGATCGAGGTCTACAAGGGACGGGTCATCCTGTACGGCTGCGGCGATTTCCTGAACGATTACGAAGGCATCCCGGGTTACGAGACGTACCGCGGCGATCTGGTCCTTGCGTATTTCCCGACCATCGACGCGCAGTCCGGCGCGCTACTCCGGTTTGAGATGATCCCATTCCGGATCAGGCGTTTTCGTCTCCAGCGGCCATCGCCGGCAGAATCGGAATGGCTCATGCGCCTTTTGAATCGTGAAGGAAAACCATTCGGCACGCATGTGGAAGAGCGGGAAGCCGGAATCTTCACGCTGTGTTGGCGATAAGTAACCTGGCTCACGTTTGGGTTGTGTGAGACAGCGTCTCAGTCAGGTTTCAGAAATGGGTATCGCTGAACATCGCCCCGGGTCCACAGGCTCAAGCCGGCACGGTGATCCACCGTCTCCAGATCGATGATTGCGTCCGGATCATCGAAGCGAATCGTACCCGATGTGCCCGCTTCGTTGAGCGCGCCAAGCACGTACTGGCACAAAGTGCGTTCTACGACAGCCGAGGAGAGTTTGCCTTTCGAGCCGCGCCGGTGCATGCGGACGTGAAACGATTTGCCCGCAAGCTGCGGCAGGAATTGGGTGATGGCCTCGCGCGCCCTTTCCTCGAACTCCTGCGGGGTGGCGAAGTCGAACGTCGCCGTGGCCGGCGCGATCCGGGCGACATAGCTCATTAGATCCGAATTCATCTGCAGCCGCTTCTCCAGCTGCGCGAGAAAGTCGACCGGTGACGTTACCTTCATGACGAGGACGTTGTAGTAGCCGCTGCGTGCGACTGCGCCGTATTCGCGGAGGATGTCGCGCGCCATGGCGAAGCCGCGCTCTCGGACGCTGACGACGACATTCCAGTCCAGCAGCATCTGTAGTCTCTTCCTGTGCGACGCTCGGACCGGCGCCTAACGCATCATCAGAGCCTCGCGCGGCCGGCGCGGTGTCCGTTCCGGCGCTTCGCCTGGCTCTCCGATCGGAAGCAGCGCGATCGGCCGCAACTCGCCGGGCGCCCGCAGGGCGCGGCTGACGGCGTCATCATCGAATGCGCCAACCCAGCAGGATCCAAGCCCCAGCGCTGTCGCCGCGAGCTGGGCATGGGCGGCGGCGATCGTTGCATCCTGCAGTGCGAATAGCGATCGGCCGCGCTTCCCGTATTTTGCCGCGCTGCGCGCGGGATCGGCGAGAAATACCAGGACCGCCGATGCCCCGGCGATGAAACCTTGCCCGTGAGCCGCGGCAGCCAGAGCCGATTTGGTTTTCGCGTCCTCCGCTATCGCGATTCGGAAAGCTTGAAGGTCGCCCGCGGAGGGGGCGAGCCGCGCGGCTTCCAGGATCGCTTGGAGCTTTTCCGCGTCCGGCTTTTCGCCTCGGTAGAGACGCACCGATCGGCGGCGCTCGAGAACGTCGAAAAACTCCATGACGGATATCGATGAACTATGCAGCGGCGGCCGGAAGCCGGCGGACGATCTCCTTGAACCGCGCCCAATCGATCGCGCTCCAAAGTTCCGTATGCGCGTGCCCGTAAGTTCGGATCAGCGTCGATACCTTCGCCGCGGCTTCAATGCTCGGCGCTTCGAAGATATCGAGATAATCCCAGGGGCCGAGGATCGCGTAGTTGTGCACCCATTTCACTTCCGGACATTCGGATCGGATGCGTTGCATGACCGATCGCTCGAGCGTTTCCAGGGATTGCGGGGATTTTAGCGCCTCGGTTGCGAGGCGGGTCATCATCACGAAAGTCGTCATGATCCAGGTCCTCATCGTCAGCGGTGAAAATCCGCGACATTCTGGCAAGAGTCGCCTGGCGCGGCCTTGACCCAGGTCAATGGCGCAGCGGAAATCCCTGAAACTATTCCCGGTCCTTTCACCGAGTAGAACGGCGGCCATGGCCTATGCGGATTGCGTCGCTTTCCTCAAAGACGCCCTACCGAGACTCGGACTCTCATCCCGCGGCTTTCGCAGGGTCGATGCACAGGTTTGCAAACGGATCAGGCGCCGGTTTCTGGCGCTCGGGCTCGCGGACTTCATGGCTTACCGCAAGTATATCGAGAGCGCTCCGGCGGAATGGGACGTCGTGCAGAGCCTCTGCCACATCACGATTTCCCGCTTCTGGCGCGATCGTGCCGTGTTCGACCGGCTAGCCGCCGAGATCGTCCCGCGGCTCTCGGACGCGGCGGCCTCGCGCGGCGATAAGATCCTTCGCGCGTGGAGCGCGGGCTGCGCTTCCGGCGAGGAGCCGTACAGTCTCAGGCTGCTGTGGGAATTCTGTGTCGCGTCGAAATATCCCGACCGTGCGATCTCGATCGTCGCAACCGACGCCGATGCGATATCGCTGCAACGCGCCCGTACCGCCTGCTATCGCGCGAGCAGCCTGCGGGAGCTTCCCGAAGGTTGGATTCGCGCCGCATTTGATCGGCAAGGCCTGGTCTATTGCCTGCGCGAGTCATTGCGGACCGATGTTGCGTTCCATGAGGAAGACATTCGCATCCAGGCGCCGGAAGGCCCGTTCGACCTCATTCTCTGCCGGAACCTGGCGTTCACGTATTTCGACCGCGCCGGGCGGGAGGCCGCGCTCGAGCGGATGGTTGCCGAGCTGCGGCTTGGCGGGGCGCTGGTCATCGGTCGCGGCGAGAGTTTGCCGCCGCATGGTTCGCTGGTCGAAGACTGGGATCCCGATCGCGGTATTTATCGAAAGCCGAGGGAGTAATCGTCAGTGACGCGGTACGTCACACTGCAGGACTTCGTTGCCGAGCTGGCATCCCTTGGCGAAGCGCCGGCATTGATCGCGGTCTCGAACGGTCAGGCCAGCGTTCGGTCATTCGCGGCGCTTGCGCGGGAGGCGCGACGTTTCGCCGATGAACTCGCGCGCGATCGCGTCGGTGCCGGAGAGCCGATCGCGATCGTTGGGCCGAACAGCGCCGCGTGGGCGATCGCGTTTCTTGGCGTCGTTGCGTCCGGCGCGGCGGCGATGCCGCTCGACGATCGCTCGAGCGTCGA
>Ga0153915_10002542_pt1 | contig 16612 bp, 32 predicted proteins | sample Opewatmetagenome_2_FD_107003 | JGI IMG/M metagenome (GOLD analysis project Ga0153915, IMG submission 107003) | Freshwater wetland microbial communities from Ohio, USA - Open water 3 Core 3 Depth 3 metaG | ecosystem: Environmental > Aquatic > Freshwater > Wetlands | place: USA: Ohio, Lake Erie...
CGGCTCGCTAACTCAGCCGGACAAGTAACAGCCGGAGGACACACACAATGCAACGGACACGGACGACGATAACAGTAGAGGACGAGGCGCCGAGCTCGCGCGGAAACGCTACATTTGTAGGCATAATTCGCCGCGGGCCCGGAATCTGCCGAGTCACGATTTCCCAGGAACGCTACGAGCAAGCTCGACGCGACTCGCTTGTGCCGGTTGAGTCACTGGAGGCGGTCAATGGCTGACGTGAGCAGACAACGAGAGAACCTGCAGGACATCGAAACCATTCGTCGTCTACGCGAGCTCAAGACGCGCACGTCTGTCGCGCTGGCGTACCAGCTCGAAATCGCGCTCTACCTGCGCGACGCGACGGAGCGGTGCGGGGCTGACGCGACTGCGGTACTGGCGAAGATCCGCGAGCACCGAAGCGCCGCTGCGAAGCTACTCTACGAGGATCGGGCTCGACTGATCGCTGTGCCGCTCAGAAGACTGCCCGAGCTGCGGCTGGTGGCGCCGTGAGCACATTCCCCCGCGTCTGCCCCAGCTGCGGCGCGGCGCATTCGCGCGCGGATTGGCAGCGGCTCACGTACCTCGGTGTCCACCTCGACTGCCTCGAGGCTCGGCTGTGCACTTGCGGTGACACGTTGACGATCGAGGTCGACGGGTACGGCGGAGCAAACGATCACTTTGGAGCAATGAGGAATTTAGAGGATGGGTAGGAGCTAAGGAAAGCGGTATGACAAGCAACAATCTAGCATTGGTTGAGGCGCATTCAGAGGCGCACATCGCTACCGTTGATTCGGTAACGCTGGCGCGCTACGGTGTCGACGAGAGCCTGTTGGTGGCAAAGCGCGAGCAATGTGCAGCACTGACATTTGACACGCCAGCGGCCTACACGGCATCAAATAGCATACTTGCCGATGTGCGGGCCACTCGCATCGGTGTCGAGAAAACGCGCAAGGAACTCAAGACAGGACTGCTTGAGGAAGGTCGCAAGATTGACGCCTGCGCGAAGTTCCTGACGGCGCAGATCGAAGACATCGAGCTGCCGCTACAGGCCAAGAAAGACGCGGTTGACGCTGTGAGAGAGCGCGTCAAGGCAAAGAAAGAGGAAGCCGATCGTCTAGCCCGTGAGGAAAAGGCGCGGCTCGCAATGTTGGCACGAGAGGCTGAACTGAAGGCGATCCGTGACGCCGAGGACGCGCGACTAGCTGAGATTCGCGCGGCTCAAGAACTCGAAGCCAAGCGCCTCGCGGATGCAGCGGAGGAGCTTGAGAAGCAGCGCGCGGCAATTCTCGAGGCCAACCGGATCGCTCACGAGAAGATTGTGGCCGAGCGCAAGGCAGCAGAGGACAAGCAGCGCGCCGAGCAGGCTGCGCGTGATGAGGCGGAGCGACTTGAGCGTGCCCGCATAGAGGAAGCGCAAGAGGCAGAGCGCGCCAGGCTACGGGCGGAGCGTGACGCGTTCGAGGCCGAGAAACGCGCCGCCGAGGACGCGGAACGTCTGCGCCTCGCCACGATCAAGGCCGAGACCGACGCCAAGGCAGCCGCCGAACGGGCTGCGCGCGAAGCCGAAGAGAAGCGCGTCGCCGATCTGGAGCGAGCCGCGCAACTCAAGGCGCGCGAGGAAGCGTTGCGACCGGACAAAGAGAAGCTACTGGCCTTCGAGCGGCAGATTCGCGAGCTGGCGAAGTCAGCGCCGATCGTTGCTGACGAGGCATCGAAAGAGGCGCTTACGTGGTGCCTGCAAGATCTCGGCAACGCGCGCGAACACCTGACGGACTACGCGGAAGACCACTCGCAGGCGGCGGAATGAACGCTCCAACCAACTACTACACGCGCTTGTTAGGCGAGGCCTCCGCGTCCGGTCTCTCCAGGTTTCGCGAGTCTCCGTTGACGTACCTCGACTGGACGCAGAATCCAACCGATAACCCGACGCCTCCAATGCGCGAGGGGACCGCGTTTCACATGGCAATCCACGAGCCGGAGCGGTTTGCGCGGACGTACATCGAGATCCCAGTGATGGCTCTGAGGTCGCGCGAGGACAAGGAAGAGTTCCTGATGGAAGTCTTCCGCGTGACTGGTGTCCCACTGATCTTCGAGGGCGAGAACGCGGAAGATCTGCGATCAAAGGTTGTGCGCGAGTTGAAAAAAACCGGCGCCCAGGTTCTCACGTCCGAGTCACTCGCGACGCTCCGGGGGATGGCACGGTCTCTCAATATGGGGCAGCACGCTGAGCCCAGAAGCATCGTTGCGCGGGGAAAGAAAGAGGTCGAGTTCCGCTGGAAAGACGGCGATTCTGGACTACAATGCAAGGCGCGTTTGGATTCGTGGGACGCGGAGCTAGGAATTCTGTCGGATTTGAAGCGCACGGCCGCGATCACCGCGCGCGGGTTCCGTCGTGAGGTTCTGACCCGTGGCTACCATTTCCAAATGGCCTTCTATCGCCGGGCGCTTCGTGAGGCCGGTGAGAGTCCCAAATACTGCTGCTTCACATGCGGGTGCCCAACTGGACCGCTTTACCCGTGGGCGCTCTACGACCTACCTGAAGAGGTACTTGACGCGTGCGACGAACAGCTCAGCCGTGACCTTCTGTCGCTGGCCGAGTGCGTCAGCAAAAACGACTGGCCGTCGCTGAACGGCGGCAAAGCAACAACCCTAGACATTCGATCGGAGTACATCTAATGAGCGCCACAGCACTAGCCACAGCACAGCAACCGCCCGCGGCAATCGCCGCTCCAAACGCGTCACCGACGGCACTCGCTGAAATCTGGAAACACGCCAAGATGCTGGCATCCAGTGACATCGTGCCGAAGGCATATCAAGGGAAACCGGAGAACTGCGTTATTGCCATCGAGCTCTCAGCGCGCCTTGGATCGTCCCCGATGCTCGTCATGCAATCGCTAGACATCATCCAGGGCAAGCCGTCCTGGTCGAGCAAGTTCCTGATCGCATCGGTAAATTCGAGCGGGAAGTTCTCGCCGATCCGATATCGGTTCGTCGGCAAGGAGCGCTCCAAAGACTGGGGATGCGTCGCCTATGCGACCGACAAGGAATCAGGCGACGTCCTTGAGGGGCCGCTCGTGGACATGCAGATGGCCGCCGACGAAGGCTGGTTGAGCAAGTCAGGATCGAAGTGGAAGACGATGCCGCAGCTGATGCTGATGTATCGCGCCGCCGCGTTCTGGTCGCGTGTCTACTGTCCCGAGGTGTCAATGGGGCTCCACACATCTGAGGAGCGTGAGGACATGATCCAGGTGACCTCAGTGCGTCACGGCGGGATGCCTGAGGAAATCCACCAGGCTTTGCTAACAGATGGATCGACGGTTCAGATCCCGGAGACGGTCAAACGGGAAACGGTGACGAGTGACGGTGAAGTGGTTTTAGACACCGCGAAACCCGCTACTACTCCCGAGGTGGACCGCGGCGACGACCCCAACAACTACTGAGGGAACAATATGGACACTCAAGAAATACGCGACAGACCAAGCGACGCTGAGATCATTTCCCGATGGCGAGCCCGCTGCAAAACCGCACGCGCCATCGGTAAGCGTAACGCGCCAATGCTGGCAGACGGAGCGCTAACCGTGGCTGAGGTGGTGGAAAAGATTCGCAACGCTGTCGAGGTCCGGAGGAGGCCGCAGCACAGGCGTAGCGACGGACGTCTACTGACGATCAGTCGCGAGTACGCTCGAACGACGCGGCACCTCGAGATTGAAGCGGAATGGCTCGAGGAGCAGGTTTGGGGTGGTGTGTGACTGATGCGATCCAGTGTTACGTGGAGCAGATTCGCGTCGACAGAGAAGACGCGGCCGATGTTACTGCCAGGAGACACCTCACCGCACACCGTTCGCTCATCAGATGCAAAGTCACACTCACCGTGTCGTTTGAGTTCACAAAAGACCCATGGGAAAAAGGCGAGAAACGCGAGATGGTTATGCTTGAGTCGTTCGAGCGCCACAAGAAATGCAGGGTATCTCTATGACTGACCAGAAATTGCCAGAGTTGGCACCGGGGAGCGAGTGGCGCGTCGATTACGTCGTAGACGCATCGGACCACGACATCGAAACGCATGGCCCAATGCTGCACGTATCGAGCATCAATGGGGCAACCATCTGCCACACGAAGGATGTCCTCGCCGTTATCCGCCACGCCAACCTCGACCCGCTGGCGATTGCGGCGAAGGAGTTGGTGGAGATGATGAGAGGCGGTCACATTGCGATCGATTGTGAGCCCGAGGATTTTTCCCGATACGCTGCTGTACTCAACAGACTGGAGGTGTTACTGTGATCGAGAACCGCGACGAGTCGAGAGACATTGCCGCGCACTTCAGGCAAAACGAGCCGCCACATCGGCAGGTAGTGGCGGTATCGTGGTCGGTGTACCGCGGAACGTCTTACATTAGTCAGCTGGAACGCTACATCCCCCATGCCCAGCTGGTCGAGACGGAGCGGAAGCTCGCCGATGCCATCGATGAGCGCAATGGGGCGCTGCACACGATTCTACAGGCAAAGGAGGCGCTCGAGTCTGGCGTCGAAGAACACGCGCTACACATTCTCGAGGGAAACATTGCCACTGAAGAGGTGATTGACCTGCGCCAGAACGTCGACAAGCTCACGGATGAGGTCTCCGTCCTTCGTTCTCGCGTCACCGGACTTCGCGCAGGACTCGAAGACATCCGAAGCTTGAGGCGAATTGGCGACCTGTCCGACGTCTCGAAGGAATGCGACTTTTACCTAGGCAGAGACACGGAGTAGGTATGAACCCATTCAGAAAACTCACCGCCCTGGTCGACGCAGCAATAGAACTCCCGAACGCGATTCACGCTTGTGTGGAAATGGCGAGGGAGACCTCCGAGCGCCAGCGTGAGTCGCATCGTAACTGGTTCGACGCAAGGCGCAGAACGCGCTGAGCTGGCTAGGATGCGCGAGTTAGCGCGGTGGCACAAGGAGAGCGAAGAGCCTGCGCCAGAGGGGCTGTTTATTGTGTGCCGCTATGGCGAGAAGGCGCCAGCAAGCGAATACTCGCACATGCGATCGGATGATGTGTCCGAGCATTGGGAATGGCGATTCGCTCGACTCGAGGATGTGCCGGAGGTTACACCATGACACGTTGCCCAGACCGAGAACTCGAATCAACGCAACCCGACGAGCGATGCGAACTCTGCATTCACGGCACAAGGCGAATCGACGCGACTCACCGGAAGTGCATGGTTGACGATCAACCGATGCCGAATCGTGGCAAGTGTGGGGATTTTACGGAGGATGGGTAGGCAGCGAATGGCTGACACGAAAATCCAATGGACGGACAAGGTATGGAATCCTGTGCGAGGCTGCAGCAAGGTCTCACCTGGATGCGCCAACTGCTACGCCGAGCGCATGGCGTCGCGGTTCGCTCGCCCTGGTGACGGCTACGACGGGCTCGTGTTCGCCAAACGTGACGGTCGCGCCCCGGGTTGGACCGGCGAAGCCCGCTTCATTCCCGAGATGCTCGACGCGCCGCTTCGATGGCGCAAGCCGTCACTGGTGTTCGTCAACTCGATGTCGGACCTATTCCACGACGACATCACCAACGAGCAGATTGCCGCGGAATTCGGCGTGATGGCAGCTTGCCCGCGGCATACGTTTCAGGTGCTCACGAAGCGACCGAAGCGGATGACGGAGTGGTTCGAGTGGGCAACGCGTGACGCGACGGACGCTGGCTCGGGACGGTTCAATTCACAGGCTGAGGCGTGCCGTGGCGAGGCCATTGACGCTTTGCAAAGGCTGGTGAGCTCCGGGTACCACCCGCTTCGTAGTGAACTCACCGGGTACGACTCTCGGTGGCCGCTCCCAAACGTCCACCTAGGCGTCTCCGTCGAGAACCAGGCGGCAGCAGACGAGCGAATCCAGTTGCTACTCCAGTGTCCCGCTGCGGTGCGTTGGGTTAGCTGTGAGCCGTTGCTCGGAGCGGTGAACCTTGATGATTTGTGGGGCGAGAGACGTGTCTACCGCGGCGACACGGTGAGCGGCTTTCTCGACTGGGAGCCGTCTATCGACTGGATCGTCTGCGGCGGAGAGTCAGGCCCCAACGCGCGCCCGATGCATCCCGACTGGGCGAGGTCGTTGCGCGACCAGTGCAAGGCTGCAGGTGTGCCGTTTTGGTTTAAACAGATGTCTGGGCTGAGACCCGGAACCGTAGGACCGGATGACCTGGAAGCTTTCAAGGAGCGCCCCAATGCCTAAGGGATATTACGAGAAACGCGTCTGTGGAGAGAAGCACTACAGATTCAATCGTGGAACAATGCTGTCATCGCATGGATACGTGAAACTTCGAATCGGCAAGGAGCATCCTCTGGCCGACAGCAATGGGTACGCGTATGAGCATCTCGTGGTATGGGTGGATTCTGGAAGGGAACGCCCTCGAAATGGTTTTGCCGTTCACCACATCAACGAGAACAAGCTAGACAATAGGATCGAGAACCTAGAGCTGGTCAGTGTGCATGAGCACGCCACAAAGCACCATGCAATGCTGAGCGATGCCGCTGTTCTTTCGATACGAGTTGACTACGCAAATGGGGCAAGCAACATGTCCGAGCTCGCGAGCAAGTTCAATGTTCCGGTTCAAAGAATCCAACGGTTCATTACTGGTGAATCGCGACTGAAAGCCGGAGGCCCGCTATCGAAGCACAATCGAAGAAAGAAGCTCGCCGGCAACCTACTCGACGGCGTTCGCTACGAGATGAGACCGGGGGAGAAGTGGTAAAATCCAACTCAACAGAACACTGCCTACTCATGTCGGGACCGATCAAGGCTCTCACCATCCGCCAGCCTTGGGCGTGGGCGATTTTCAATGCCGGCAAGTACGTCGAAAATCGTTCGCGCCCAACGAAGCACCGGGGTCCGCTCGCGATTCACGTGAGCCGACGATTTGTGACTGGAGAGATCCTGGATTCGGCCGCTTGCATGCGGACAACCATGGGGCCGTCAGATATAGAGATGACCGTTGCGATGCTGAAGAATCAACTCGGTTGCATCATCGGCATTGTCGACGTAGTAGACTGCGTTTGTGACAGTGCGTCGCCGTGGGCTATTCCCGGGCAATGGCATTGGGTCCTGCGCAACCCGCGACGCGTGAGACCCGTGCCGATTGTTGGTCGCCTCGGTTTGTTCGATTACACAGCGGAACTGGAGATGATCCCATGAGCGAAACCAAACCCACCATCATCGACCCCGACCTATCCCGCCTCCTAACCAAGGCAGTGATTCACCCGTTGCGCGCCGTTGACACAGACGCGCGCGAGGAACTTTCGAGCTCGCTGCAACGCATCACCGAAGCGCGACTCATAACCGAGATTGACCTGGACGAGAACCCTGACGCCTATAGTGAGCTGACCGAGAAAGGTCGGCGCGTTGTAGCGGCGATGTTGGAAGCGGGAAGGAAGGCGCTAGAATGAACCAATCGGCCCCAAGCTCAAGCGACATCATGACCATTGCCTCGGCGCTGAAGACGTGCACACCAGAACAGCAGCGTAGAATCTGCATCTCGATGCTTGTTCTGTGCGGCCTATTCCGAGAGGCGCAGCAGGCGATCGATATTGCCGTTCGGGATGGAGCGACCACCGAAACACTGCGCGTTGCAATGCGTGACGCCATCGAGCTTATTGACAGCGGAGATGAATCTGGCGGAAGAGGTGCTCTGTCTCGCGCGCTGGAAGACGACGAGGTGCGCGCTGGAAGGAAGGTTTGCGGTGAGTGAATTGCCGAAGTTGCCGGATGGATTTGAATGGTGGAGCCCTGAGAGGATTCACTCGGCGTCGTGTGATGTTTACGTGCTTGACGATGTGGAACTATCTGCACGCGACACAGCCGGTATGCCGGTTTCGGTTGCCCTCGCTCTCCTCGACGCCAACAAACTCAACACGACAGCGAACGAGCTGCGGGCGAAGCTTGATGAACTACACGCAAGGGTGATGGACTCGAACTTTTCCGCGTACAAGCAGGGCGAAAAGAATACCGGAGAGATATTCGCAAAGGCAATCGCTAAGAAAGACGAGCAGCTAGCAAAACTCGCCAACGCGCGCGCCGTCATCGCGGCTGAATTCAACCGCGACAAGTCAGACGAGACGGACGACGCCGCGCATCGACTACACGCGACAGGATACGACGCTGGGATCAAGTTCGCGCTGGACGCGCTGGATGGCATCAAGTGACCAAGTTGCCACCAATCTACCTGCACGAAGGCGACGCGCTCAACATCATCGAGCGATTTGCCAACGGGAACCGCAGTGGCACACTCACCGCGATGCTGTCGACGGTGCGATTTGACGCGTATCCGGTACGCCTCGCCGTCGTCAGTGAGTGCCAAACCTGTCGCCACGCCGACGGCCTCGGCTCCGTTGCCGCCCTGTGCCTATTCGATCCGACCGCGCCCAAGGCGATTCGGGCGGATGGGACCGGGTTTTGCTGCTGGCGTGAGGCAAAACTAGCGTGATTCCAGCGTTTTCGAGAAATCGACCTGACCCCTCAAAATAGTTGTTGCGCTGGGGCCCAGCATGGATCAGACTGTTTCTTGTCAGCACGAACTGACACCGCCCAAGTCGGGCGGCTCGATTGAAGGAAGAAACCAAAATGACCAACATGATCAACGTCCACGGTTACGGCGCCCGCCATGAATCCCTTGTATGCACCGTCGAGTTTGGCTCGCTGCAGCACACCGATAGCGCGGAGCCAACCAGCCGCGCGTTGGGTGGGACCGTGGACGGATGGGCGGCGGAAGAGTGGGCCGAGCCCGTCACTCTAGCTGATGGCCGCAAGGCTACCGCTTATTATCTGTTTGACGCGGACTCGATCCGAGACAACGCCGAGGACTACCCGTGGGACGCGGACCACTGCGCGTGGGTCGAATTGGCCCCGTAGTAGCTGCGGCGCCGCCTCAAGCCCGTACCTGAGTAACGTCGGGGCGGGCTTGAGGCGTCAGATACCGCTGTAAAAGTGGCCCGATCGGAGGAAGAACATGAAATATTTTGAAATAGTCAACGTGAAATCCGGTCACTCTTTGGGCATATGGGAGGCTGAGAGCGCCCAAGAAGCTCTCGATCTGCTGGCGCGGGACGCCGGATATCGGGATTTTGTGGACGCATGCGAGGTGGCGAGTGGCGATGGCATTGAGATCATCGAGCGCGACAGACGCACCGCTGCACGGTACCGAAATGCGCCCTGACTCCCCCTGGTACCTCACAATCGCCGCATGCGAGCAATACGCCGCAATCCTCGGGCTTGATCCCGAGGAGGACGCCAACTTCGATCGCTGCGAGGATGAGCTCGTCGCTATCGCGCGTGTCGCAAAATTCGTCAAAAATTGCGATAGTGGGCTGCAGGAGTATCGAGGACGAGTCCCGGCAGAGAGCGTTCTGCTACTGCGCAATCGCACGCCCGAGAACCGTCTCGTGCTGCTAGTGTCGACAGAGCGACGCGACGAGGGCAATCTCCCGCAGCTCGTGCGTGTGAAATTGAGGGGGACGAGATGACCCGTAAATCACGCAGCGGGCCAACGCTGCCAGAGGAGCGACGCCGAGAGCTCGGGCAACTGCGCGTGAGACTCACGGCGGAGGCTGCGGAGATTGTCGCGGCTCATGCAGAGCCAGGGGAGAGTCCGAGCGCGACAGCGAGTCGGTTGCTCGCGACGTCACGCAAGCGGCTGCCCAAATAGCAAAAAGCGCCCGCGGTGGTGACCGGGGCGCTTCGGTTTTGTAGGGGCTGAGCGGGCCGCTACGGCGCTTTTGCTGCCAGCCTGTCCAGCTGCTGGTCACGGAGGCGCAACGCTTCCTGGGCGACCTCATGGGCCTCCTGTCTGCGTTCGGCTGCCCTCGTTTCGCGGTCCTGATTTATCGCACGCCGAATCACGTCAGCCTGACTCGCGAGCTCGGCCTCGGATGATCTCGAGGAGGCGAGAGTTCCGACCAGTCCGATCGCGGATGCGACCACCACAGCTGCCGCACCGATCCAGGCAACGGTGGCCCGCCCGCGCCGCTCCTCGGCTGCTAGACGCGCCGCGTCCCGTGACCTGAGCTCTCCGCGTAGCTCGTCTACAGAGCGCTCTACGCCGTCGAGCTTGCCACCCAGCGACGCCGCCGTTGACTCGGCCCTGGACGCAACCCTGAGCGCCTCCGACGCGCCGTCCCACGCCCTCTCTGCGAGATCTCGAGCCTCCGAATCCCGCGCCGTCACGTGACCCCCACAACGCGCCTCGGGCAGTCTTCGCAGCGATCGTCCCCGTTGCTCTCGGTCTTGCTGCGCTCGTACTGGGAGATCCCTTCGGCCACGGCTTCGACCATGACCGAGCGCACCGCAGGCAGAAGGTCATGGGCGGCAAAATCGGCGAGCGCCCCCCGAATTGCGCCGTCAATGTACACCTCGACACAGGAGGGCGGCCGGATCGTGTCTGCGGCGCGTAGCTCGGCAAGTTCCCGCTCCGCGGTCTCGAGCGCAGAGCGAGCGGAAAAGAGCTCGGCGCGCAGAGCTTCGGTGGCGTCGCTCATGCTACGGACTCCGCGAGCAATCTCTCGCTCGATGCTACCATCTCGCCCCATGCCTCGTCAGTGATTCCTACCCACGGAATCGACGGCGCAGCCTCGAACGATGGCGCTTGTTGCGTAGGAGGCGCGTACATCGTGACAAGCTCAGCGTCTGGCGGCTTGACAGCATCGAGGAATAGCCGCTTGTTGAGCTTGTTCCGTGGAACAATTCCTGCGTTTCCCGTCTCGTTGATGTGACAGTTTTTCTGCGCGCCCAACCAGTCGCCATTGGCAACCGCAGCCGTAAACAATTTGAATTTCTTCACGAACCCCGCGCCCATGGCCCACGCCATCGACATGATCGCGATCTGGGCGTCAGCAGGGAACTCATCCCATTTTGGCCACACTTTTCGCAGGTAGTCCTCATTCATATCGAGCCTGCGCTTTGCCAACTCGGCCACGCCTTCATCCGTAAGACGGAGACGCGTGTAGCGCTCGGCAACCCTGTGCCCAAGCTTCGCGAGCGTCGTCATCTCTTTGACCGTGTGCCATTCGGCAACAATCTCGGAGACCGTAGCCATCTCTCCGCGCTTGGTCTTCCACAGTAGTCCAGTAGCGAGAGTAACCGGATCAATCAAGCACCCTAGCCCGGTTGTCACGAGACCAAGAATATCCAGGTACATCCACGGGACCTTGCCCTCGAGGCGCTCTGTGAACGATGGGAATATTTCAATAACAGACTGTCGCATTGGGTCACCTCGCAATAGAAAAACACGGGAACGGACTCACGTTGCGAAACTCACGATCGCCCGGCATCGGAAACCCAAACCACGATCGCGAAATGGAAACAGCGGCCCAGACGAGCCAGGCCCGAACTGGACCGTATCCGATTAGACGCAGCATTCGGCGGAGCAGGGCATTGGTCTCGCGAAACGAGAGTGCTGCGCCGTAGCCGTTGGCGTCATGGATCAGCCAACATGCCACCTCGTCCTGCGTCCCGAGATTTGGCACGCAGAAATCCGCGAGTGGCCCGCCGCTACGGCCGTCAAACTCGAACCCGCTCAGGAATTCGTAGGACAGTTTCCAGCCGTCCCGCTCAACCGTGATCGTGACCGGAGAAACCAGCTCGTACCAGCGGTCGTCGAGCGGACGAATGTCGATCGGGTTGGAGATGCAGACGGACAGCATCAGTCGATTGCCCTTGCTGCCGCGACAAGACCGGCCATGTCGAGCCCCTGGATCGTCTTGCCGTTGTGCATCCACGCCGGATCGATCAGGACCCAACACTCGGCGCATTTCTGATGGTGACCGTCTCGCGTCACGGAGTACTGCTCACCCCACGACACTGCGGTCATGGTCATTTGTCGATCGTGCTGGACGAGGCAGACCATGTGCCCGCCGGCAGAAGGCGCGTTTTCGGGCAGCTTGTCCCACGTTCTGGAGCTCTTCCATGCCTCGGGAAAATCGTATGCGACGAACAAACCGCCGAACAGCTGGAGAGCCGTGGCGAGCTTCCAGTCCTCAACGAAATCGACGAGCGCGAAGCCTGCAATCTCCCCCTTGCGCGCCCAGTAGCGAAGCGCGGTGATCGGGACGGTTCCCTGGTCCGTCTCCGGTCGCTCGGGGTCATACCCGGTGATCGCGGTGTAGTCGTTCCGGACTCGCACATCAGAGACCGTTGTTGGAACTACAACCGTGTTCGCCGTGAACGACTGCAGCAGGTGGTACCGCGCGGCAATGACGCAGCATCCGATCTGGGTGTTGAGCATTTCGCCCCAGGCGTGACTGCGCATCGGGAGCGAATAATCGCACGTGTCCGCAGCAAGCGGGAGTTCGAGGAATTGCGACAGTCTCGGGGCGGCACCGAACCGCTGCGGGTCGTGGTCTCGCGAGAGGTTACAGCCGAATTTCATGGTCATTACTCCCGACATGACGCAGGTCCACACGCCTGGACCTCGGATTTCGACGCGGCTCGCAACCGGCAATCGATATCGAGGCCGAACCGCGCGTCACTCGTGAGACGACGGCAGTCCTCGAGGCAGGTCTTGGGCGCGCACCCAAGCGGCTCGATGTGCTCGCACATCTCATCGCAGGTGCCAGTCTGCCCACCAACTGACGCGGCGCCGCCGTACGATGGTGAGGGGTTGACCGGAGTGGCACCGCATGCGACGAGGACGAGCGACAGGAGCAGCCACCTCACGGCGTAGCCCTCAGCATCTTCTTCCCGGAAAGTACCGCGACAGCCTCGGAGGCTGCAATTTTCGGGTCTTTCTCAACGAGAAACGCGTCGAGCACGTCGGGGACTTTGCAAACCACGGCGGCCCATTCGTTCGCCGTGAGCCCGCGGAGTTTCGCGTCAGTCTTGATTTCTTGACGCGCCGTGAGGGCCAGAACGCACGCGGTTTCAGCGGCATCCACGATCTCATCCTTGTGCGTCTGGAGCCAGGTACAGGACGAGAGCGCGAGGAGCGTTGCGAGGATGATGGTGTATTTCACTTGTCGTTCTCCTTGTCGATCACGGCAACCAGCTGGTTGATTCCATGGGCGATGCGGCTCAACTTGGAGCCGCGCTTGATTCTCTTGACGGCGTACGTCGTTGAGATCGTGTTCGCGATCCAGCCCACGAGCGCTGATGACGCAGCCATGGCCAAGACCTCAACGATATTGTTTGCGATCAGTTGCATTTGTGACCCTTTCCGCTGTTAGCTCAGCCCTCGCATCATCGTCCAAAGCTTTGTGCCGAGTTCTCGGGCGTTGGACGAGGTAGCTTTCATAAAACCGAAACGTCGAATCGAGTTCGCCCCGCCCCCCGATGTTGCGAGGGCATTTAGGACGATCCGATCGATCGTAAGAGAAACCGAGGAAGAGTCAGTGACAAACGTAACCCCTGGCGCGTCCGACACGATCGACAGGCTTGTCCCGTCATGGATCAAAGCGACCGTGTAGACTGTACCGGTCGCGATTGTGTAGGTAGTCGTGATCGGAGTGGTCGCGTCGGTGTGTGTCCCAGTCAACACCGTAGAGGACGTACCAGACAACCCCGCCTGAATCACGGTACCGTCGGAGTTTCCGAGCGTGACGATGTTGCCACAGCTACCGCTAGCGGGCGTCTCGAATTGTATGACCAAAATGCTCGGCGTCTTGCTACCCGAGTAGTTACCGAACAGCGTCGCATCCACGAGGGATAGGTAGTCGGCAGAACTCGCGAAATTTATTGCCGGTGAATCTCCAGACGAAAATGTCTTTGCGTTTGTCGGTGACCCCGTTGCCGTCAGCGTTAATCCGCCTTCTCGACTAACCCAGGTCGATACTGTCCCTAGCGCGGTAGTGACGCCGTGGCTAGCGTCCCAATATCCGCCGTAGTTCGCTGACCACAAGCCTCGCCCGGGATAGTCCTCGTTAAAAACCTCGACAAGTTGCGGTCGCCGTTTGAAGGCTCTCCACAGTCTCCTACCGATTTCACGCTTTGAGATCATCGGGTAGTGGACATTGCTTTGCAGGCGGTTTTCTCCGTCGAATGACGCGATAAACGTACGGTCGTCGTCTTGCGCCGCAGTCTCTTGAGCCGCTCTCACGACTGGTTGATTGGGCCAATCGCTTTGCGTGCCGAGCCAGTCATTTAGGCCGAAAATCACGAAGGGCAAATTGGCACCCAGCAACGTTCGGATGTCGCTCCGGAGGGTTCGGAGATTTGTTAGGTACGAAGACGCCGTGGATTCGCAGTCCTGTTCCCCCTGAATGAAAACGAACGACCTGTTGTACGTTTTCGATGTACCGAAAACGGACTGAGCGCGAGCGAATTGGGTACGCATGAACGTGTACATGGTCCCTCCACTGAGCCAGTCTGCGATAGCAGTGCCTCCCTTAGCAGACGACACGGCTATACCATGTTCGTTGTCCGCTAGTGCCAGCTCCTGCCACCCGACACGGTGCCCGCCAACATTGAGAGAGTACGCGTCTGAAAAACCAACACCGAATACGTTGCCGGTGTTCTCGTAACCGTAATCCGAGTTGAAATAGCAGACGCCTGGGCGGCTGAGTAAGCCAGACATGTATAGCTTTTTGCCTGAGCCCAACGAAGTGGCGTTGCTCTGCCCTGAGAAATAATCCACAGGCCACAGCTCGGGTAACCTCGCGAGATTTCGCTGCGCCGAAACCGCCGACGCTAAGTCGGCAGAAGAGAGCACACTGTCCCAAACGTAGTCGTTGCGGATCACGCTCTGCGCTGAAACGGTGTCGCCGCTGAAAAGCGCCAATCCGGTTATCGTCGCCGTGGATGTGTAGCTCAGCGTAGCAACGGAGTCCCCGTCTACGCACAACGTCAACTCCGTAGCGCTCGCAGTCAACGTTACGCACACCGGAACCGGTGCAACATAAGTTGAACTGAGCGACGTCAGGGTCGCCCCACTGTCGTCGGTTCGCGACAGCAGCCATTTTCCCGTGGTGTCAATCTGCAGCTTTACCGACGCCGTTGTTCCCGTCAACTCTAGCAGCGTGACTATGCTGGTTGGTCTCAGCCATTTGATCCAGACAACAGCCGAGCGCGTCCAATTAGCACCCAGAGCGCAGCTCCCCGTCAACCGGCACGAATTGCCGCACCCTTCCACGAGCGCAGAGCCCCCGTACCAGTAACGCGATGCCAGCACCGGCTGCGTCATAGCTGTAGACTGAACCAGTACGCAGTCACCGTTACCGACAACGGGTGCCACGTGCGAAACCTTGTCCTGCTCGACAACCACTTGACCGACGGTTATGGCAGCGCTCGTTAGCGGCGCATAGGATCCAGATCTCGTGCTGATGACACACGTCTTTGTTCCGTACGATGCCGAGGTTCCCGCTAGGACCGACTCGAATTCCACCTCAATCCAACCACCGATCTTCTCTTTGAATGAGAACCCGTCGGCGTGATATGTGGAAACGCTCTTGTAGAGCGTGTAGTCGGCCTCGCTGTCGGGATACCGCAACTGTTCGATCGACGGCAGGTAAACGAATTGTTCGGCGTAGGCGTTCGGATAAAACGCGTAGCGCCTGGCCTTGTATTCGACGCCCGGGCGGTATTGGAATTTTACTCGACACCAGCCAGATGTAAGCGTGTTGGTCGCGATGAACTGGAAATATCGGCTAGTTGTGCTGCTTTCCGGAGCGCCGTACGCGCCGTACTGTCCGTCTCCGGTCGATGTCGTGAACGCCGTGCCCCACCCCGATTTCGACCAGTCTCCGACGTACGGGGAGTGCCCAGTTACCGTGCTTATTCGACAGCTCGCCGCGTTCCCGTAGTCGTACCCTGCAAAGGCCGTCGCCAAAACGGCGGTGTCGGTGGCTGTCTCCGACGCCACCTGCGTCCACGACGATGCCGCGGCGGTCGCGCTAGTTGCCTGCCAGATCTCGTTCGACGTCGTATTGACCGCGAGGTCGCCGATCCGTCGCGGGGATATCGACGACGTGTGGGGGTTCGTCAACGCGACAGCGGCGAACGTCTGGGCAGTGATGGCCGTTGATGTCGCGGTAGAAACCGGCTTGTTCGCATCGCTGGTGTTGTTGCAGTTGCCAAGCCCGACATCGCTAGCGGTGACCGCGTGCGGGTTGCCGCTGGTCACCTGCGAGTGATCGTAGGCGGTCTGGCCTCGGTCTCCTCGGTACGCTGTGGACGACGTTTCGCCGAGAGCCAGGAGAGCGGCGGATGGCAGCTGTGCAGTCGGCACCGTTCCATCTACCAAATCCGCCTTCAACCCGAGCGCTGTACTGAGCCCGGATACCGCCGACTGCTCGATCGCGATCGATGACGTCGAGACTCCGGTAACGCGCCCCTTTGCGTCTACCGTGACAACCGGCACAGACGACGCGCTTCCGTACGCGCCAGCAGTGACGCCTGAGTTGGCAAGGGTTACGGCGATCGAAGTTGCGCCGCTTCCGGTTGCGTCGCCCGACAGCATTACAGTCTGGTTCGCCTGTAGCGCCGTATCAGCAAGGGCGCCCTGGGCTGCGGTGGCGGCTCCGATACTCGAGGGAGTGATGGCGTCAACCGCATCATCCGCGTATTCCTTTGCCTCAACCAGCGCGGCCGCAACCTCCTGGTCCGTGTAAGCGGCTGCGCTGACGTTCGCTCCGAGAGGGCCAACAGCTACG
>Ga0153915_10002543_pt1 | contig 16612 bp, 12 predicted proteins | sample Opewatmetagenome_2_FD_107003 | JGI IMG/M metagenome (GOLD analysis project Ga0153915, IMG submission 107003) | Freshwater wetland microbial communities from Ohio, USA - Open water 3 Core 3 Depth 3 metaG | ecosystem: Environmental > Aquatic > Freshwater > Wetlands | place: USA: Ohio, Lake Erie...
AATTTTTATCGAGGTTCAAAATCCTTTGACTGAATTCTACGCTGTTGAGAGTTTCTGGGTGCCCAACGTGGTGCTGCGCAGCGATTTCTTAATCAGCGCTACGCCCTTCAAGGTGTCTGGCAGGTCTGGGCACTTCAGTGTGGCAAACCTTCTGAGTCTCTTGCCAGTGAGCAAGTACAGAAAGGGCAGGTCGGGTGGCTGGGGCAGTCTGTACGAGTTAGGGATTGAAAAAGTCCTTGCTGACCTCTATTTCACGTTGCCTTTTGATTTGGGCATTATCGAAGCCCATCAGAAATTCTCCTATACCGATGATCCCAAGAAAGGGGAGGTGGAGGATTATGGGAAGATCCTGATTGGCGAACCTCATGAGATTGACCTTAAGGCTTCTCAAATAGCCGGAGTTGACTGCGATCACTTAAAACTGATCAACGAAGGCAGAGTCCAACTTGAGGACTGAGAAGATCTGAATTTTGAGCTGTCATCTTGATTTTGTGTTAATATCTTATACTAAAATTGTCGAACTGCCCTGTGTAACCCGACCAATCTATCTCGACCCTGCTAACCCAGGCTCCCGGCGGGCCTGTCTTAAGTCGCTCCAGTAGCCCATCCAACTGCGGCTTCTGTCCTTCGGCTTTGATTTCCACGGCATCGCCGCTGGCAAGGTTGCGAACATAGCCTTTTAAACCCAGGTTCCTGGCCACATTCCGAACAAAGTAGCGAAAATAGACACCTTGAACCCGGCCGTAGACTGTAGCGGAAAGACGTGCCACATCAGCCATTTATTGCTCTGAGTTACCCTTTTTGTTGTCTGCTATCCTCCTCACTCTGGGTCGCTGTCGTCATTTTGACAGAATGGGAAGAGGCTCTCCGGGGTGGAATTTATCCAGCCGACTCAGCCCTGCTTCCTGGGCTAGGGATAATGCCTCGCTGAATTCTGCAGATGATATTTGTCGCCCCAGACCTGGAATCCGAAGAACTTTATAGCAGGGACGGTACTGAGCCATAATATTCACATAGGTGTTGCGGGAAATTTCTTCGCTGAGAAAACGCACTATCCCTTTTGTGCCTGCCAAACCGTGAGGCAGGACCAGATGTCGAACCAGGAGTCCTCTTTGAGCCACTCCCTCCTCATTTATCTGCAGCTCACCCGTTTGGCGATGCATTTCTTTGACTGCTGCTTTATTTACCTCAGGATAGTTTTCAATCCCCGACAAGTCTCTGGCTATCCTCTCATCGTCATATTTCATGTCCGGCATATAAATGTCAACAATGCCGTCTAGTATCTTCAAGGTCTCCACGGAGTCATAGCCGCCGCTGTTATACACCAAGGGGAGACGCAGGCCTGATTCCACCGCCATTTCGAGTCCTTCCAGAATCTGGGGAATCACGTGTGTTGGCGACACCAGGTTTATATTGTGGCATCCCTTCACTTGCAGGGAGAGCATTATGTAAGCCAGCTCTTCTTTGTCAACTTTCTGACCCTCGCCTAGCTGGCTAATGGAATAATTCTGGCAGAATAGACATCTAACGTTGCAGTCAGTGAAGAATATGGTGCCCGAGCCATATCTGCTCACCAATGGGGCTTCCTCCCCAAAGTGAGCCCCATAGCTGGACACTATTGCTTGGCGAGATGTGCGGCACTTCCCTATATCACCGGCTAGCCGATTCACACCACAGCTGCGGGGACACAGGGAACAGTTCTCAAGTAAAGACAAGGCCGTCTCTACCCGTTCCCGCAGCTTGCCACGACGGTAAAGCTCGAGGTAGGCTGCCAAATTACCTATTCCTCGTATTCTTCAGGGGGCTTTCTCTTCTTCTTGACTACCTCCACCTCCACCTGTGGCACGAGTATCGAAATTGGTTTGCTTTTCTGCGCCCCCTTCTTGGGTTTCTTTGGCTCTCGCCGTCTATAGTCTCGTTTGCCCATGGCTACACCTCAATCTTTCCCAAGCTGCTCTTGCTGCTTGGCTCTCAGCGATCTTTTTGCTCACTCCCATTCCTCTACCCAATGCCTCCCCGTCGACCAAGATCTCGGCGGTGAACTGTTTGCTGTGGTCAGGACCAATAGCTTCCACCAAACGGTAAACTGGCGTCGACCCTCCTTCTCCCTGGATGAACTCTTGCACCAGTGCTTTGTAGTTCAGCATAGTCTTTCCCATCTTTATTTCTTTCAAGTGCGACTTGAGCTGTCTGAGAATAAATCGCCTAGCTTTACCTAGCCCCTGGTCTAAATACAAAGCCCCAATTAGTGCTTCCATTGTGTTCGCTAAGTTGCCTATCTTCGCCCTACCCCCACTTAATTCCTCACCTCGTCCCAACAAGAGCCAGTCACCAAGGTCGAGCGAAGAGGCTAGCTCGGTCAGGGTATCCCGGCAAACCAAAGAGGCACGAATTTCAGTTAACTCTCCCTCAGGCAGTTCGGGAAACTCTTTATATAGCTTCTCTGCCACGACGAAATTCAGGACAGCATCACCCAGAAACTCCAAGCGCTCGTTGCTAGAATATCCGAAGTCGGGATTTTCGTTACAATAAGACGAATGCACGAAAGCTTGCTCGAGCAAAGACTCTCGGCGGAAGCATATTCCTAGGTTCTTCTGGCAATGGTCCCAATCAACCATTTTCAGAATAGAGTATAGCAACAACACTTAGCTAGCTCAACCCATCACTCACCTACAATTGGTGTATTTCCACCAAATTAGAGCCTGTACTGTCCTCCCAAGATCCAGCCTCTGTGGCTCTTTGGGGCTTCCTCCTTTCCAATGTTATAATAATTGCTCAGTCCTCATGGATATTTTAGCTACGCTCAATCCCGCCCAGAGACAAGCTGCAGAGGCCATCAAAGGGCCTGTACTTATCCTGGCTGGACCGGGCAGCGGCAAGACCCGCGTGATTACCCACCGGGTCGCTTATTTAGTAAAAGTCTGCGGCGTTAGTCCTCACCACATCATGGCGGTTACCTTTACCAACAAAGCCGCCCGAGAGATGAAAGACAGACTCGAACAACTCCTTGGGCAAGCTATAGAAGCCTTGACTTTAGGCACTTTCCACGCCATTTGTGCTCGAATTCTCCGTCGGGAGGGCACAGCTATTGGCCTTCAGTCGAGTTTTGTTATCTACGATGAAGATGACCAGTTAAGGTTGGTGAAGCAAGTCCTGGAAGAACTGAAGCTTGATCCCAAGCAATATGTCCCTCAGGCCCTGCGCTCAGCCATCGACGCTGCCAAGAGCCGTCTCATTAGCCCTGAAGACTATGCCGAGCGGGTCAGTAGCTATTTTGAGGAGATAGCTCACAGGGTTTATCAACGCTATCAGCAGTTGCTTAGCCAGGGTCAGGCGGTGGATTTCGACGATTTGCTGATGAGGACGGTGCAGTTGTTCCGCGACCATCCCAAAATCCTCGCCAGCTACCAGTCAAGGTGTATTCATATTCTAGTTGACGAATTTCAAGACACCAACATTGCCCAGTATGAGCTGATGAAGCAGCTGGCAGGAAAATACCGGAATCTGTGCGTCGTCGGCGACCCTGACCAATCTATTTATTCCTGGAGATTTGCTGATTTACGCAATATCCTCAGCTTTGAGAAGGACTACCCCGAAGCTAAAGTGGTGTTTTTGGAGCAGAACTATCGCTCCACCAAGACAATTCTAGAAGTAGCTTCAGACGTTATCTCAACCAATGTGCTGCGCAAGCCCAAAAAGCTGTGGACAGAAAATGAAGATGGAACGCCGGTAGCCGTTATCGAAAGCTATAATGCTGAAGAAGAAGCCCAGTCCGTGGTCAATGAGATTGAGAAGCTTGTTGGCCAGGAACAAATATCCCTCAAAGATTGCGCCGTCATGTATCGGGTTAACGCTCAATCACGAGCCCTGGAGGAGACTTTCCTGAGGTACGGTCTGCCCTATAAACTTGTTGGCGGCACCCGGTTTTACCAGAGGCAAGAGGTCAAAGATATTATTGCCTACCTTAGAGTCATCCATAATCCACAGGACAATGTCAGTTTGCTTCGAATCATAAATGTGCCAGGTAGAGGCATTGGCCAAAAGACCATTAGCACGCTGCAATCCTGGGCAAAAGATCATGATACGTCCCTTTTGGGGGCCCTGAAACAGATGAGTCACAATGCTATTGCCGCCGAAGCGAAGCAATCCCTTCCCTCGCGGACTATCCAGGCTCTGGCTGGATTCGATGCTCTTATGGGTGAATTCACTGCTCAGCGCCATCAGCTAAGCCTTTCTGGTCTGGTGGACGAGATACTGGACCACACCGGATATAAAGCATACATTCAGGATAAAGAGGATGGAGAGGAGCGGTGGGAGAACATAATGGAGCTGCGCACCGTTGCCGGTGAATATAACGAGCTCGACACTGAAGAGGCTTTAACCGCATTTTTGGAGAAAGTAAGCCTGGTATCTGATATTGATGAACTGGACGAAAAAGCTGACGCTGTGACTCTAATAACTTTGCATCAAGCTAAAGGATTGGAGTTCCCGGCAGTTTTTATTGTTGGTCTGGAAGAAGGGATTCTCCCGCACAGAAGATCTTTCGACAATCCTGAAGAAATGGAAGAAGAGCGGCGTCTTTGCTATGTAGGAATAACGAGGGCTAAGAAACGACTCTACCTTCTGCGCAGCTACCGTCGGAGCCTTTTTGGCGGCAGCACCGCAAACCCGCCATCCCGCTTTCTAAAGGACATCTCACCTCACCTCATAAGCCCAAGAGGACTATGGGAAGAGAGGCTGACTCCTGTAGCGAGTTCCGATTTTGATCGGGATTCCCACCCTTCACCTCGGTCTATTGGCACTCTGATGCTCAAAGTTGGTGACCATGTCCGCCACAGCAAATTTGGCCCCGGTATAGTGATGAATTCCAGTCCCACAAGGGATGATCAGGAGCTGACCGTAGTCTTTGAAGCGGCGGGGGTTAAGAAGCTCCTGGCCAGCCTGGCACCCTTGGAAAAGATGGAAAAAGATTCCGATTGTTCCTCATAATCCATTGACAAGATACACGCAACCGTGTAAAATAGACTGTAGATGATGATTCGGGTTTTAGCAACTGAAGTAGTCTCCAAGATTGCCGCTGGGGAGGTGATTGAGAGGCCGGCGTCGGTGGTTAAGGAGCTGATAGAGAATTCCCTGGATGCCGGGGCTACCCAGATTACCGTAGAAGCTCGGGGTGGTGGAGTAGAGATGATGAAGGTTACCGATAATGGGGCAGGCATTCCCTCCTCCGAGCTTGAGCTAGCCTTTCACAGATATGCCACGAGCAAGATTGGCAACTTAGAGGATCTGGAGAAAATTTCCAGCCTCGGCTTTCGAGGCGAAGCCCTGCCCAGCATTGCCGCAGTTGCCGAAGTGGAAATCTCCACCCAAACATCCTCAGACCCAATTGGCAGCTACATGTGTTTGAAAAAAGGCGAGGTAGTGCGCAGAGAGAGCCGAGCTAGGTCCCAAGGCACTACCCTAATCGTACACCGATTGTTTCGATACTTCCCGGCACGATTGAAGTTTCTGAAATCACCAAATACTGAAAATAGCCACATCGCCCATTTGGTAAGTCAGTACGCCCTGGCTTTCCCCGAGGTTAGGTTCAGCCTGGTTCTCGACGAGCGCCAGAGTTTGCGCACTACGGGCAATGGAGACCTGCGCGATGTAGTGAGCGAGATATATGGTCCCGAGGTCGCTCAAAGGATGCTAAAAGTGGAGCAAGCAGATGGCCTGGCCAAAGTCAGTGGATTAACAAGTCCGCCTTCCCTAGCCCGTTCCAATCGCAACTATCTCAGCTTCTTCGTCAATCGAAGGTGGGTCCACAGTCCCCTGCTAACCCGGGCAACCGAGGAAGCCTATCGTGGCCTGCTTATGGATGGCCAACATCCCGTTGCGGTAATCAATATCTCCCTGCCGGCTCAAGAGCTTGATGTCAACATCCATCCTACTAAAGCCCAGATAAAGTTTTGCCACGAACAGACTGTTTTCGGTGGCGTACAAAAGGCCATAGGGGAGGTGCTGGACAGGACACCTATAGCCAGCTCCAAGCCTGTGCCCTTCGCGGTGAGTTCGGGGCAATGGCAGAGCCCCCGCATGATAATGGATAACGAACCGACCTTCGTTGTTTCCCAGTTGCCAACTCTGGAATTGCCAGTTCTAAGGATATTGGGGCAGCTAGCCAACACCTATATCATAGCCGAAGGACCCGATGGACTCTATCTTATCGACCAGCATGCTGCCCATGAGCGCATACTTTATGACCAAATTTCGGCGCAGTGGGCGCAAAAGAAAATCGAAGTCCAGGGCTTACTTCAGCCGATAACCATCGACCTCAGCCCCAGAGAGGAAGAGACCATGAAGGCTAGCAAAGAGTCTCTGACCGAATTCGGTTTCACCATTGACCATTTCGGAAATAGAAGCTACCTAATACGAGCTGTACCGGCACCAGTGGCAAGAACGAATATTGTTGAGATAATAAGCGCACTGCTTGATAGCCTTGCCAGCAGAGAAAGTCTTAATCCCTGGGAAGAAAGGATAGCGCAATCTTTAGCCTGCCATGGTGCTATCAGAGCAGGACAACAGCTAAGCCACGAAGAGATGAGAGAGCTAATAAAGGCGCTAGAGCAAACCAAGCAACCGCGCGCCTGCCCCCACGGCCGGCCAACGATGATTCATTTAAGTGGTCGTCAGCTAGAGAAGGAATTTGGCAGAGTGAGCTAGCCGTCTGACCACGTCACGTCGGCGAATTTGGACCCTGCCCCGCTTAGCCTTCTTCAGAATAGTCACCGGACTATATTCTCAAAGCTTTTTGGGTAGAATCCAAGCTCAAATGAGAGGGTTATTTTCGGGACTCAGTGTATGCTAAAATGAGCGCGGTTTGCCACCCTCTTTGGATTGCTTGGATAAGATTTTCACTCGGATGTACATATGATCTACTGGGCTCAGTTGTTGCATTTCTACCAGCCGCCGACCCAAGTGCCGTCAGTGCTAAGAAAGATATGTAATGAATCTTACCGCCCTCTACTCCACGTTTTTGAAGAGTATCCCAACGCTCGAGTAACCATAAACTTCAATGGCGTCCTGACTGATATGTTAATGGACTGCGGCCACAAAGATGTAATCGATGGCTTGAGAAGCCTTGCTGAAAATGGTCAGCTTGAATTCACCGGAACCGGCAAATACCATCCTATTCTCCCCTTGGTACCCGGGGAGGAAGTAAAGAGGCAGATAGACTTGAACATACAGACCAATCGTCGCTTCTTTGGAAAGTCATATGCCCCCCAAGGATTTTTCCCCCCGGAGATGTGCTACAGCCAGGACATTCTACAGCCTATTATCAAGTCAGGTTATCGTTGGATTATTCTGAGCGGTATTGCCTGTCCCGTGGACTGGCCCATGGATATTATCCACAGAGCACAGTTTGATGGACAGGAGATAGCGGTTTTCTTCCGAGACGATGTGCTTAGCAATAGGATAAGTTTTCGAAATGTAGAAGCAAAGGAATTTACTGCCCACCTGGAGCAGTGGCAGGGCAAAAGAGATAATATCTATGTGGTCACGGCTATGGATGCCGAAACTTATGGCCATCACATCCAGGGTTGGGAAAGGATATTCTTGGCCAAAGTCTACGAAGAGCTAGGACTAGCCGCGGAGCCCCTTGAAGAGGTTAAACAGACTACAGTGTTAGCTGGGCAACACGTCTCCTTATTGACAAATGGCGAAGCTGCCACCAAAATCCAGATGGTTACCATCAGTCAACTTCTCGATCTTTTCCCACAGGGTCAAATGATAGAGCCCAGGCCGTCCTCCTGGAGCACCAGTGCCGATGACATGAAAGACGGCAATTACTATCCCTTGTGGCAAGACAAAAAGAATGAAGTGCACCGTCTCCAGTGGGAACATCTCGGTATATGCATTGATTTGGTAAATAAAGCACTGGAGTCTGCCGATAATGAGGAAAGTCGACGCTCTGCCACTATTGCTCGGGGACTTCTAGACCGGGCTGAGCATAGTTGCCAGATGTGGTGGGCCAGCAATCGCCCTATGTGGGACATTAACCTCATTCACATGGGCTTGCTTGACCAGTTGAGGACTGTGGTTAACGCTTACCGAGCTATAAATAGGAGCGGGGTAAGTGAGGAAACAAAGCGGGAATATTATCGCCGCGCTGTTGCTGCCAGGGATATTAGAAACAAACTGGAAGATAGACTATTTGTGCAGTAGTAGTCGAGGAGCAACTTTCTTTGCCCTAGGCGGTGGTGTCCAACATTGGAAGTGAACAGTCCAAGAATCCCCACTTCCTTTAGGCCTCTGATAGGACGCGCTCTTAATGAAGTGTAAAAGCTGTCTTATATCTTGCTCTGAAGAAAGGAAATCCTCTGGTCTACTGCTTGGCTGGCTTGCGTACGAGTCTTGGCTTTGCCAAGGTCTTCTGCCAGTTTATCATCCCCTACCACTTCTCTTATCCACTTGCTGAAATCGTTTCTTCCCTCACTCAAGTGATAACGAAAAGTCTCATCACTCATGTCAGTTAGAGCTTTTCTAAGTTCCTTCACATTCTTAATAGTCTCGCCATCATGGCACCAAAAGCGTTTCTCATCTGGCACATCTGCCAAACGTCTCTTTGCCTCATCTTTGCCAATCTTCATGATCTTGACCATGCTCACACACCTCCTAACTTGATACTGTATGTACATTATACCACAGCAATTCCTGACCCAGAATCAAGGCTAGTCGCGGACTGTAGGGAGCACCATACACTCCTGAGTCTGCAGTGTGGTGCCGATAACGACTTTCCTGTAGTTGTGCACATTCAATAAGGCACCTGTGGGTTGACCGTAACGAGGAGTCTTTCCCGTGCGTGATAACCTAAGCAGCGTTCTGTTATAATAACCGACCAGCTAGACAGGATTATCTACACTCTTCTGAAGTAAACAAAGAAGAGCGCTGTGCGGATGTCCTAACAGCATACACTGGGAAAACATGTTATCAGAATTGAGGGTACCTGAACGAATTGGCCGATTAGAAGAGCTGGCTAATAATCTGTGGTGGAGCTGGCACCCCCAGGCGCGTGCATTATTCCGGACTCTGGATTATCCACTATGGAGGTTGAGCGGGCACAACCCGGTCAAGCAGCTACTCGAGATCAGCACGGATAAGTTAGCAGCGGCTGCTGCTGAGCCTGCTTTTCTCAATCTATATGACTCTGTGATGTCGGCCTTCGATGCTGACATGTCAGATAAGGATAGCTGGTTTTCTAGGAAGTACCCACATGTCTTAGATGGTCCTGTTGCCTACTTCTCAATGGAATTTGCCATACATAATTCTCTTCCCATATATGCTGGAGGACTGGGAGTTTTGGCAGGAGACATGTGCAAGGAAGCCAGCGATCTGGGGTTGCCTCTGGTCGGGGTTGGCTTCATGTACCCCCAGGGATATTTTCACCAGCATATTTCCGCTGAGGGCTGGCAAGAGGAAGTCTATAGGCAACTGGATTTTGATGAAGCGCCTATCAACCCCATGAATCCAGTCCATCGTTCCAAGTGGTGTGGCCCGTTGATTCAGATTAAGCTGGGTGAGAGACCTTTCTATATCGGGGTGTGGCAGGTACAGTTGGGTCGGGGCAACCTTTATCTAATATGCTGTGATGTTGAAGGAAATATACCCCAGGACCGGCAGCTATGTGCTCGTCTGTATACCGCTGACCAAGAACAGCGCATCCAGCAGGAAATTGTGTTGGGAATTGGTGGGGTGCGTACCTTACGAGCCCTGGGCGTCAGACCTTCTGTATGGCATGCTAATGAAGGACACTGTGCCTTTATGATGCTGGAGCTTGTCAGGGAAGAGGTGGAAAAAGGTGCTACCTTCGCCGAGGCTCTTCAAAGGGTGCAGGCGGCTACCGTTTTCACCACCCATACAGCAGTGCCTGCGGGGACTGATATCTTTCCCATCTCACTTGTGGAGAAATACTTTCATAGTTATTGGGAGTCCTTGGGAATCAACCGAGAAACATTTCTGGAACTGGGACGGCAGTATGGCACAAGCGACCAGGCCTTCAACATGACCGTGCTTGCCTTAAAAATGGCTGATCATCGCAATGCCGTCAGCCAGATTCACGGGAAGATTACCCGAAGGATGTGGCATGGACTCTGGCCCGAAGTTAAAGAAGATGACGTGCCTATCTCTAACATCACTAATGGGGTTCACTTGCCTACCTGGGTTGCCCGCGAAATGCGCCGCCTCTACGAAAAACACTTGGGGCCCGATGTGTCAGAAAGATATGATGATACCAACCTTCGAGAGCTTGTGCTGAATATCCCTGACGAAGAACTCTGGACAGCGCATCAGGTTCTTAAACGTAAACTTATCGGAGCCATGGTAGAACGAGCACGGCAATGTTCTACCGAACGCGAATGCAAGGCTCGGCAGGTACTCGCTATGGGCTCTTTGCTTGACCCGGATGTTCTGACTATTGGCTTTGTCCGTCGTTTTGCCGCATATAAACGGCCGGAGCTAATCTTCCATGACGCAGAACATCTCAAGCAGGTTATCACTGATAAATCGCATCCAGTGCAGATAATCTTTGCAGGCAAATCTCACCCGGCTGACGTTCCTTCCAAGCAACTCCTTCACGACGTATACGTTTTGGCTACGGACCGTGAATTCCAAGGACGAATAGCTTTTGTTGAAGATTACGATATACATATGGCTCACTATCTGGTCCAGGGTGTAGATGTATGGTTGAATACGCCTCGCCGCCTTTACGAAGCTTCCGGGACTGGCGGCATGAAAGCAGCAGCAAATGGTGTCCTGCATCTCAGTGTTCGAGACGGCTGGTGGTACGAAGGTTATAGTGGCACTAATGGCTGGGCCATTGGAGATGAGGTTGAAACATATAACCCAAGGGAAGAAGATAAGTCAGATGCCGCGGCGCTCTACCGTCTTCTGAAAGAGGAAATTGTACCCCTCTACTACCAACAAGATAGGAATGGGGTGCCGCATGGCTGGGTACACATGGTCAAAGAGGCAATTGGCTCGATTGTACCTCGCTTTTGTACACGGCGGATGTTGAAGGAATATGTCGAGCAAATGTATATACCGGCAGCTCGCAAGTAAAATTGCCCTCCAAAAGCACTCAATTAAATAGAATTAGACATAGCGCTCTCAGGTGGTTAAAATAACTATGAGGCTGTTTACAAAATGTATTTGACCAATTTGCTTTACCCCACGAAATCTATGATTTGGTTGGGTGAGGTAATGCGTAGATGAAAAAGGTATTGGCTCTAATTCTTGCGGGAGGAGAGGGGAGAAGATTAAGTGTGTTGGGAGAAAAGCGTGCCAAGCCCGCAGTCCCCTTCGCTGGTAAATACCGTATAATCGACTTTGCCTTAAGCAATTGTGTTAACTCCGGGATCGACACGGTAGCTGTTATACCACAATATAATCCTCGCTCATTGGCACGCCATATTGGTGTGGGTAAACCCTGGGACCTCGATCGTGTAGTCGGGGGGATTGCTTTACTCTCCCCCTTTGTAAGCACCAATGGAGAGATGCACTGGTATAAAGGCACTGCCGAGGCTGTTTATCACAACCTCGATTTTATAGAGGACAGCCGTGTTGAGCAGGTTCTCATCCTCTCGGGAGACCACGTTTATATCATGCATTACGAGCAGATGATTGAGTTTCATCGCCGCCAAGGAGCTGATATTACTATTGCAGTCACTGAGGTACCCTCGAACGAAACCAATCGTTTTGGCATTGTGCTCCTCGACGATAATAACAGGGTGGTTGCCTTTGAGGAAAAACCATCACAACCAAAAAGCAACTTGGCTTCCATGGGCATTTACGCCTTTAATAAGAATATCCTCTTCAAGGTCTTAGAAGATGCTCATCGCCGCGGATTGCAGGATTTCGGCAGCCAGATCATACCTGAGGCAATAGCCAAATACCAGATTCATGGCTATAAGTATCAAGGCTACTGGCGTGATGTCGGCACAATCGAAGCCTACTGGCAGGCCAATATGGACCTTATTATTGATTTGCCCCCATTTAATCTCTACGAACCTGGGAGTCAAGTAAGAACACCCTCGGTAGACATGCCCCCGGTGAAGCTGGGGCCAAAGGCCCAGGTAGGCAGAAGCCTTGTCAGCAATGGTTGTATTATAAACGGCAGCGTATTTAATTCGGTGCTTTCTCCCCATGTTTATGTGGAGGAAAGAGCTCAGGTGATAGACTCCATTGTTTTTGATGATACCATTATTGCCAAGGATGCCGTTGTCCACCGCTCCATCATTGACAAGAAATGCTATATCTCCCAAGGATGCTGCATTGGCTATGGCGATGACTATGTTCCGAATAACGACGAACCCGAGTATCTGAATTGTGGCATCACTGTAGTGGGCAAAGGAGCAAGGCTACCCCCAGGGCTGAAAGTCGGGCGAAACTGCAAGATCGATTCCGAGGTCCAGGAGAGCAACTTCTCTACCCTCTTTATTCCCAGTGGTAGTTCCGTCGCAGGCGGAGAAAACGTTCTCCAAGCCCGATTTCAATAATGAGAATTCTGTTTATCGCCTCTGAGGCTTTCCCTTTAGCTAAGGTAGGTGGATTGGCAGATGTCACAAGTTCTCTAGCCATAGCCCTCCATGACCTAGGACATGAGCCGTGTTTGATATTGCCTAAATACGGCAGCATAAAGACCCCCATCCAAGACACTCAGAGAAAGAACGTTGCTATCAGCTTTATGGGGCATTATGAGCAAATAGCCCTGAAAATGACCAGGCTGAAAAAGAGGATACCGGTATACCTGGTGGAAAACGACGATTACTTTGGGACCGAGGAAATCTATGCCCAGGACGAATTAAAACGCTTTCTCTTTTTTTCACTAAGCATCCCCGGCATAATTTCCCAGCTTGATCTTTGCCCCGATATTATTCATTGCCATGACTGGCACACTTCCTTAGTCCCCTTGGGGCTTAAAAAAGCAAAGATAGCACTGCCCGACATATTCACCATCCACAATCTGGCTTACCAAGGTTCCTTTGACCAGGAATTTTTCCTACGCTCCGGGCTTTCTTCTATATGGCAGGAATATATCCCAGTTGGTGCTCCTAGGCCATCGCTAAACTTCATGAGCCAGGGAATTCTTCTGGCTGACATTGTGACCACGGTCAGCTCTACCTATGCCTCAGAGATACTGACACCGCAATACGGTGAAGGCTTGGAGCAATTACTAGACTATCGTCGCAATGAGCTTTACGGCATAGTTAATGGCATTGATTATGATGAGTACAACCCGGCTACCGACCCCTATCTGGAAAGCAACTATGATTCCACTACGATAAAAAGAAGGGCTGATAATAAACTCGCCCTGCAAAGAAAGAGCGGACTGCCACAAAACTCTGACATCCCTTTGTTTGGTATGGTGTCTCGTCTTGAGGAACAAAAGGGGATTGATTTGTTGCTCCAGGCCATAGAGCCACTTATTACAGAAACAAGGGCACAATTGGTTATCCTTGGTGAGGGAAGGGAGCACTACCATAAATTGCTTGCCGAGGCAGCGCTGAAATACCCCAAGCGCCTCTCGATATTTATTGCCAATGATGAACGCCTGGCTCGCCTTATTTATGGTGGCAGTGATATATTTCTCATGCCCTCGCGTTTTGAGCCCTGTGGATTGGGGCAGCTAATAGCCATGCGATATGGTGCCATCCCTGTGGTGCGACATACCGGGGGGCTTGCTGATACAGTGAAGGACATGGCTGCAGGAAACGGGAATGGCTTTGTGTTTCAAAATTATGCCGTCTTGGAAATGCTGGAGGCGATAAAAAGAGCCGAAGAAAGCTTCTATCACCGAGAGGAGTGGAAAGACTTGATGAGACGCAATATGAAACTAGATTTCTCGTGGAAAGCCTCGGCCAGAAAATACGAAGACCTTTATCTGCGAGCGCGGAACATGTTTCAAACTTATTAACCAGTCACGTCAAACTTATCGTGAGAGAGCATGGGAAAAGAAAAGAAGAAAGAAATGTTTTCAAAGGATGAGAAATACACTCAGCCAGTGCGCCATGACGTAAGCATGCTGAGCAATGATGACCTTTTTCTCTTCAACGAAGGGTCTCATTATCGGCTTTATGAAAAGCTTGGAGCTCATCCCCTAACAGTGGATGGAGTGGAAGGAACCTATTTTGCCGTGTGGGCACCTAATGCCAAGCACGTCTCTGTCATGGGTGAGTTTAACGGTTGGGATAACTCAAGTCACCCACTGCGCCCAAAAGGGCAATCCGGTGTCTGGGAAGGGTTTATCCCCGGTGTGGCTAAGGGCACAATCTACAAGTATTACGTTCTCTCTCACCATCGCTCCTACAGTGTGGAGAAAGCTGACCCCCTCGCCTTCTATAATGAAACGCCTCCCAAAACAGCCTCTGTCGTCTGGGATTTGAATTATAACTGGGGAGACCAGGCATGGATGAGGGAGAGACATGCCCGCAATGCCCTTGATGCCCCCATCTCCATCTACGAAGTCCATCTGGGTTCCTGGCGACGAGTGCTCGAGGAAGGGAATCGCTACCTTAGCTATCGTGAACTTGCTCCCAGGCTGGCTGAGTATCTCAAGCAACTGGGATTTACCCATGTCGAGTTTCTACCGGTGATGGAGCACCCGTTCTATGGCTCCTGGGGCTACCAGAGTACAGGATACTTTGCCCCCACAAGTCGCTATGGCACCCCAGAGGATTTCATGTACCTCGTTGACTATTTGCACCAGCATGACATAGGTGTCATCCTCGATTGGGTGCCTTCCCATTTCCCCAACGATGAGCACAGCCTTGGATACTTTGACGGCACACACCTTTATGAGCACGAAGATCCCCGACAGCGAATTCACCCACACTGGAACAGTCTTGTTTTCAGCTACGGACGACATGAAGTCAGAAGCTTTCTATCTAGCAGCGCATTGTTCTGGCTCGATAAATATCACGTTGATGGTTTGCGTGTAGATGCAGTAGCCTCCTTGCTCTATCTGGACTACGGCCGTAAAGAGGGTGACTGGATCCCCAACCAATATGGAGGACGTGAGAATCTCGAGGCTATTGCCTTCTTGCGCCACTTAAACGAAGCAATCTACCAGGAGAAGCCTGATGTGCAGATCATCGCTGAGGAGTCGACTGCCTGGCCTATGGTATCCCGGCCAACTTATGTCGGAGGTCTAGGCTTCGGTCTGAAGTGGGACATGGGCTGGATGCATGATACCCTGGAGTACATGACCAAGGATCCCGTATATCGAAAATATCACCATAATAACCTGACTTTCCGCTTCATTTATGCCTTCTTTGAAAACTTTGTCCTGCCGCTTTCTCACGATGAAGTTGTACATGGCAAAGGTTCACTCCTGGGAAAGATGCCGGGAGATGACTGGCAAAAGTTCGCCAACTTAAGGCTCCTTTTGGGATATATGTATGCCCAGCCTGGGAAAAAGCTGCTATTTATGGGAGGAGAATTTGGACAACGGCGGGAGTGGGTACACGACGAGAGCCTGGAGTGGCACCTGCTTCAATACTTACCCCATTCCGGTGTTCAGCGGTGGGTCAGCGACTTAAACCGGTTTTATCGAGACCAGCCAGCTCTCTACGAACTGGACTTTGACTCAGCGGGCTTCGAGTGGATTGACTGTAATGATGTTGAGCACAGCGTGGTTAGTCTCATTCGCAAGGGACGGTCTCGCAACGACATTATTGCCGTCGTGTGTAATTTTACCCCCGTGACCCATTTCAACCATAGAATCGGAGTACCGCAATCAGGATTCTGGAGGGAGCTATTAAACAGCGATGTCAAAGAATACGGAGGCAGCGGTCAAGGCAATCTAGGTGGAATGGAGGCAGTGCCAATTCCCTGCCATGGCCGCTCATATTCCTTGACCATTACCCTGCCACCCCTGGCTGCTGTGTTTTTTAAATCTTCAAACAAGACGAAGTAACTATTGCTGCAACACTCTCTGAGACTCTGGCATAACTACTGGATTTCTTCCACTCAGTTCAATAACTCCGATACCAACCCTCAGCCACCGGGGCGAATTTGCCCTGTTTAGCCCCCAGTTTGAAGTACCACGGCCTGCCATAGCTATCAGCTATCTCAGCCAGCTCCTTCAACCTTGGAGCTGCCGTATCTCGGAAAAAACTCATCCTCTCCTTCCTGGAACGAATTTGGGCACCCTCTTGCCACAGGGCACGCCCAGCTAGGAAACCGGAGGCTCCCGCCTTGCAGGCTATCTCTACCTGTTTCTTGAACGAATCAAAATCAACACCAGCACTGAGCAGCACCCAGGGCAGCCCAGCAGCTTCATTCAGCTCTCGGCACAACCCCAGCAGCTTTCCCTCATCTTGTTCAACCATAGTATCCGCTGGAAATTCTGCCTTCAACACATCGATCGGCAATGCAGTAATCTGCCGGGCGGTTTCGATTACCAGATCCGGCTTTATTTCGCCAAACTCTTTTGAAGATCCACCGTCTTTCTCGATCCGATAGCTTACCGGCTCAACCAGAAAGGCTATATCCTCCAAAATGCATTGAGCAGCTAGCCTTGCCACCAAATCGAGCTGTTTTGAGGCGATATTCTGTAGGTCAGGTCTGAAGT
>Ga0153915_10002544_pt1 | contig 16607 bp, 11 predicted proteins | sample Opewatmetagenome_2_FD_107003 | JGI IMG/M metagenome (GOLD analysis project Ga0153915, IMG submission 107003) | Freshwater wetland microbial communities from Ohio, USA - Open water 3 Core 3 Depth 3 metaG | ecosystem: Environmental > Aquatic > Freshwater > Wetlands | place: USA: Ohio, Lake Erie...
ATACGGCTCCTGGAGGAGACAATAATGGCCCATTACCGGCCGGCCAATCTGATCAGATTGAGACAGGACGGCGGCATCCCTGATGGACTTCTCAGGTTGATGAGTAGCCCCAATGAACCGGTCAGGCTCTGGGAGCAGGACCGGCTATCGGGAGACCATTATAAGGATATCCTTATCGGCCTGCCGTTAAGCAGGGACGGCGTAATCAGGCAGGTTATCCTTATCGGGACGCCGTCTTCCGGGAAGATCTATTCCCTTCATGATCTGGTCGTCTTGTCATCCCTCCTGAGACAGGCCAATATCCTTTATGAAAATGCACTTCTCTATGAAGAAAAAATGGACCGGACAAGGGCGTTGCTATATGAAGAGAAAAAGAACGTCTCTGAGAGGGAAAGGATGCTTAAGGACATCCACGACGGGATCGGCGGAATAACAACCAACATCGGCATGCTTGCGGAGATCGGGAAAAATCTTCTATCCTTGCCGGACATGCGGAAGACCTTTTCCACCATTTCGGAGCTGTCAAGGGAAGGCCTGTCGGACATCAGGACCTTCCTTCATGCACTTGAGGATAAAGAGGCGACATGGGAGATGCTGGCCGCGGACCTGAGACATTTCGGAAAAAACATGCTTGAGCCCCATGAGATAAGGTTTTCCATGGAGACCCTGACGGACGGGGCTGGGACAGCCCCTGAACGGTATCACAGTCTGATAATTTTCAGGATCTATAAGGAGGCCCTGGCAAACATTATAAAGCATGCACAGGCAAAGGACGTACGTATCACATTTGTTGTAAACGGGGAAGGGATCTTTCTGGAGATATATGACAACGGCGTAGGTTTCAGGGAGGCCGCCTCTAAGGGCAGGGGCATTATGAATATGAAAAAACGCGCCGAAGAGATAGGCGGTATTTTATCCGTCGCCAATGAAAACGGCACAAGGATCGGGTTAACGGTCCCTCTCCCCTTAAAATACCCGGTAGAGGCGATGGAGAATAAAGGCGATGTGCGTTAAAAGAAAGACGAGAAACCCAAGAAAAGGAAACGGCCATGCGAATAGTCATAGTTGAAGACGACCATCTCCTGCGTGAGAACCTTAAGCTGCTCCTGGGCGGTGAAAAGGGCATCACGGTTATTGCGGCATTTGCGTCCGCCGAAGAGGCCCTGGATGCCCTTTCTTCCGCCTTGCCGGAGGTGATGCTGGTCGATATCGGGCTTCCCGGGATGTCCGGCATAGAACTCATTGGACAGGTAAAGTCGAAGATTCCTGACATGGAGATAATGGCGTATACGGTCTTTGACGACAGGGATAATGTCTTTTCCGCCCTCAAGGCAGGTGCATCCGGGTATATCCTCAAGGGGAGCACACCTCGCGAACTCGTTGAGGCGTTGTTTGAACTCTATGACGGGGGCGCGCCCATGAGCCCAAAGATAGCGCGGGCGGTTGTGAGGGAGTTTCAGCCCCCCGCATCGACAGAGGAGCATCTCCTAAGCCACAGGGAAAAAGAGATACTCGATGGCCTTGAAAGGGGCCTCACCTACAAAGAGATAGCGGCAGATTTCAACCTCAGCATCCATACCGTTCACACCCACATTAAAAATATCTATGAAAAGCTCCATGCAAAATCAAGAACGGAGGTATTTTTAAAGGCAAGGAGAAAAGGCATCCTGTAGCCGCCCTCCTGTTTTGATATCCTTCCTGTCTGCAATCATGTCTTTTCAGCCAAGGAATCGCCCGAAAATACCCCGCATGGGTGATTGACGCCATCAAGCCCCGTCTATTAATACGTATGCAATGATTAAATTATTAATATATATAAAAGAGGTGACGATCATGAACAGATCCTTGAGGCCTATCCCCGTTATGGCGCTTGTCTTTAGCATTATATTTGCTTCTTCCGCCTGTAATTCAGATAAAAACAAGGAAGGCTCCAATGCCTCAACAGTAAGCATCCCTACATTAACAACAACCGATATCACATCCATTGCCACAACGACCGCAACAGGAGGCGGCAATGTTACATCCGACGGCGGGGCGGATGTCACGGCAAAGGGGGTATGTTGGGGTACATCCTCTTCCCCCACAATAAGCGACAGCCTCACCACGGACGGCACGGGCACGGGGAGTTTCACAAGCTCCCTGACCGGACTGACGGCTGACACCACATATTACGTGAGGGCCTACGCGACCAATTCGGCGGGGACTGCCTACGGCGACGAGGCATCCTTTACCACAGCCGGTACGACCTCCTATGTCTATACGGTCGTTCAGTATACCATCGATCAGGCGGACGGGACCACCATTATCCTGAGGTCCAGGGGGACAGGGCAGGGCACGGAAGACGGTTATTTCGACATCTATATTGAGGACGGACTGGGCGGCGTGGAATCCTTTCAGGGAGACCCTGTCTGGTATCACTTTGACGGCATGACCGCTGAAGAGGCCTTAAGCCACACAGTTACGGAAGATGAAGTCAGAGGCCATTTCGCGTCCGCGGATGAGGCGTATTACCTGGATATCGACGGCGGTTCCGACATGGGCGGGGTCACCTATCAGATAAACACCTCCAGTTTCGGAAACTCTGCGCTTGGGACCGCGGGCATATCCATTGCTTCCCTTTCTCCCCAGGGCACAACACCCATACGCGTCGACACAGAGGAAGGCGGAGACATAGAGACCGGGACTGAAGATCAGTGGGACGATGTATATGAGAACCTAAACGGCGCACTATTCTGGAACGGCTCCCAATGGGTGACCAACGATACGTTTGCACATGCATACTTTACCGACCTGGGAACCGGTGAAAGGATTAAAGAGCACAATGTCACGGTCATAGGGACCGCAACAGGGACAGAGGCGTTTTACGAGACCACCATTACCCGCAGCACCTTTACCTACACCGTTGAGAAGGCAACGGATGGATCAGGGATAAAGGACCTGGGGGCATCCTATCCCACGGAGTTTGATCTGGAGTTCACGGACACTGACGGCAACATCCAGGAGTTGCAGTTTCTACCGGCCATTGTCTCGGAAACGGAGGAATAACGGATCACTCAAGTCTCCCCGCTTGATTTTGCATAACCAATTTTTATGAAATGGGCTATGATCAGGGCTATCAACGCCCCGATGACGCCCGCGTAAAAGTCATAAATGGAGCAGGACCTCCCGGGCACAAAGAGCTGGATTATCTCCGCCAGCCCGGCATAGGCCGAGCCTGCCAAGAGGCCGATGATGGCTGCGGACCTCCGGGTGAAGCCCCTCAATGTTAATGAGCCGTTCATCAGGAATGTCACAACGCCGAACAGGATCATATGAACGATCTTATCGAAGTTAACAACCGGATTGATATCCGGGATATCATCGCTGGGCAGGGCAATACCTATAAAGACGATTATTATCCACGCAATCAATATCTTGTCTGTTTTTGAAAATCTCATTTTATCCTATCTCTCTAACCCGCTTAAGCAGGAAATAAATCGGCTTGTTCATAGACCGGGCACTGCATAAGAATTGTTTTGAACTGTTGCGGACATTCATACACAAATCAACAGTCGGTTGTAAAGCATATAAAACTGTTTATATGGCCCTGCCCCTTGAATCCATATCTAAACAATATCATTTGCCTTTCATAGAGCATTGATAATATAAGGATTAATAAAAAAGGATTTCATTAATACAATGGCGATTTTAAGTCTACAGGATGTGACCATAGGCTTCGGCGGGGTGCCCCTTTTGGAAGAGGCGGATATGCAGGTCGAGCAGGGGGAGAGGGTCTGTATTGTCGGCCGCAACGGAGAGGGTAAGACCACCCTCCTGCGGCTGATAAGCAATGCAGTTGCGCCGGACGACGGCCAGGTAATCATCCAGAAGGGAGTTTCAATAGCCGGCCTTGATCAGGACCTCCCTGAAGGCATTGCCGGATCAATATTTGATGTAGTTGCAGACGGGCTTGCAGGTATCGGGGCACTGTTGGAGGAATATCACCGTTTGACCATAGGGCTCAAAGATAATGCCGACAAGAACGATATAAGAAGACTGGACGTCCTCCATGAAAAGATTGAAAAAGAAAAGGGCTGGCTTGTCAAACAGAGGATCGAGACCATCCTTACAAGGCTCTCCCTTAACCCTGACATACCCTTTGAGACGCTGTCCGTCGGATTTAAACGAAGGGTCCTCTTTGCCAGGGCGCTCGTGGCAGAACCGGACATTCTCCTCCTAGACGAACCGACCAACCACCTGGATATAGACTCCATAAACTGGATGGAGGAGTTTCTCCTGAAATACATGGGGACAATTATATTTGTGACCCATGACAGGGCGTTTCTCCAGAGACTGGCAACAAGGATCGTCGAGATTGACAGGGGAAGGCTTTTAAATTGGGCCTGCGGGTACAGGGATTTTCTTGAACGCAGAGAGGCGGCCCTTGAGACGGAAGAGGCTCAAAAGGACCAGTTCATGAAGAGACTGGCAAAGGAGGAGGAATGGGTCAGAAAAGGGGTCAAGGCGCGACGCACGAGGAACGAGGGCAGGGTAAGGGAGCTGATGAAGCTGAGGGAAGAACAGCAGGCCTGGCGCAAACAATTAGGAGGCGCAAGGATAACCATCCAGGAGGCGGAGCAGACAGGCAAGCTGGTGGCGGAAGTCGAGGATGTCTCCCACGGATACAGCGGGAGGCCTTTAATAAAGGACCTTTTTACAAAGGTTGTAAGGGGGGACAGGATAGGGGTAATAGGACCCAACGGCATCGGCAAGACCACCCTTCTCGGCATCCTTCTCGGCCGCATTAATCCTGACAGGGGGCGGGTCAAACTGGGGACCAGGGTTGAGGCGGTCTATTTTGATCAGTTAAGGGAGCAACTGGACGAGGACATGTCCGTCCAGGAGAATATCGCCGAAGGAAAGGACTTTATAGATATAAACGGCAGCCGCCGCCACGTAATAGGGTACCTTAAGGACTTTCTCTTCTCACCGGACAGGGCAAGGAGTCCTGTGCGGGTCCTATCCGGAGGAGAAAGAAACAGGCTGCTCCTTGCCAGACTCTTTACAAGGCCCTCCAACGTCCTGGTGCTTGACGAGCCTACCAACGACCTTGATATGGAGACACTTGAACTGCTTGAGGACAGGCTTATCAACTACTCCGGGACCATACTTCTGGTAAGCCACGACAGGGAGTTTCTTAACAACGTGGTCACAAGCACCCTTGTCTTTGAGGGAAACGGCGTCGTTAGGGAATATCCCGGAGGCTATGATGACTGGCTTATTCAAAGACCTGCGCCGCCGGAGGAGAAGCTTGAGCGACCCATAAAAAAACCCGCCGTTGTTTCCCGTTATGAAAAAAAAGACAAACTCAGGAAACTCACCTTTAAGGAGGGTAAGGAGCTGGAGGCGCTTCCGGGCATTATTGAGGGCCTGGAGCACGAACAAAAAGATATTTACACACAGATGGCCGAGCCAGACTTTTACAAAACCTCCGGGGATAATCTCCCTAATATGCGGCTAAGGCTTGATGAGATTGATAAACAGCTGAAGACTGCCTACGCCAGGTGGGAAGAACTGGAAGAGATTAAAGAGGCATTTGAAAATCAATGACCGCCAAAAACCGGTCAAATTATTTGTAATCGCCTAAATCTGAATTTTGATGCAACAAAAAAGGCAGGGTTCGTATTCGACCCTGCCTTTTAAGAAAATATCAGTTAGTTTTTATCCGAAAACAAGAATTTTCGGATTCATCCTGCCTTGGCAGGACTGAATGCTCTTCGCTGAAAGCTGCGACATCAAACCCGCGACGCCACAAAAAATGCGCTGCGTATAGCCCTATTGATTCTGCCTTTCTCGCCGGTACAGTCGCCCACCAGAAGGACCTCGTCTGCCGAGCCCGCGAAATTCGCCGCATCCTCAGTTCTCGCCTTAAGGCCGTTCCAGATCACGATGCTGTCGGCCTGTATGGAGTTCTCTGCGCCCTTTTCATCCGTATAGGTCACCTTCCCTCCGGCAATGCTTTTGACCGTAGTCTTCAGGAAATATTTGAAGTTTGGATGCTTTCTATACAGGTTCGTCTGGGTAGTCACATTGTGGGGGCCTATATCATCCGGGTCTATCATATCTTGCCCGGCTGAGAGCACCGTTACCTTGTACCCGTCCAGGGCCATAGATAGCGCTGCCTCTGTGCCGAATTTTCCCGCGCCGATCATCACTATATTTTTCCCCAGGGCCTTCCTGTTGCTGTAAGAGGTCAGGATATTGAAGACATTGCCGGCGTCCGCGCCGGGCATCTTGGAAGCAATAACGTCCGAACCTGTTGCTACCAGGACCGTGTCGTAGCCTGCCGCCTTGATCATATCCTTGGTAGCCTTCGTATTTAACTTCACCTCGATCCCGGCCTTCTTCACCTGATTGATCATGTAATCCTTGTAGTTCTTGTAGGTCCAGACCCATGGCGTGTAATCCGTGTACTTTTGCAGACCGCCCAGCGCCGCGTCCTTCTCGAAGAGTGTCACTTTGTGCCCTCTTTCCGCAGCCGTGAGGGCAGCCTTCATGCCGGCCGGTCCTCCGCCTATTACGGCAACCTTCTTTTTTATCAATGGCGCCTCTATGTTCTTAAGCTTATAGATCGGCACCGCCCACTTCGGGTTTACCGTACATCTGGCGAAATGGGGCCCTTTCGACATGCTCTCCGCATGACAGTTCTGGCATTGTAGACAGGGGACTACATCATCAGCCCTGCCAGCCGATATCTTTTTGACCAGGTCCCCATCGGCGAAAAGGGGTCTCGTCATGCCTACCATATCCGTTATGCCTTTCGCGATATACTCGTTGTTCTTTACCGGATCATACATTCCGCCGCCGATGCATGTGATGATCTTTACTCCGGCCTTTTTAATGGCCTCGGCATAGTAATAGGAAGATCCCACATCGTATTTTGATGATTCCCAGCACGCACCGGCGCTGCCGCTGCCTTTCATCAATAGGATGTCAACCAGGCCTTCAAGCTTTCTTGCCGATTCAACTGCCTGCTCTATCTGAGCGGCGCTCGGCTTATTGGAGCTGATCGTGGAGCCGCCCATGCTCATGGACATGCCGCCAGGACCGCCCATGCCGCCGGATGATATTATTATCATATTGGTTGCAGCGCGGACTGCCTGTACCGCCTCACGGGTGGGTGAGTCCATCTGATATAAGTCATAACCCTTTTCTTCTAATTCCTTTGCTTCGTTTACTATATCTGCAACGCTTTTAGCAGAGGCCTGTCCCATGCCCGGCGCCCCGCCCTGACCACCCGGTGCTCCACCCTGACCGCTTGGCGCTCCGCCCTGGCCGCCCGCCGATCCGAGCTGGCTGGGTGACATTCCACCCTGAACATTTGCTCCCCCCAGACCATCCGAGCCGCTCTCGCTTCCTACATCGCCGGCCACGACGGCGTCTCCAACATCCCCGGTATTGGTGCCGAATACAATCAGGGCGCCTTCGTTATGGATATCTTCAACCGCCCGTTCAAGATAGTTATAGACCGGGGGGATGTTTTCCCATTTATTATTTGAGATGTGTTCCCAACTCCATAAAGAAAAGCTCTCTGCTTTTGTATGATATTTCTTAGGATAAGGCCCAAAACTGGTTTCCATGGTGACAATAGCAGCGTTTTTAGCAATGTTTGAATAATGGTTTCTCCACGCGTCGGTCGGAAAATTTTCCGGCCCCTGCAGGGTGTAAACAGGAGAAACACAATGCATTATCCTGTTCTTCAGCACCCTGTTTCCGACTTTGAGGGGTGACAAAAGATGGGGACATCTGTTGCCTGCCGCCTTCATGCCGGCAGTTGCGGCTGCATCGGCTGCCATTGCGGCACGGGTTTCAAAACCAGCAAGCCTTTTGCATGTCAGCGCACAAGTGGACGCCACACCGGTGGCAATCAGAAATTGCCGTCTTCCCATAAGCGTTTTAATTGGATTCATGATACCCTCCTATCTATATTGTTATACGGTTATACCTAAACAGGCTTTTTATGCCTTATTCACCTTCTGACTTGTTATACATCTGTCGTGCGAATAAAAAAAGAAATAAATTCATAAAAATATTAATTTAACAACCTAACCGCGTTCCCTCTTCACACTTCATTCACAATGTTGCCTAATGCCTATGTGTATGATTCATTGCCGGATGCCAAAGCGCTTATGCATCTGGTTATTCTCAAGATAAGGAAAAGCCTCGGCGCCGATGCCTTCATGCGATGGAATTTAAACTATCAGTCAATGTCGATTAACCCCAGCTCGTTAGATATGGGGAGACTTTTTCCGGCGATATATATATTGCATTCTGCGGGCAGTCAATTTCGCACAATTTGCATAACTGACAATCCTCAGGATATTTGATAATAGCTTTTTTGGTTTTATCATCCATTCTTATTACATCCATCGGACAGCTTTCAACGCATGTTCCGCAGCCGATGCAAAGCCCTATATCAATGCGTTCAATAGTCAAAGTCATTGCCTCCTTATTATAGTTAATAGTCGCTAACCGACTGTGGCGGGATATCTCTTTTCATAAGGGATTGTCAGGTCGGGCCACCATTCTTGAGGGATCGGTTTCTTAAAAACGGTCATCTTGCCATTTACCTGTTTAATCATCACCCATGCCAGCCAGTCAGGGTCGACGCGGCGCGGATAGTCCTCACGATAATGTGTCCCCCGGCTCTCAGTTCTAAAAAGTGACGCCCTCATTTTCATTTCCGCATTAATAATCATGTTATTTGTTTCATGGGCAAGACGCAGCTCATGGGGATCTCTGGCATAGAGTTTGGGACAAATCTGATCTCTCATGAACTCAACTAACTCCAGGGTGGGTTGTAATCGTTGCCCGTGCTTAATGCGCAAGATATAATAGGGCATCATCGCATTTTTGAGCAACTGTGTCACCCAATTCGGGCTGAAGCCTCCCTTGCGTTTCGCAGGCATGAGGATTGAATCCTTTAAACGTGACAACTCCTGTCCGTCTACGGTTTGTTGCACCGTTTGCTTGGCATATTTTGCAGCGGCTGTACCCGCCCTGGCCCCGGTAACAGAGGCATTGCATGTCCCGGTTCCGCCCATACTGTAGGCTGCACCGACGGCCATAGTTGCGCAGCTGTCCCCGGCCGCATATAACCCCGGGACGCCTGAACTGCAATCCTCGTCAACAGGCCATATGCCCTCTGCCGTGTGGACAGACAGCCCGAGGGCCACCCCGCTGAATACCTCGTCCTTTCCCCTGTAGAGCGGGGCCCTGCCTGCATGGGCCTCCAGATCGGCATTAAGACCGAATCCGAATCCGGGGACGGAATTGCCTTCCGCGTTAGTCATCGGAGATATATTCGACAACCATATGCCGCCAGTTCGCCGGATCATCCCATTATGGAAATCTTCGAATTCCTTTCCGGTTATCTCTGCGCCGGCCTTGTAGGCCATTATATGGCCGTCAGCAGTCACGTCGCCCATAGGCCATCCGCCAACCGGTTTAAAACCGCCGGAACCCACGCAAAGAACCGTTGCCTTCGCCTTAATAACATAAAGGTCGAAGCTATTCCTTGTGATGCCGACCGCTCCGATAATCTTGCCGTCCTGTTTGATCAGATCAACGATCATTATTTTTTCCAGGATGTGAACCCCCATTTTTTGAGGCTGTTTTTTTAAAGATTTCGCCCATGATCCGGGTCCGTCCTCAAGCGCCCATAACCGTCCTTGTTGTTCTTGGTTTCCCTGCATCGGCTTCACGAAATCGCCTTTTTCGTCTTTGAGGAATGGCTGTCCCCATGATACCAAATCCTGAAACCTGGCATAGGATTCCTTGATAACCCGTTCGGTCCATGTACGATTGTTAATATACTCTCCGCCGACATGGGCCTGATCTTTTAACTCTTCGATTTTATCTGTCCTTTCAGGCGGGACTGCCATGGTGCCATGGGGGAATGGTGACATCCCGGACCTGCCTATATTCCCTTTGGATACCAGTGTTACATCAACCCCTTGCTCCCTTGCCTTAACAGCCGCGAAGCAGCCGGCAAAACCGCCGCCGATAACAAGGACATCTGTCTCAATTACCGTTTCCGGATTATTTTGATCTGTCATGCTTTATCCTTCCCTGCATTTGTAATGGCGTTTGACAATCATTCTCAAAACACATCCACCTTTTTCTTTCGGGCTTTCCTGAAGAGACAGCCCGTCATATCTGCGTCACGGATCGATCGGACCTTGCCGGTTCGCACCAGCAGACCCGGTTGTTTAATGTGAGGCAATTAGAATAAAATATCGTGCACATCTGGCAGCCCTTGCATTTAGGATTATCGTAATCGGTGTTTTCTTTTTCGGCTGCCTTCGCTTCTTTGGCCGCTAAAGCTTCCGACACCAGGTCCGACAGGTTCGTCAGCAACGGCGCTGCTACAACTCCCGCGGCGCTTACAAACATAAACTTTCTTCTGGTCCAGTTTGAACTTTGTGAAGTCATAATATCCTCCTTATGCCCTTAGTCTTCCTGCAATATTCCGGGATGCTTACAGATGACATTCGGTTAGAGATAAGACATAAATAAAGGAATAGTCGGACAATTGGGATGGGGTGTCAAGGGAAAAACGCGAGATTTAAGGCGAGAGGGGTAAGGGGGAAAAGCTGAATCGGGGAAGGGGTAAAACGGGGGGAAACAGTGAACAGATAGCCTAGGATAGATTACGGAGAACTGCAGATTGTTGACCGATAGAGTAGAAGATGGTTTGAATGTGATCATGCACCCTGTAAAACAGATAGCAACCGCTAATGGGAGACAGGTTCTCAGAAATGGCTGGATTGCTTGATCCTGTCCCTCCGCATCAGGCGGGGGAGGGACAGGATCAAGCATTTAAAGTTAATCTTTTTTTGGTTTAAGGAACAGGGAGACGATAAAACCGACAATGCAGAGACCGGCCATGATATTGATCGGCATCATGTAATTGCCCGTGGCTGAGAGCACCTTGCCCAATACCCAGATGGCTATGGTACTGCCGATAAGTATCCCTATAAACATGAACAGCCCGCCCAGCTTTCCGGTAATCTCCTGTGGGTAGTTTTTTGCAATATACCCCTGTGCCTGTGGATTGACCCATGAGTAGAAGAATCCCGTGATGATCAGAACGGTAACCAGGAGTCCAAAGCTTGAGGAGACAAAAGAGAATTTAGATGAAAAGGCGAAGATGGCGCCCACGAGGAAACCAGTGGCAATCACCGGCCGGGCGCTCCCTTTAAAGAGTTTTTCACATATGAAGCCGCTCGCAAAGGAACCGATACAGAAGAAGATCGTGGCATAGGTTGCCGCATTGCCGGCGGCGATCTCTCCCATTCCAAGGCCAAGGGGGGCAGCCGCACCGACATAGGAAGGAATGATGGAGTTGAATTGCTGGAATATCCCCGACATCAACGTAAAACAGGCAATGGCGACCCATGTCATGGGGTTTAAAAGGGCCTTCTTAAACAGGGCCTTTGTGCCCGTATCATCAGAGCCGGCATTGGCGGCGACCGGTGCAGCTTGTTCAATTTTCGGGCCAAAAAGGGCAATAATGGAGAGGATCAGGCCGATGATGGTAACCGGTGCAAGTATTCTCAAGGAAGTAAAGGCATTCCCGGAAGACGCAAACAGACGGGGAACGACCTGAAGTCCGACGATAATGCCAAGCGCCACTGAAAAGCCCTGGGCACCGGTTACGATGGATCTTTCCTTCATCGGGAAGTAAGACGCGGCAATGGCGGGGGCAGCAGCCATGACCGGACCGGTTCCGAATCCCTCAAGGAGCCTGCAGAACATCATGCCCCAGTAGGTGCTGCCGATGACCGGAATCAGGAACGCACCTATCATGATCAGGATAAGGCCGCCGATGAAGACCTTGATCGAACCGAGCTTGTCAAGGAGAAAGCCCCCGAGCATAGCGGCGACCGCAAGAAAGAAGTTGAAGATTCCCATGGTGACCCAGGTCACCTGGCCCGGGTCCACATTCACCATTACCTGGCTCAACGCGGGGATCAGGGGGGCCGGGGAAATCATAGACATGGACGTGGTTGCCGTCACGATAATCATTGTGATAAAAATATACCATCGAAAACTAGAATAATTTGTATCCGTCATTATTTGCCTCCATATTGTAAGGGTTATTGGGTATATAAAATAGAAAACGCATTCTATCTTGATCTTCTTTAAAAATAATAAATATAAGCTGGGTAAATGAGGCTCTATAGTTGACCCGCCTTTTATTCCTTATCCATAAATGGATGTAGCCCAGGAAAGGCAGGGCGGCCAGTGTTCAGAAATCAGTCCCCTTACAGCGGGATTAACATCTTGAAACAAAAAAGTTGCATTTATAAATGAATTTAACCGGAGAATCTTTTAGCCTCCCCAGATTAATATCATTCGGTTAGGGGTAAGACATGAATTTAGGAATAATCGGACAATTGGATTGGGGTGTCAATAGAAAAAAGGCATAAAGTTTAATCTGCCACTATAACGCTTATAAGATCGATTCTTTTTTATCCAGAGCGCTTAATCGGCAATTGGCCAACGTCTGCTCAGAAAGAAAAAGCCTTCCTTCTTCGGTTATCTGGACAATGTTTTCTCTTATCAGCAATTGCAGGGCCTGAGGTTTAAAATCGCGCCCTATTTTAAAACTCAGGCCTGGCCGACCTTTAATGCCTATTTCCTCTGCAAACTTGGCTGTTTCAGGCGACAAGGCATCAGCATTGCGGAACATCCCAAAGAGTGCTTGAATCGTCCTTCTGGACATAAGTCCCGAGACAAAGACAAGCAATATCCCCATCAAAACTAACACAAGAATTAAGATGATTAAAATCCTGGCAGATTCACTCATTAAATTTACTCCATACAAGACATTCCCTGTAACCCTATGTGGATGAGGGGACGTGAAGATATGAATTTGAGGGTAATATTCATATCTTCACGTATGTTCCCTGTTCCGCTCAAACCTTATCTTAAGAGGCTTTGAGGATCAAAGTGCCGCCGCTCGCGAGTTTATGGGTCCCACTTTCACCTGCAACAGCAGTAACCGTAACACCGGCAGGGGCGTCGATTTGTGAAATGTCGATACTGCCGACGATAATAACGTTTGAATCTGCGGTTGCTATCCACTTGCTGCGCGGGTTAATAGAGATTTGAGCGTCTTTTATTGCGCCCTTCAGGGTCGTTGACTCAAGATAAACCGTCATATTTCTATGTTCCTTATCTGCACTGTGATCGATGTCACCCTCAACATACATATCCTTGAAGGTCGCGTGGATGCCATAAACCTCCTGTGCCTTGGTTTTAGCGGTTTTGGCGGATTGCGGATCAACGCTTATGGCGGACTTAAGCAGGACGCCGCTTTCGGAGGTCATGTTCACGCCGTCAAAGCTGATGTCGGCATTGGCGCTTTTTATGAGAACCACAGGACTTTTGGTTGAGATCTCACCGCCGGTCACTGTGAGGGCGCTGTATTCATCGGGCGTGCCTATATTATGGATCAGGGCAAAATAAGTGCCGCACTTCGCCTTTGTATCTTTGAAGGTGATGTCGGCATTCCCGGCCATTATCCCAGCCATGGACGCAACATCAAAGTCTGAATTATTGATATAAACATGGCACCCCATGTCTGCATAGGTCCCGTAACCTGACTTGAGGGTCTTGATCGTGCAGTTGTTTGCCTCAAGATACACAAAACCCTCTGCCCCGTCGGTTGAAAGGGCCGCCCACCCTTCGGCGATCACGGTGCAGTAGTAGAAGTAACTGTATGAATTGCTCAAGGTGACGTGGGTCCGGCTGTTGCCGTCAATCTCCAGCTGTTTTTTCTGTTCAGTATTGGTAATGTCGGGTTCAAAAGGAACGCCATTGGCGGTCAGTGTGGAATTATAGACCTTCAGGATGCTGTGATTTTGCGCAGCGGTGGCGTTTCTATTTTCCCCGCTGGTGGTAATGGTGGAGTTCCTTATAATAAGTGTGGCGTAATCGTCTGCCGAGGCGCCGCTGCCCGGACCGGCCAGTCCGAAGCTTCCATTGCCGGATAGCTCGATATTGGCGTCGGAAATAGTATATTCGGATTTCAGGCCTTTTACGTAGATGCCGCCAATATCCCCCCCTTTCGCATTGATCTTGACACCCGACGCCAAAGCATCTCCCAAGTTTCCGGCGGTCATGACGCCTGCCTTGGATTTCCCAGCCGAATATTTGCCGTTATCTATATAGACTGCAGGGGTTGAATTCGAACCGCCTCCGAATCCGCCGGGAGCTCCTCCCCCGGGGCCGCCGGCCCCAGCTGCTTCGCCAGGAGTGCCTGCTCTGCCTGCTTCTCCTGATCCTCTTGAGGCCATATCTTCCATAGACTGTATTTTAATCGGTTGATGCACAGGCTTTTCCACCACTACCCCTTTGATTGTTGCCGTTTGGTTGGTGTCTTTACTGCATGCCGCAAAAGTCATTATAAGCAGTGTTGCGGCGCCTATAGTTACTAACGATTTAATGAATCTTTTTCCCATGATAATTTTATGCCTCCTTCTGGTTATATTTATTAAAACGTTTTTGGATAAAAACTTACTTTCTGTTAATGAGGTTATTCTTAAAGCCTGAAATAAGTTGCCGGCATAAATGCCCTTGATTCCGCTCTTGACTCACCTTTTCCTTATCTGCAAAATTCATAACATTATATCTATGATGCCTATCTCGTCAAATGCCGATTTTTAAATCCCTAGCTCGGTAACATATCCAAGCAAGCCTATCCCTCCAATTTTGGATCAACCAAGGTTTTTCAGATGCTTGCCGGCATTTGTGCCGGCCAGTAAACCGCTGGAGAAGGCCCGGGCCTGATCGTTCAGGACCTGACGCTTCACGCCGCCCAGATTGATAAAACGGCTGGAGGCAAATCATCGGTGACATAGAGGCCTTCAACAAGACCGCCATCGGGGGGCTTGTACGCATGCATCTCGGGGTTGATCTGAACGCCAGCTAAGAGCGTATGCGGGCTTTTTAAGCACGGCGTCAGATCTGAGATGCCGCGGCAAAGGCAGTGCGAGTGCATGCACGCACAAGGCCGCCCACGGCATAACAGTCTCCGATGGCAAAGAAGCGGTCGGCCGAACCGGAAAACTTCATGGCATCATCCTGCCTAGGCTTAAAACCTGCGTAAATCACAACGTTGTCGGCCTGGATGGACTTCTCAGCCCCTTTGGCGTCGACATAGGCTACCTTTCCTTCGGAAATGCCTTTGGCTGTGGCCTCCGTTATAAAACCGAAGTTTTTCATGTCTTTATATAAATCAATGTCCTGGTGGGAGCCTTCAGATTTCATCAATTCCTTGCTGCTTGTCAGGACTGTTACAGTGTGGCCGTTTTCTGCCAGGTACATCCCTGTCTCTGCTCCGAGCAGATCGCCGCCGATAACAACGACATTTTTACCCAGGGCCTTCTCGTTGCCGAAAACGTCAACCACATTGTAAACATTCCTGCCATCCGCACCGGGAATTTTTGAAATAACAGGCTCCGCTCCGACGGCAACCAGGACCGCGTCGTACTTTTTTGCCTTGATCATCTCGGGTGTGGCTGCCGTACCTAACCGCAGTTCGATCCCTGACTTTTTCACCTGCCGGATAAGGTAGTCCTTATAGTCTTTGAGCGGCCATTGAGACAAGGCAAAATCAGCATGCCTGAGCAGACCGCCCAGGGTAGCGCCTTTCTCGAAGAGTGTCACCCTATGCCCTCTTTCGGCAGCCACGAGGGCCGCCTTCATGCCGGCCGGGCCGCCGCCGATAACGGCAACCTTCCTTGATGCGGCAGGGGCGGCAATCATCCGGTCGATCTTGTGGGCAAAACCTAACTTGGGGTTTACGGAACAGACATCGAGATTGGGGGTCTGAATATTCCCGTGGCATTTGTTGCACAGGATGCATGGAACAACATCCTCGCCCCTGCCCTCATAGGCCTTCCGGCCGTATTCCGGATCGCAGATAAAGGCCCTGGCCATGGCGATCATATCGGCCTTTCCGTTCGCAATGAATTCTTCGTTCAGATCCAGGTCCTGGTATCCGCCGATGGGAGCCACGACGATCTTTGCCCCGCTCTTCTTTACGGCCTCGGCATAACGGAGGGTCAGAGGCGCGCCCTTCTTGGAATTGTAACCCATAGGATGTGAAGACGGGATGTCCCATCCCCGGACTTGAATGATGTCAATACAGCCCTCCCACAGTTTTGCGTATTTTACAAGGTCCTCCAGGGTATAACCTCCAGGCTCCTCCTCGCCGCTGACTTGCGCCTCTATCAGGAAGTCCTGACCGCATTCCTTTTTGATGGCCTGGCACAGCTCAATGACTATACGCGTACGATTTTCAAGGCTCCCGCCATACTGGTCCGTCCTCTTGTTCAAGGCAGGTGACAGAGAACATGCAAAAATAGAGGAACGATATGACATATAGATACACGCCATGTCAAAACCGAGGTCCTGATAACGTTTTGCCTTCTTTGCAAATCCCTCATTCATTTCCTTTATCATATTGACCGGCATTTCCTTTGATTGTCCAAACATAAAATACCTCATCTGCCCTGAAAAAACAGGCGGGGTAATGTCGCTGATGCTGTATCCCC
>Ga0153915_10002545_pt1 | contig 16602 bp, 18 predicted proteins | sample Opewatmetagenome_2_FD_107003 | JGI IMG/M metagenome (GOLD analysis project Ga0153915, IMG submission 107003) | Freshwater wetland microbial communities from Ohio, USA - Open water 3 Core 3 Depth 3 metaG | ecosystem: Environmental > Aquatic > Freshwater > Wetlands | place: USA: Ohio, Lake Erie...
ATCGTCGTGACGATCCGTGGTGGGAAGCCAAGTCGGGTCTTCGGTTACGACGAGCACCGAAAGATGGTCGAGCTCCCGCACCGGGTCAAACCCTGGGAGCATCGAAAGGGAAAGCCCCCGACGCCTGATCCGCTCGGAGCGATCGATGCACGCCCCCCTCGGCCGCTCACCCGCAAGAGCTTCTACGAGGAAGAGTAGAAGGGCCAGATGGGATTGGCTCTTCTCGACACGAATGTCCTAGTCTACGCAGCGTATCGCCGCTCTCCTCTCCACGTGGCTGCCGCGACCCTTGTGGACCGAGCCCTCCGTCATCGCGGCCTTTACTGCATCGCTCCCCAGAATCTGGTCGAGTTTGCCGCAGTCGCGACCCGTCGAAGGGCGGACGAGGAGCCTATGCCCGTTGAAGACGTTCTGCGGATTACGGACACGCTCTACCGATCCCGCACGCTGCTTAAGATCTACCCGCAGCGCGGCACGGTATCCAGAACGATGCGCGAAGGAAGGGAGCTGGGAGTGCAAGGCCCGGCCTGGTACGACCTCTTCCTGGCCATGACCATGCGGGACGCCGGTGTCCGCGAACTGATCACGGAGAACGTCTCCGACTTTGAGGGGCTTTCGTTCTTGAAGGTTCGTGCCTTCCCGGACTCGATCTAACGCTACCGCCGACCCTTCAGGCTCTTTCAGGCGATTGCCCGAAGGCACGCGGAGAGACCGGGTCAGCCGGGCACCATGGTATTTCGAGTCTGCCGCGGTGGCTCAAAATTTGCACAGTGTAGGTCGCTGAACGATCCAAGACTTGTGGTTTGAGGCAAGGAGGTCGAGATGGCAAAGGCGAAGAGACCGGTTCCCGAAGGATTCCACACGGTGACCCCGCAGCTCACGCTGGACAACGCGGCGCCGGCGATCGAGTGGTACAAAAAGGCGCTCGGCGCGGACGAAGTAGCGCGGCACACCGGTCCCGACGGAAAGATCATGCACGCGGAATTGAGGATCGGCGATTCGCTCATCATGCTCAACGACGCAATGGGCGGTGGTAAAGGCCCCAGAGCGTTCGGCGGCTCACCGATGTCGCTCTGGGTCTATGTGAAGGATTGCGACGCGCTCTTCAAGCGCGCCGTCGCGGCAGGCGCGAAGGTGCTTGACGGGCCCATGGGGGCCATGGCGGACCAGTTCTGGGGCGATCGCAGCGGAACGTTTGACGACCCGCACGGGTACCGCTGGACGATCGCGACGCGCAAGGAAGATCTCTCGCCTCGCGAACTGGAGCAGCGGCTGAAGGAGTGGATGCAGCAGTTCGCGCCGCAGCCAACCCGCTAGCCGCGGGCGCTGGTTAGCCGCTGGCGGCGCACGCGATCGTCAGCGGGCCTGGTAGGGGCGGCGTCGTGTCCGAAGTCCTCTTCGACTATGGCCAAGCCCGCGCACGGGTCGATCGATTCCTACCTTCAGGAAGATCGCGTCTGGCTCCGTGCGTGATTCGGGATGCGGTGGGGTCAGGTTATCCCGGCGCGAGAGGGGGAGAGGCTCCTGGAGGCCGGCCCGGCGATCTGGCGCCAGGCTTCGAGGCCGCCGTGCAAGGCCGCCGCGTTGAAGCCCATCTTTCGGAGTTGCCGCGCCGCACGGGCGCTGGTGGCTTCGGCGGGTCAGGTGCAGTAGGCCACGATCGGCCGGCCGGGCTTCTGTTTGGCGGCCCAGCTTTCGACCTCGTCGGGGGGAACGCGGACGCCGCCCGGGATTCCTTCGGGCTCCTTTTCGAAGCTCGAGCGGGACCGGACATCGAGGATGAGTGGGGGGTCGGGCCCGGACAGCCGCTTCACGAGCTCGGGGGCTTCGATGAGGAGGGAACTGTCCTTCTCCACCTCCTCTCCGCGCAGCAGGTCCGCCGCGGTGCTGACCCGCTCTTCCGCCAGAGTCTCTGCCGAGACGCGGCGAGCGTACAGCGCGGTCAGCGGCGTGGCGGTCATGCCGTGGAGGATCACGGATACGGTAACGACGACGCCCGCGAGCGCGAGGATCATGTCGGCGCCCGGGATCCCCGACTCCACGGCGAGAAGAGCGAGCAGGAGCGAAGCGAGCCCGCGGGGGCCGAACCACGCGATGAACGCGCGGGCCGCGTGCGAGAGCTCGGCCCGGCGGAGCACGATCGCGATGGCCGCCGGCCGCGCCACGAAGAGCGTAATCGCCGCGAAGGCGAGCGTGGCCGCGAGCGGGACCGTGCCGACGAGGGTCGAGAGCACCGCGCCGAAGAGGATGAAGGCGAAGAGCATGATCATCTCGGACGTCGCGTCGCCGTACTCCAGGAAGCAGTCGCAGAGCTCCAGGTCCAGCGCGGCGATCGCCGCTCCCGCAGCGAAGGAGGCCAGGAAGCCGTCTCCGCCGACCGCCACCGCGCCCGAGTACGACGCGAACACGAGGCCCATCCCGTACAGCGACTGGTATTCGCGCCGGATCCCGAATCGCTTGTCCATCCAGGACATCAGCCATGCCCCGAACGCTCCGATCGCGAAGCCGATCGCCGGGCCGAGGACGAGGAGCCTGGCGAGAAAAACCGCCCAGCCGCCGGCCGTCGAGGCCTTCGCCTGCGCGACGGCGATCACGATCAGCACGATCGGGAGCACGACGACATCGTTCGTCGCGGCCTCGGTCGTCAGAGCCTGGCGGATCGCGCTCGGGACCCTCTTGTCCCGCACGATGTCCCGGAGAACGACCGGATCGGTCGAGGAGAGGATCGCGCCCAGCAGAATCGAAAGCAGGAGTCCCGTTCCGAACAGGAAGTGCGCGGCGGTCGCGACCAGGACGACGCACAGGAGCGTGCCGGGCCCCAGCACCAGCGAAGGCACGAGCCACTCGCTCGGCGCGCGGTCGAACTTCATGCGCACCGCGTCCAGGAACAGGACGAGCGCGAGCGTCACGACCGCCACGGCCTCCAGGATCGGCGAGTGGTGGAGGTCGTTCGGAATCACGCCGCGGCTGCCCAGCCAGTAGCCGAGGCCAAGGAAGAGGATCGGGAACGATAGCGGCGCCCGAGCCACGAAGCCCTCGGAGAGCCCCGCGAAGACCAGCACGAAGGCGGCGAGCGCGAGGACCGTCAGCAGGTCGGGCATGCCGGAATTGTATTGGCGGGCGCAGCCTCTCCGGCACTCTCAATAGAGCGATCATCTCGGGCCATGATCGCCGCGGGTTTCGAAACCCTCTGTCACGAGTGACTGTGGTGTCGCAGTCGGCGTTTACGCGATGGTGCAGGCGCCGACGCGGCCGCGTCGGTAATCTCTATCAAGACATGTACGCGGTGTTCCTGGTCGAGGAATAGACGAAACGTCACCGGTTCCAGAAGGTCATCGAGGCCGAAACCAGGAACGCGAGGGGGCCGAGCGCCATTGCAAGGAAGACCAGCCCCTCCCGCAGAAACAGCTTGCTGACGATCCGGCGTCGGGCGCCGCCGTGGTCCGACTCAGGAACCCCGGCCGAGCCCGGGCTCGGGGCGTCGGGGGCATTCCGTCCCGGGCCCGCGAAGAAGTGCACGCCCGCCGCGGCAAGGAACCAACACGGAATCGTCAGCCATGGTGCCCGTGTAAGGGCCTGCACCGAGCCGCCGACAGCGACGAGGGGAAGGGCGAAGAGCAGCAGGCCTCCCGCCAGCGCGGCCGTCTCGAGGACCGTGGGGCCTCGGTGCGGTCCGGGACGCTGCGCTCCGGGCAAGAGAACAAAGAAAAAGATTCCGGAAAGGACGAGAAGGAGCGCCACGTTGCGGAAGGGGTACAGAAGACGGGCCGGCGGCGCCGGCCTTCCCGTAAAGCCCGCGCCCGGCCGAAAATCCCGCCGGCTCCAGATGTGCCGATCCACCCGATAGTGGCGGTCCTCGCCGGGCCGGGAGATCGAGATGTACGTCGTGCCCCCTCCTTGCGCGAGTTTGTCCAGGACGTCGCGCAGCGGCTCCTCGTCCGACCGGAAGAACACATACCGACCGGTTCCGTCCGTCTCGGAGAGATTCGCGTTCGTTCTCCTGCCGAGTCCGCTTCGGGCGGCCTTGCCCGGCCCGAGATCGTCGATGCCGCTGAGCAGGCGATCCCATTGCGGACCCACCGCGGAGAAGATGTTGTACTGCACGACCTCCTCCACGTACACCGGAAGAGGAATGAGCGCCCGGCGCATCTCGGCCTCGCTCTTCCGATCGTCGGGAACCGAGGCGGCCTCCTGCCTCTGCCGCGCCGCGAAGTCCACGGGAACGACAGTCAAAACCGGGTCGAGCGGGGCCAGGCGCAGGAGCCACAGGCCCGGAAGGGCGCATCCGACCAGAAGCGCACGGCGCAGAAGCTCCATGAGTCACCCGGGTGCGATGAGTCGCGCGAAGCCTATCCCGAGTTCCCGACCTTCCGCCTGATGGACTGCCATCTCCATCTGTCCGTCGAGCGCGAGCCCGAGAGTTCCGGACAGAACCAATCAAATCGCTCGAAGCAGGGGTGTTGGCAGACTTGCCAGTCGGCCGGCCGCTCGGTGGAGGTCCACGGCTTTCTGGGCGTTGAGCCAGAACTCGGGCGTGGTTCGGAAGGCCGCGCCGAGCTTCAAAGCCATCTCGGCAGTCACCGAGGTCCGGCCGTTGACGATCCGATTGACGACCTTGACGTCGTACCCGAGATGATCTGCCAGACGTCGTTGGGTCATTCCAAGAGGGGTCAAGAATTCCTCGCGGAGAATCTCGCCGGGTGTGGTGGGCTTCCTCAGTCTTGCCTTTCCTCTCATAACCACTCCTCAATGGTAGTCGCGGATATCGACGTCGGCCGGCCCGTCCGCCGTCCAGCGAAAGACCACTCTCCACCGATCGTTGATCCGAATGCTGTGGTATCCATCGAGTCTTCCCTTCAGCGCCTCGAGGCGATTGCCCGGCGGCGACGCGAGATCCCTCAGGACGGCCGCGTAGTCCAGCATGTCGAGCTTCCTCGTCGCGATCTGAGCGACGGCCGCCCAACCGACGCCCCTGGGAGGCAGTCCTTCCAGAAAGAACCGCTCGATCGCCTGGCTGGCGAAGCCTCGGATCGCCACCAGGGAAGATTATACCTCCAGGAGGTATACCCGTTCAAGGTAATCTCAGGCCTGGCGGGTTCTCTCGGGCTCATTCCTCTCTAGCGGTTGCTGAGTTGTCAAGCCAGCATGGTTCATGAGGTTCCTGCCGGTCTGCGTGCTGGCGCGTCGGAAAAAGGGGGATCAGGCTCTTTATGGTCGCGCAGGGCGCCACACTACGTTTCTTCGGAGGAGCTGGTGTCTAACCGACTGTCGAGCGGGAAGTTCGCTCCAGCCGGCGCGGACATCAACTGACCACCCTTTACCGGACAATCCTCAATGAACAAAAAACCCGCCGGCTATCCCGGCTGGAAGGAGTCGTCAGTAATGCTTCCCGTAGCTTTTCACGACGAAAACGGCGAGTGCTGTTTCGATCTCGCTTGCGACGACCCGCGCCTCCTGAAATCCATCCGCGAGGGGGTGTGTCCCCTCTGCGATTCGCCTCTCGATCATTCGCCGGAGTACCTCGCCACTCTCGAAATTCCCTGCTCTTCCCCGATCTGTGGCTTCGTCCTGAAGCCGCACGGCAAGGCGTCCCGGAACAGGCACTGAGCGGCGGCAAAAGGCAGGATGTCTTGAACGGAACGCGGAAGAGACGGCCCGGATCGCTCCGCCAATCAACAGGGCTTTGGAGACGGGACTCTAGCTGGCCGCGCTGTGATGAGACTTGGCGGCGGTTATCGCCGCGCGGAGACGGTCGGGGGTCATCGGGAGGCGCGAGACGCGCGCGCCCGTGGCGTCGAAGACGGCGTTGGCGAGGACGGCCCCGGTCGCGACGATCGCGGGCTCGCCGCCGCCTTGCGGGGCGAGATCGTCGTTTCGGACGATCACCGTCTCGATCGCGGGAACCCAGGAGAACTTCGGGAGCGAATAGGTCCCGAAATTGTGGTCGAGGATGTCGCCGCCGCGAAAGCGGAGCTCCTCCGCGAGCGCGTAGCCGAGGCCCATGGTGATCGACCCCTCCATCTGCATCTTCGCTCCGTCGGGGTTCACGACGATCCCCATGTCCTGCGCGCACACGATGCGTTCCACCGCGATGCTGCCGGCTTTCGCGTCGACCCGCACCTGGGCGATCAGGGCGTCGTAAGAGCCGGCATCCACGCTGCAGGCCACGGCGCGGCCCATCCCGCTCGGTCCGGGCGCGCTCTTCCAGCCGAACGCGTCGGCGGCCGCCTGAAGGACCCGGCGCATGCGCGGGTCCGTCAGATGCCGGAGCCGGAACTCCAGCGGATCGGCGCCGGCGGCGGCCGCCATGATGTCCATCTGCGATTCCATCGCGAAGGCGTTCATGTTGGCGCCCGGAGCCCGCCACGGGCCCACGGCAAAGAGATGCATGGCACCGGCGCTTTCACTGCCATAGCTCGGCTGCCCATGCGTTTTCACGCGCACGTTGGGAATTTCGTAGAAGAGGGAGGCGCCGCGCGCTCCCGCGGCATGGACGACGGCGTCCCAGAGAATGACTTTGCCCTGAGCGTCGAGGCCGGAGACGAGCTCCACGACCGCGGCCGGATCGAAACGGTCGTAGAAAAACTCCTCCTGGCGCGTCCAGGCGACCTGAACGGGCTTGCCCGTGATCCTGGCGAGCCGGGCTGCTTCGAGCGCCTGGAGATCGCCGCTCTTGCCTCCGAATCCTCCGCCCACAAACGGCGTGACGACGTGGACCTTGGTGGGCTCGAGCTTGAGCGCCCCGGCGATCCGGTCGCGCGTCGGAAAAGGAGTCTGCGTCGAGGCCCAGACGGTCATCCGGCCGTCCTTGAACTCGGCCACCGCAACGTGCGGCTCGATGGGCGCGTGGGCGACGTAACCCTTCCTGTAGGTCGTCTCGAAGACGCGCGCCGCGGCCGCGCGGCCGGCCGAGACGTCCCCCCGGCTCTGCCGGATCTCGGAGGTGCCCTCCGTCTTCACGATGTGATCGAAGATCGTTTCGGGATCGAGGGTGGAGGAAGGAAGGTTCCATCGAGCCTTCATCAGGCCGAGCGCCTTCTCGGCGGCCTCGGGGTCGGGGTGCAGCACCGCCACCAGCCCGTCCTGGTTCACGACGGTGACGCCCGATGTCTTTTCCGCCGCGGATACGTCGAGCGCGGCGAGCGTGGCGCCATGCGCCGGAGGCCGCACTACCCGCGCGTAGAGCATCCCGGGCGGCCGCACGTCGGCCGCATACTGCCCCCGGCCGGTGACCTTTTCGAGCGCGTCGATCCGGCGCGCAGATCTGCCCATCACCTCGAACTGCGACGCCGCCCGCATGACGGCTTTCCTGTCCACGAGACGCGCGATCCGTTTTCCCTGCGCGAGCTCGCCGTACGTCGTTTTGCGCGTGGCATCCCCCGCGACGGAGACGACTCCCTTCTCGACGACGAGGCGGCCGGGATCGACGCCGAGCTTCTCGGCCGCCAGCTTCTCGAGCACCTGTCGGGCTTCCGCCGCGGCCGCCCGGAGGGCCGGCCCGAAGAACCGGGTGGTCATGGATCCGAAGGTCCCCATGTCCCACGGACACCGCTCCGTGTCGCCCAGGACCATGTCGATGGATTCGACGGCGACGCCGAGCTCCTCGGCCGCCATCTGGGCCTGCGACGTCATCACGCCCTGTCCCATCTCGATCTTGCCGGAGAAGACCTTGACGCGGCCGTCGGCCCCGATCAGCAGGTACGCGTTGATGTCTTCGGGATACGCCGGCGCGCGCTGCTGGCCGAAGAGCTCCCAGGGCCCGAGGCTGATGAATACCGCGATGCCGCCGCCCGTGAGCTGGAAGAAGCGGCGCCTGTCGAGTCCTTCGAATTCGCTCATGACGCGGCTCCCTTCCCGCCGGCGGCGTCCTGGACCGCCGCGACGATCCGCCGGTGAGCGCCGCAACGGCAGAGGTTCCGCTCGAGCCCGCGCGCGATCGCCTCGGGCGTCGGATGCGGCTCCGCGAGGAGGAGCGCGCAGGCGCTCATGATCATTCCGGAGGTGCAGTAGCCGCACTGCAATGCGCCGTGATCCATGAAGGCTCGCTGCAGCGGGTGGAGGTCTCCGTCTTTCGCGAGGCCCTCGATCGTGACGACATCCTTGCCCTGGACCTCTTTCAAGGTCGTCCTGCACGATCGGATCGCCTCTTTGCCCACCAGCACGGTACAGGCTCCGCAATACCCGGAGCCGCATCCGTACTTCGTGCCGGTCAAGTGCAAGTCCGTCCGCAGCACCCACAGAAGATGGCGGTCGTCGTCCGTTTGGAGATCGGCCGGCTTGCCGTTGACCCGAAACCGGACCCTGGTCTTCATGTTCGCCCCCGGAAGAAGAAGCGGGAGACCCGCGGCCGCGCGCGCGCGCCGCCGCGGCTGATCGTTACCCACCGGACCGCCCGCAACCCTGATGTGAACGAATTAATCTCGTTCGGGGACTCGAATCCGAAGGCGGCCTTTGACGATTTGACGCTGGTTCGTCTGCATCGGGGGGCATCGCCCTGCGCGCCCGTGCGAGTCATCGCAGAGGGGGCGGGGTCTCGTTGCCGGCCCCGGGGAGGGAAGTCTGGTGTTAGCCTTGGCGAGCGAATTTCAACAAAGGAGAATTCGATGAGAGGAAAGAAGGTCCTTGCAGTTGCGGTGTCGTTCATGGCGGCGGTGGTGGTTCTGGCGCAGGCATCCGGAGAGGGGAAGAAGAAGAGCGCCCCGAAGGCGGGGGGAGACACGCCGATTTTCATGCCGGCCGGCGACCTGAAGTGGACCGACCTCGATCCGACCGGCGCTCCCGGAGTGAAGATCGCGGATCTGTGGGGTGATCACACGAAGGGCGCGTATGGCGCATTCATCAAGTTCCCCCCGGGATTCTCGGCGCCACTCCATACGCACACGTACGCGGCGAAGCTCGTGATCGTGTCCGGCACGTTCATCGCGGGGCCGGAAGGAAAGCCTGAAGTCCGGCTGGGGCCCGGTTCCTACTACTTCCAGCCCGGCCGGACCTACCGGCATACGACGGCCTGCGACAAGGCCTCGGAATGTCTGTTCTTTTCCGAAGGCAGCGGAAAGTTCGACCTCATTCCGGCTGACGGAGGGAAGGCGCCCGCGAAGAAGTAGGGGTCAATACACCGAGAGTCGATGGATGAGACGGAGGTGAGTCCTACCCTGACCGCCGCCCTCCTTTCATCGCCGATCCGGCCGACACTGACCATGGTCTCTCTCCCGCTGCTCCTACCGGGGTCTACGCCCGGGCAGCCCGGAGTTTCCGCGCCCGGCGGGCCTCGGTCCCGGCCGCGGGGGCGCTAGCAGATTGCTGAAAAAGGGTGTGAGGCGGCGCTGCTAGCGCCGTGGGATCGGATGCTAGGAGCCGCGACGAAGGCGACCATCCCCAGGGGTTCGGGGGCCCGGGAGGTCCCCCGACGGTCTTTATCCATCGGGGAGGAGCGGCGACGCCGCAGACGGCCCCGCGCCGCCGCTCGTCCGCCGGGGTCCGGGGGACCGCAAGGCCCCCCCGCCTGCCCTTCCGGTGGCTGGCCTTTTGCTCGCGACGCCCTTACAGAAGGATCTCTTCTCTGCAAGCGAGACTTGCTTGCTCATCTCTTCTTCCGATGTTTGCGAGCGAGTTGAGGTTTTTTCGGCTTCTTGGATGGGGGGGCCAGGCCGAGGCGGACAATCCTTTGCGCCAGTTCGTAGACGTCATCCCGCGAGCCTTCGCGGCGCAGGCCGGCAGCAACAACGTGAACGATCCGGACGCCAGGATCAACCGAATAGATCAGACGGTATCGTTGACCCACTACGCGGAGGCTTCGGAAGCCCAAGAGGCCTTCCCGGAGCGGCTTGCCCTGCTTTTCGGGATCACTCTGGAGTCGCTTGGACGTGTCGAAGAGTTGTTGGCGCACACGTCGATCGGCGACCTCGGCGAGCATCTCGAACGCTGTCGCTGTCCAGAAGACTTCGTAGCCGGGCGGACTCACCGTTCCAATCCGAGCCGCGCCGCGACGTCGGCCAAGGTATGCACGCGCCCCGCCTCGATGTCGGCAAGGCTCTCCCGCAGCGCCTCGACGGCATCCGGGTCCGACATGACCTCCAGCGTCTCCACGAGCGTGTCGTAGAAATCTGAAGACATCAGGGTCATCGCAGGTTTGCCCCGGTGAGTGATTCGCACGACGGTTCCGGGGCGCCTCTTCAGCTCACGGCTCAACCCCGTCAACTTCGCCCTGGCCGTCATCAGGCCAACCTCGGTCGTTCCAGGCATTTCTGTACGCATAATAGTACGCATTATCGTACGGTCGTTGGCGCGGGTCAAGGACAAGGACAGGAATAGCCTGAGCAGGCCCCTCGTCGCCTCGCTCGCGCCGTCGCCATAGCGGCTCTGGCGCGTCGGCGCCGACCCGTAGCACGACCGCCCTGAGGGCGGAAACGAATCGCCTTTCCCCGTGCGAAAGCCGGAGCTTTCACCAGGAGGCGGCGGCGGACCTCGAGGCTCGCTCGGCGTCTCGAATAACGCGGACGCACCAGCCGCGCCGACGCTGCCGGGCGAGAGCCAGCGCGACGGTCGCCAGCACCAGGATCAGCGCAAGCGCCTCCCCCGGCACGGGAACGAACGAATCCCCCGGAACGAAGGCGAACCCTTCGGACACCCGAACAGCCTCAGTCGCTCTGCCTTCGCACTCGCAGGGATTTGCACCCATTGCCTGCCTCCTGCAACTGCAAGACATCGCCCCCGGTTCCGGACCCGAGCGGAACGCCGCAGATATCTGAATCCTCGGATTCGTCCCTGATTGAGAGCGTTTCGTCCTCTGCGATAAGCCGGCGGGCTGTCCCGGCTGCAACCTCGCGACGGGGCATCCGTACTGACCTCTGATCGGCGGATCTCCGTTTCCATATCGCGAAGGAGGACACGATGCTCAAGAACCGCTTTCCAGCTCTTCTCCTGGTCGTGGGAGTTGCCGCCGGCCTGGTGATCGGCGGCTGCGAGAAGAAGGAAGCTCCTGCCCCGGCAGCCGCGAGCGCGGCGGCGGCGCCGACCCCCGCGGGCGGCGGGAAGATTCCGGTGACGACCTCGTCGGCCGAGGCAAAGGCAGAATTCCTGCAGGGCCGCGACCTGGTCGAGAAGCTCCTGATCACCGACTCCATCGCTCACTTCGCGAAGGCGGTCTCGATCGACCCGAACTTCGCCTGGGCCGAGTTGAGCCTGGCCAACTCGGCGCCGACGGGCAAGGAGTTCTTCGAGCATCTCAACAGAGCGGTGAGCCTGGCGGAGAAGACTTCCAACGGAGAGAGACTCCTCATCCTCGCGACGGAAGCCGGCGCGAACAACAACGCGGTCAAGCAGAAGGAATATCTCGATCAACTCGTCGCGGCATACCCGGATGACGAGCGGGCGCATTTCAATCTGGGCGGCTATTATTTTGGCCAGCAGGACTTCGCGAAAGCGATCGAGCATTACAAGAAGGCCACGGAGATCGCCCGGACGTACTCGACCGCCTACAACCTCCTGGGCTATGCCTATCGACAGAACGCCGACTACGACAATGCCGAAAAAGCGTTTCAGAAATACATCGAGCTGATCCCGAAGGACCCCAACCCTTACGATTCCTATGCCGAGCTGCTTCTGAAGATGGGCCGTTTCGACGACTCCATTGTCCAGTACCGCAAGGCGCTGGCGATCGAGCCGAACTTTCTCAACGCGCACCAGGGAATCGCCATGGACCTGCTGTACCTCGGAAAGCCCGATCAGGCGGCCGCCGAGCTGCAGAACATCACCCAGAAGGCCAGGACTGACGGCGAGCGCCGGACCGCGCTGTTCGCGCTGACCGTGGTGCATGCCGACGGCGGCAAGATGGCCAAAGCGCTCGAGGACGTCGAGAAGCAGTACACCCTGGGGGAGAAGACCAAAGACGTTCCGGCGATGGCTTTCAATTGCCAGTTGAAGGGGAACATCCTGCTGGAAATGGGGAATCCGGACCGGGCCGGCGGAGAGTTCGAGCACGGGTTGAAGCTCGTCGAGGGCTCCAGTCTCTCTCAAGAGATCAAAGACAACGCCAGGCTCGTCCACCATTTCAATCTCGCTCGCGTGGCCCTGGGGAAGAAGGACTTCGCCACGGCGAAGGGCCAGGCGGACGAATTTCGGAACGGCGCCATGGTCTCGAAGAATCCGGCCCAGGCGAAGCAGGCCCACGAGCTCGACGGCATCGTCGCGCTGGCGGAGAAGGACTACGACAGGGCCCTGGCCGAGCTCCAGCAGGCGAATCAGCAGAACCCCCAGAACCTCTATCGCCTCTGCCAGGCCTTCCAGGGAAAGGGCGACGCGGAGAAAGCGAAGGAGTTTTGCTCCAGGGCCGCGAACTTCAACTCGCTGCCGCAGATCAACTACGCGTTCGTTCGAACCAGGGCCAGGGCCGGGGCGGGGGCCCAGAAAAAGGCCTGATCCAGTTTTTCAGTCCTGGTCCGGACCGGCTGCGACGCGCGCGCGTCGGATGCGGCGCCGGTAAGTTCCGGGCCCGGCGCGCACCGAAGGAGGAAGCGCGCCCGAGCCCTGGTTCCGAGCGCGGGGCGCTAAGTCTTGGGAATGGGCGGTGGAAGCGAGAAGGCGGCGCTTTCGGCCGCGAAGCCGACCCTGACATGCGACTTGTCGCAGAAAGGCTTCTTCTCCGAGTGTCCGCAACGGCAGAGCGACACGACGGTGCGGCCGGACAGTTCGTAACGGTGACCGGCCTCGTCGACCAGAGTGATGTCCTCCCCTTCCACTCTCAGCGGCCCGTCCTTGCGGGGCGTGATCTTCGTATCCGCCATCGTCCTCCCCTTCCCTCGCGAAAACCCGCGATTCTGACCAACGGATGGGCTGGGATAGTATGGGCCACAACAAATCGCGTTCCAGAATGGCATGAAAAGAGGAGGGGACATGAAATCGAGAACGCTCCTGGTCTCACTAGCAATGTTTCTCGCGGGCTTCGTTCTGTGCCTGGCGGCAGACATGAACCTGGGAACCTGGAAGCTCAACGAGTCCAGGTCGAAAATGGCGCCGGGAGCGGTCAAGAACGACACCGTCGTCTACGCTGCCGAGGGCGACAACGTGAAGATCACGGTGCATGGGGTGGGCGGCGACGGCAAGCCGATACAAAGTGAGTGGGCCGGCAAGTATGACGGCAAAGACTACCCGGTCACGGGCGATCCGACTTCGGATGCTCGGTCCTACAAGAAAGTCGACGATCGCACGCTGGATTTTGCGGTCAAGAAGGGCGGCAAGACGATCGTCACCGGCCGCGTCGCCGTTTCCGCCGATGGGAAGAGCCGCACGGTCACCACGACCGCAACCGATTCGAGCGGCAAGAAGGTTACGAGCACCGCGTCTTACGACAAGCAATAGCCCGGATCGGCTCCTCGCTTTCAGCGGCGGGGCGAAACGCTCGAACGTCCGAAGTGTCTTCCGAGTCGGAGCGCCGTATCGGCGGAAGCCGCCGCCCGCCAGCCGTGTGCGACCTCGTTGATGCGCTGCGCTTGCCTGGCAAGACAGCCACGCTTCGAACTGACTCAGCCGGCGCGGGAGCCGTTGGGGACAGCGCGCTCGGGGATCGCCAGAGCGGGAGAGATGCCGTCGGCGTAGCCGAGATCGAGGAGCATCCCTTCGGATGTCCGGCCGGCCATCTTCCTTGGCTCGAGGTTGACAATGAAGAGGGTCTGGCGGCCGACCAGGTCCTGGAGGTTCTCGCGTTCTCCCTTCATGCCGGACAGGATGGCGCGAGTGTGATCGCCGAAGTCCACAGTGAGCTGCACGAGCTTGCGCGATCCTGGAACCTCCTCGACGGACAGGATCGTTCCGACCCGGATGTCGAGCTGCTCCAGGACTTCGATCGAAACAGCGGATTTGACCGGCGCGGGCTTCATGCCGGCAGTTTACGAGGTTGGCGGATCCGCGCGGCCGGGCGGCCTCCCCGCCACCAGCTCGTTCATGCTGGCGTGGGGGAGGATGCCCTCGAGAGTCGAGTAGGTTCCTTTCGCCAGGACCTCCTCGGCGAGGCGCAGCAGCTGCGTCATGGCCGCGCGCATGGGACCGGAGCCGAGCGAGACGCGGGCGACGCCGAGGCGCGCGAGCTCCGCGATCGCGGGACTGCCTGCGATGGCGAGCACGTTCACCGGGCAGGTGAGCCGCTTCACGATCGCGCCAATCACGGTCGGATCGGTCACGGCCGGGATGAAAACGCAGTCGGCACCCGCGTCCCGGTATGCCTCGCCCCTCCGGATCGCTTCAGCCAGCCGTCCCGCCTCGGGGCCGACGCGGGCAAGGTAGACGTCGGTTCGGGCGTTCACAACGATCGGGACTCCGCGCTTGCGGCCGGCGTCAACGACCGCGCGGATCTTCTCGACCTGCAGCGCCAGATCCGCCAGAGGAGCCTCCGGATGGCCGGTTCCGTCCTCGAGGTTCAGGCCCACCGCGCCCGCTTCGAGCAGGCCCGCAACCATGCGATCCATCTCCTCGGGAGTGTCTCCGTAACCCGCTTCCATGTCCGCGGTGACGGGCACCGATACCGCCGAGCAGATCTCCGCGACAGACTCGAGCATGCGCTCGCGCGAGATCCTCTGGCCGTCCGGATAGCCGGAGGCGAATGCGATCCCGGCGCTCGTCGTCGCGATTGCCTCGGATCCGGCCTTCTCGACGATCCGCGCCGCCGCCGCGTCCCATGCGTTCACGAGCACCAGCGGCCGGTCCCGCCGGTGCAGCTCTCTCAGCTTCTCCGCCTTCCACGGCAGGGCGTCTGAAATCTCCATGGCTCTACTTTCTCATTGGCCCCGAGGTCCAGAAAGGGAGAATTCGAGTCAACGCTGTGTTTCGTTTTACTCCGTGACGAAACAGCGATCTCCAAGGATCTCCTTTCGGGCCCAGGGAGTAATGCGAGCAGATCCCTCGTCAATTCGCTCCTCGGGATGACAGGAAGGACCTTGCCGGAATATCGGATATTCCGCGGGCGGGCCTGACGCGACTGTGGGATCTTCCGGGAACGGAGCTCGTCACGTCCGCGTACGCCGCGGAGGAGGCCCGCAGGAATCTTGCCTCCGCTGACCAACTGACCCGGCTCGAGGAACTTCTGGCGAGGATTCGGATCGTCCCGGAATCCGACGCGCCGATGCCTCGCGGCGTCAGGCTGCCGGAGAAGGACCATCCGATCCTGAAAGCCGCCCTCGCGGCGGAAGCGACGCATCTCGTCACCGGAGACTTCAAGGAATTCGGCCGATATTTCGGCCGAAGGGTTGGCGGGATTCTCGTCGTCACACCGGCGGAATTCATCGGGGAATGAAGAGACTCAGAATTCCTCGGGCGATCCAGGTCGTCGTGGGCTCGAGGGTCGGTCAGCGCCTTGCGACGCCTCCGGGGCGGCCCATTGACGGGGCGCCGCCTCCGGAACGCGCGATCGGGGCACGGGAGACCGAAGCGGCAGGGTGACTGCCGCTGGAAAAGCCGGGGCGGAAGGCCGCGCCGGGACTGGCGACGCCTCCCCGGGGTGTCCGTGAAACCTGGCCGAAGCTGCGAGGCGGGAGGACAAGGCGTCCCGGCCCGCCGCGGCCCATGGCGGGGCCACGCGGCTGCCGGGACCCCGGGAAGAAATCGCCGCGAGAAAGAGCGGGGCGATTTCGAAAGCCCGGGCGGGCAGCAATCCCTCCATGACGTCCGCGGAAACCTCGACCAAAGCCGTTGACGGCCTGACGGTCGCGGGGAAACCCGTGGCGGCCAAAGCCGCGGTGATGGCCCGCGTCTCCGCGGTGTCTCCGAAAATCGTGACCGCGGCGATGGAATCGCGCGAAGAAGTCGCCGCGGTTGACGAAGAAGTAAGCGGGATAGGCGTAGAAGACGCCGCCGTAGAAGGGGTAGTCGCCGTAGTAGCAGGCGTAGTCGCTGGCGGGATAGGCGGCGTACGAGGCACCGCCGTCGCCGTAGTAACCGGCGTCGTAGCCGCCGTCGTCGTAGCTGCCGCCGTTGTCGTCCTCCTCGGCGGGAGATGAATAGTCGGCCGTGGAACGGCCGTCGCTCTCGCCATAGTCGTACGAGGCGGTGTTCTCCGCCGCGACGTCACTCGAAGCCCTCACGTCGATGGCCGTCAGGTAGCGAACCACCGTCTCGCTGACTCCCGATTCCCGGAGCTTATGAAGACGGTCGGCGCTCAGGACGGAAGGCAGCTCGCCACGGTGGGCTTTCGCGTACGCGAGGACGGTCTCGTCCGTAAGCCCGGCCTTCGTCAACCGAACGATCTCATCCAGGATCGAGGCGGGATCGCGCGACGGAGGAGAGATGTCCGCCGGGGTTTCCTTTTTGGGGGACTCGACGGCGGCCTGCTGGCGCGCGGGTCTCCTGGAGGGCCTGGCCGCGGCGGATTTGGCCGCCGGGGCGTTCGCCTTCTCCCGCGCGGGCCGGGACAGCATTTCGCGGATCACGACTTCCGTCACTCCCTCCTTCCTGAGCCGGGTCGCGTCATCGGCGTTCAGGACGAAGCGGGAGTCGGTGGCCTGAATGATCCGGACGATCTCGTCGTCCGAATATTTCTGCTGCGACAGCCGGATCACATCGAAGACGGAGATCGCGGAAAGCGACGCGGGAAAGAGCACGAGAGCGAGGAGGAGG
>Ga0153915_10002546_pt1 | contig 16599 bp, 11 predicted proteins | sample Opewatmetagenome_2_FD_107003 | JGI IMG/M metagenome (GOLD analysis project Ga0153915, IMG submission 107003) | Freshwater wetland microbial communities from Ohio, USA - Open water 3 Core 3 Depth 3 metaG | ecosystem: Environmental > Aquatic > Freshwater > Wetlands | place: USA: Ohio, Lake Erie...
CGATAGCTATCACGTCCTGGACATTCTCGAAGCCGACAACTATGCCAACGCTCCTGCTTTCGCTGCATACTTGAACACCTTCATTGGCGGTGTCGAGAAAGCTCTGCACGACTTCGGCGGCCTCGACGTGACTACCCAATTCACGACCAAGGAAGGGATAGCTACTTTCGTTGAGGAGCATTGGGGTATTGTGTTGCAGGCTCTGTGGACGGCAATGGCTGCCAATGACCTGCCAGGAGTCAAGAGTGCTTTTCACAACATCCTCGACCCAACAAACCTTCAGGAACATATCACTCCGTACTTGATGGCAGATCTTGGTTCCTCACTGATCGCTGGCCTCGGCTTCCAGTTTGCAGTCAACTTCAATGGAACAACATTGTTCCCCTTGTCAACTAGTGATCTGAGCCTCAGCTTCGAAGCTGACCCCGCGTCACTCGACATTAACGGCCCGTACTTGGCTATCGTCAAGGGTACCAGCACGAGAACCGTCACAGAAGGACAGATTGTCACCTTCAACATTACAGTGCACAACTATGGTGACGCAACTGCTTACGACGTGAAGGTTCTTGACGGCATTTGCGCGGGTCTAGACGGAGAAAGGCCCTATTACTGGACTAAGTCCACGTTGGCCGCAGGTGAAACCTGGTTATTTGACTATCAGGTCACGGCAAGTGACGCAGGTCTCTACATGGACATGCCTGCCATTTGCGTCTACTTCAACCAGAGCTTGAGCACTTTTGACCCAGCTGCTGCAGAGAACTGGACCGGCAGTGCCAGATACACTCTTTCAGCAATAGGCTACCAGATACTTGTCGAGGGCGGAAGTTGGTGGCCGTCTACACTCTTCGGCATCCCCACTCTCTACGTAGTCGCTGGCGTTGGCGGTGTCGCAGTGTTGGGCGTGGCTTTGCTCGTCATTAGAAGAAGAGGGTAGTCCCTCTAGTGCATACCCAGGTCGCGCGTCGTTCGTGACGGCGCGCTGACCCTTCTCTTTTTCTCACGTTTGTCATCAACCGTATCAACCGGGTCTGTTGGACATAGGGTGAATTGAAAGAGACAATTCCGTGTGTTGCCGATCCGATTCAGTTTGCGTGTGTTCGGCATATCTTCATATGCCATCGACTCGGTTGCCCTGTGCTCGTGATAGATTGACCAAAGGGCGACGGCATCCCAACCGCAGGATAGCCCACAGAAGCGAAGTCACCGCAGCCTTTGCAGTGAGGCACTTACTTCCAGCAGTATTCCTGAGTGCCTGCCTTTTGTTTTCTAGCGCGGCAGCAGGTTTCGCACAACTACAATTGACAACCCTTGGCACATCACTACAATCCGGTTCAACGCTTGGCCCAGCTGCGATTGAGTTGATGGAAACCCTCATTGACCCTTGGGGAGGCGTACACAACATGATTGCCTCGGTGCAGAACGGAACTCATTATGGCTATCCCTCTGTACAGGCCTTAGAGGCAATTGTCAATCACCAACTTGCGTTCGACAGCGGATATGTGGCGGAGATTGCCTTCGTGCTTCTCGGAAAGACCATCTTCCCCAACGGCGTAATCGACGGACCGATGGCAGTGATGCAGCTCCAGATTGAGCCTGTGTTTGTGTGTCCCGCCAATCGAGCAGATGCAGCATTCGCGAATCTAACGCAGAATGAAGCCATAACTCTAGCGCAAGAAGCAGTGTCAGTCTATCAAACAGCTCTTTCAATCGATCTTGAGAGACTCATGATGATCGAGTCACAGGAGCATTTCTACTTCAACCTCAGTCTTGCTCCCGGGGTGGACTGTTACGGTAAGGGTTACTGGCTAACTTACGTTGGCTTATTCATGAATGAGGAAGGCAGCGCCGTTACGAGTGCTTTTAGACAGCGCCTTGCCGCCCTTGGTGGGTTCATGAATCTCGTCGGTGCGCCGAAATGGCCTGATTTGGCGACAATCGCAGCCGAGGGATACATGTCTTGCTACTCTCTCCCAGATTACGACTCTCGGGGTTCGGTTGTCGACATGCTTCTCAAACACGTTCGACCTTTGATTAGGTCCGCGCATCCGGATCTCGAAGGGAGAGTTCAATCGGTCATTGCCGGCGTAGCAGCATTCAACAAGCTGAATCAAGTGATGCCGGGACCGGGCGAAGAAAGTTACTCTCTCAAGAGCGACGTGGGCTATTCTTCTGCCATCATGAACAAGATGCAGCAGGACATTACTGCTGCGGCCGTCTCGATGGTTGGCGCCGAAGCACCGGGGCACTTGACCGTCGACGGGCTGCCTTCGTCATGGCTGTCTGTTGACAACGAATTTCCCAATCCCACCAATATCTCGCTGCCCGGAGGATTCGTTATTCCTGCAAACATGAGCGTGGCCGAGACAGTGCTGATGCTCCTCGGCTCCATTCCCAAACAGCTTGCACTGGATCTGAATTCGCAGATTGGCACAATTCAGGCTGACACTCTTGATCAATTGCTCGAAGATATCTGGGGAGGAGGCGGTTTCCCCTTGGATCTCAAGGCATTACTGCTTGCCCTTGACTACTCCACATTAACATCCCCCGTCATCGACATAAATTACGACACCCTAGCAGCAATAATGAGGAGAGCTGGCTTGACTCCAGACACACTAATCGACCTGATTGACCCTTCAGTCGCAGAAGAGAGTCCCGTTGGTGCAATAGCAGAGGCTTTTGTCAAGTACTTCGACAGCTACAGAATACTGGACATACTGGAGGCAGACCATTACACTTCCCCGTCCGAGACACTAGGCTATCTGAACCCCTTCATCCAAGGACTGGAGCAGGCGCTCCATGACATCGGCAATATCGATATGCCTTCGGAAGCAAGAACCAAGGAAGGCTTGGCCGCCTTTGTCGAAAAGCACTGGGACATCGTGCTGGGAGCGTTATGGAGTACCATGGCGGGCGGTAATCTCACTGCAATACAAGGCAGCCTGCATGCTATCCTCAATGTTACCAACCTGCAGGAACACATTACGCCATACCTGATGGTTGACCTTGGCTCGCCCCTCATTGCTGGCACAGGGTTTGTCTTTGCCACAAACTACGAATCGAGCACTGGCCAGTTCACGGGGATGTCGGCAGATGATTTGAGAACTGTCTTTGATTTAGATCTCCAGAGACTTGCTTTCGACGGACCGTACCTTATTGTGGCCAAGCACACTGACAGTGGGTCATTGCTTCTTGGGCAGAACGCGAATTTCACGATAGAGGTACACAACTTTGGAAATGAGACAGCTTACGACATCAAGGTTTTGGATGGCGTCAGCTCAGGTTTCGATGGCCAACGTCCCTACTACTGGACCAAAGACGCACTGGCACTAGGTGAGAGCTGGGTAATCAACTATACAGTAAGAGCCAACGATACAGGTTTGTTCCTTGACATGCCAGCGATCTGCATATACTTCAACACAACTCTGAGCAGCTTTGACCCGGCTCACCCCAGTAACTGGACAGGAACGGCGAGATATACGTTTTCAGAATTCGGTCACGAGATCAGAATCGAGGGGCAGAGTGGCTGGCAAGCTTGGCCTGTCGAGTACTCAATCGTGGTATTAGGGTGTGCGGCCGCGCTGGCCCTGGTGATATGCTTAGCACGAAGGCGCCCACACTCCTAGTTGTAGCCGGGGTCTGGAACTGATGACCTCTCATGTTTTCCTCCGAGATGTCCCAATCGATACAGTATGGGTCGAATCTGCCCAAATGAACCCGAATTTGGCACTTCAGGACGACCTACGCGAAGCCTTTTATTGCGACTGCGCTCAGCCCGTGTTTATAGGACGACCCAAGAAACCGTTCTAGATTTCCGAACAATAGGAGATTTCGTAATGCCTAAGAAACCAGAAAAGAAGACCCCTCCTGGGCAAGCGAAGAAGCCAGCTCCTAGCCCTGCAAAGCCAGCTCCAGCTGCCCCAGCGAAGCCAGCTCCCCCTCCGGCAAAGCCAGCTCCCGCTCCGGCCCCTACGCCAGCCGGTGCGTTCGAGAAATGGGAGTGCCAAGTCTGTGGTTACATCTACGACGAGGCCAAGGGAGACCCCGATGGCGGGATCAAGCCTGGCACTAAGTTCTCGGCACTGCCGGATGATTGGGTATGCCCCATGTGCGGTGCTTCCAAGGAAGACTTCGAGAAAGTCAAGTAAGACTTAGCTGTGGGGCTTTCCTGCCCCACTTGCTCTTCTTTTTTTCCGCAGTGCTCGCTCACCTGTTGCGGCCGGCCTCCCTCAAGAGGCGAACAACGTCTGTATTGACCGCTCTCTTCGTCACGTAGTATACAGCGAGGAGTGATGCAATGAGGGAGAGGACAACCAAGAAGAGAGTCCTAAAGTCAGCTATGATAAAGAGGCCGCCACTGAAGTGAATCACCAAATTTCTCAGTGCGAGCTCAACTCCAATGCCGGCGGCGCACCCTAAAATCACTCCGGATATCATAGGAACTGAACTCTCAGCTGCAAGTGTCCGTGCAATCTCTTTGTCCCTCATGCCGAGGGATGCGAGCATTCCAAGTTCTCTTCGGCGTGATGATGAGACAACCCAGCTACTGATTAAAGCACTGACTAACGCAGATGCGAAAAGCGATATCAACGAGGCATCAATGAGTATCTCGATTGAACGCAGAGCTGACACATAATCGGCCTCAAGAATCGAGACCAGAACGGGGTAAGCGCCCGGCACCGAGAAGAGCTCCTTGATGACTGCCGCCGGATCAGTGGACTCGATAAGCAGACTGCCAGCCTTGAATGGTTCTCCTCGAATGATGCCCCAAGTCTCCATGCTCACTATAACAAAGGTCGGCTCTACGGTCGAGAGCATGAAGACTGGCACTGCTGATTCGCTTATTGCGACGACCGTCAGATTCGCAATGGCACCTACATGCACAGTATCTCCAAGACCGAGACCAAGAAAGTTAGCCGCATACTCTGATACTGCACAGGACATTGGTTCCAAGATGACATCCAAACCGCGCGTGAGATTGACAGACTGAAGAATTCCTAGCGACGCCAGCCGCTCCAAACCATGGGGCTCAGCTCCCATGAGAAGGCCATCTCCGAACAGCGACGAATGCCATATGATTTCTAGGGCCTGATTCATTGGGACAACAGTCGTGATGTTGGGAATACTCTGGATTTCTGATATAATCTCTAAGTCAGCAGGTGGGTTCATGTAGACAACTACATTCGCAGACGTAGTCTGTCCCGCAATGTTCCTCTTCCATGATTCCGTTATCACATATCCAACATTGGTGGATGCGAAATATAGGACAGTGGAAGAGGCAAACAGGTTGAATACTACTAGGCCTGCAAGGGTGTTTCGTCTCAGATTCCTACTCGAAAGGATCCTCACGACCTCCGATGCGCCTACCACGGCAGGCCAAAGAAACCTGCGAGAACTTGCAAGGTTCGGTGAAAGGGCGGCTACTAACAGGATTAGCGCCGGAATCGAGAGTATGCGAATTGAGGCTATCTCAATGATGTGCAAATCGAGAAAATCAGAGACTGCTTGTAGTGCAACAATGGATGTAAGCGAGACAGCGACGGTGCCCACAGCCGCCCGAACTCGTTTTCGACCTGACCTAGAGAGCAAGCGGCCAGCCCCGGCAGGGGGCAGGGCTCCCGACCCGAGACTAGTGGCAACGGACTCCCTAGATGCGCGCCAAGCTGGCAAGTAGCCCGCCATTAAGGTCAGGGCAATACCAAACAGACAAGCTATAATCACACTGAGAGGGTCTACGGTCGCAAGACTCCTGAAGTATTGACTCATAATACCGACATAAGTGATTCGAGCGAGAAGGACTAGGAAGTTGAGGACAACAGTGCCAATCACGAGACCAAGGCCGATGCCCAATGCGGCTCCGACGATACCGATTGTGCCGACTTCTGCAAGAAGAAGAACCAGAACATTTGATCTCGAAGCCCCGAAAGCAAGGACCACGCCAGTCTCGTAGCGCCGCTGACTGAATATCATCGCGAATGAGGAGAATACCCTGAACACTGCTGTGAAAGATGACACAGCTACAAGTGCTAGCAGAACTGTCTGCGCTTGGCTAAGGAACAGTGATGAAAGCTTCAGGGGATAGACCTTGAGATTGGTGACCGTGAAACCCTCGCCGCACACTGCCTTTATGTAGTCTGTAGCGGCGGGTGCTGCAAAGACATCATAGAGCTCAATCAGTAACTTGTTACTGGAGTGTGCTTCGTATCTTATGCTGTAGATCTCCCATGCTCGCTCTAACGATATGAAAACCACAGGGCCGATGACTCCTTTGTCAATGGCGAGACCGTAACCTGTTATGTTGAAGAAAGCAGCGGCAGCACTTGTGTGTAATGTGAGAAGATCGCCCAACGAGACATTCAACAACTCGATGGCGTCCATTGTCAGAAAGCACCCGTCGCCTGAGATGTCAAGAGAACCAGCTGTTGCGTTCAAACTGCCTATGCCAGATTCACTTTGCAGGTCGAGGCCCACCAGGAATACGTAGATTCCGCTGGTGAGATTCTCATACGTAGCATATTCCTCTATTCTGGGAATCGCTCTCATCACACTGGGTCCACTAAGTATGTCTGACCTCATTTGTGTAGTAATCGGCTGCCCCCACCTCGTAGCTGACACCGATATGTCTACAGGGGAGAGTGTTGCTTTCAGAAAGAGGTTGGCGCTGTTCTCTAGGCTGCTGCTGGCAGAGAGAGCAGTATAAAGAAGACTCACCGAGATGGCAATCGACATCACCGTGACAGCGGCTACTCTCTTCCGTCGCAACGCGTTTCTGAAACCTATGCGAGCCAGCTCTCGTACCAAAGTCTTCTTGGTTCCGTCGTGGTGATGGATTGGAACTGACCCTAGTACCTTTTCAAGATTCCACTTACGAACCGCCCCATTTGCCCGGGCCCGTCGAAAGGTCCTTATGGGCCGATACACGAGGTCGACAATTAATATCATCAGAAGGTTCCGACATCATGCAATGGAGCAAGAGACTGACCACAATTGCGACGGTTCGAAACGTCTTACTGGGTCTTCTATTGGTTATCGTCCTCGGAGTCATATTGATGGCCGTGATCCAGCCGCAGATGATGGCTTTGAGCGGTGGCCTGCCGATTCTCGACTTGCGCCTATTCTATACTCCAATGGATGTCAATCAGCTGTTCGCAGCCTTAGGTGACACCGGCCGTCTCCTATACACCTACCACCAAGTTGTTGATTCCTTCTTTCCAGCTACCTATGGTATCACCATTGTCCTTGCGCTTGTGAGATTGGTCAACAGAGTATCATCTGGACCAAGCAGGCTCAGAGTAATTGTGTTTGTTCCTATATTTGCCGCCATGGCATACTATGCCGAAAATTGCTTAATTGCCACACAGCTTGCCACATTCCCCCTTCTCTCAGATGGAATCATAATGACAGCTGCAATCATGACAGTCACCAAATGGGTACTGATTGTCATTTCCCTTGCGGCGTTAATCGTGCTTGGTTTGGTGGCAATGAGGAAAGGAAAACAGGTTCACCCTTGATGCGACCGACTGGCCAACAATGGGTATTTCGGGTTGAACCAAACACTTTTGAACGGTTAACAACGCGTCATCAGACACCAGCAATTAGGGCTTGGTCAACATGGACGAGAAGCTCCTCAAGCTTAGACACTCGCTGTCTCATGTCATGGCAGAAGCAGTGCTAAAGAAGTTCCCGGACGCGCTACTGGGAATAGGGCCAGCCATTGAAGAAGGGTTCTACTACGACTTTCTTCTGCCGCGAGCACTCACTCCTGAAGACCTTAATGAGATAGAGCAGGAAATGAGAAGAATCGTCAAGGGCAACATCAAGTTCGTCAGGAAAGAACTGTCACGAGCTGAAGCAAGAAAAGCCTTCAAGAACCAGAAGTTCAAGCTCGAACTGATTGATGAACTTCCCGAGGGAGAGACCATCTCCACCTATACGAGCGATACCTTCACAGACCTTTGCAAGGGTCCTCACGTCGAAAGCACCAAGGAGATACCGGCCAATGCTTTCAAGCTCCTTGAGGCATCGGGCGCCTACTGGAGAGGCGATGAGAAGAACCCTCAGCTGCAGCGAATCTATGGAACCGCATTCTCATCCAAGAATGAACTCGATGAATACCTCAAGAGACTCGAAGAGATTAAGGAGAGAGACCATCGCAAGCTAGGGAAGGATCTCGAGCTCTTCCATTTGTCCGATGAGATAGGAGCAGGCCTTGTTCTGTGGATGCCGAAGGGTGCAGCAGTCAGGATGGCTTTGGAGGAGTATTGGAAATCGGCCCATTTCAAAGCAGGGTATCAAGTTGTCTACTCGCCCCATATAGCTAAGCTTGACTTGTGGAAGACCAGCCATCACTGGGAATTCTACCGAGAGAATATGTATTCACCAATGGAGATTGAGGGACAGGACTACGAACTCAAGCCGATGAATTGCCCCTTCCATCTGCAGATGTACAAGATGCGGAAGAGGAGCTACCGGGAGCTACCGTTGAGGTGGGCTGAACTTGGAACCGTCTACCGATTCGAACGGTCAGGAGTATTGCATGGTCTAATGCGAGTCAGAGGATTCACTCAAGATGACGCTCATATCATAGTTACCCCCGAGCAGCTCGAGTCAGAACTCGTTAACATCCTCAACTTGAACTTGGAGATACTCAGAACCTGTGGTTTCTCGGAATACGACATCTATCTTAGCACTATGCCGGACCACCATGTGGGTACCTACGAGAACTGGGAGAAGGCAACTAGTGCACTCAAGAGCGTACTTGAGAAGACGAATCTGCCTTACAAGATTGACCCCGGGGAGGGCGTGTTCTACGGTCCGAAGATTGACATCAAGATAAAGGACACTCTGGGCAGGGCTTGGCAATGCACGACCATTCAGGTTGACTTCAACCTTCCAGAGGCATTTCATATAACTTACGTCGGAGAAGATGGCCAAGAGCATCAGCCAATCATGCTGCACAGGGCCCTTATGGGGTCGTTAGAACGGTTCTTCGGAGTTCTAATAGAGCATTACAAGGGTGCCTTTCCGGTTTGGATGGCTCCTGTCCAAGCAAGACTCATTCCAGTCACAGACAAGCAGACTGAGTACTGCCGCAGAGTCGTTGCCGAGCTTCGGGACATGGGAATACGCGCAGAGCTGGACGATGCACCTGAGAGAATGCAGAAGAAGATAATGACTGCTCAACATGAGAAAGTTCCGTATCAACTTGTAGTTGGAGAGAGAGAGGCGGGACAGGAACAGGTGGCTGTCAGACTTCGCACAAATGAAGACCTAGGGCCAATGCCACTTGCTGATTTCAAGCGCATGATACGGCGAATCATTGACGAGCGTTCAGCCTCGCTCAAGTAGACCTGGACTCCTGCACATCAATGGGAACGATTCGTCCTCCCATCTACGTTGATGAGTTGGAACTACTTATATACAAGTGGAGCTAAGAGTGGTGAACACACCGCAATTGCCTTGCGATTGCGCTGGTTAAGCTTGGTTACTAATGGAGGATTTCCATAAGTGCAGAAAAATCAAATGACAGCGATTGTGGTCATAATAGTGGTCATCGCCGGAGCGGCAGGTGCGTACTATTTCTTAGCACCTCCTGCTAGTGTAACCATTGTCATAGGTACTACCGACTCTGTCGAGGCGGCTCTGGACATGGCCCTAGCCTATGACTACTTTGGCTGGGAACTCATAACGTGCCTCAGCGCGGGGCTCGTTGACATAAGACCCGGATCGCAGGCTGGAGCCTCTGACATAATCCCTGCCTTAGCGACGGATTGGATTATGAGTGGCGAGGGTAAAATCTGGGACTTTGAGCTGCGAACTGGTGTGACCTACGATGGTGTCAGACCCTTCAATGCGACCTGTGTCAAGTACACCTTTGATAGGAACTGCAACTTGACAGGCGTGGGTCTATACGAACCAGACGGCCCACAGCTAAACATGGACTACCAGGGTATAATAAAGAACGTCACCATACTGGAAACCTACAAGGTCAGGTTCAACCTCAAGATTGCATTTGCACCATTCTTGCAGCTCTTGGCTTGTGCTGCATCCTACATAGTGGATCCAGTGCGTGCTCCGATGAAGCAAGTCATCATGTACAATGGCACAAACTTGGCCGGGAGTACATCTTGCGGACTGGGACCATATGTGCTTGAGAAGTGGGATCGTTCGGGAACCATCGACAAGGAGGTATGGCTGAAGAAGAACCCCTACTACTGGAACGTAACAGGTGGTATTCCGAAGAATACTGAAATCATCATAAAGAAGTACACCGATGCTACATCGTTGGCCACGGCCATGGCTGCTCTCGAGATCGACATTGCATACAGGCAGTTGCTGCCTGAGCAGGTCCAAGCCTTCGAGAACAACACGAGCGTTAAGGTGTGGAAAGGGATAGGAGCACAGATTCAGTATATGTGCTTCCAGCAGAGAATCTACCCATTCAACGAGACGGATGTGAGGATAGCTGTTGCTGCCTGCCTGAACAGGACTAACATCTGCAGTACTGTGTTCCGTGGTACGGCCGACCCGCTGTACAGCATAATCCCGAACGGAATGGCGTATCACAAGAGCTCCTTCGCGAAGTATGGCACAGCCAACTATACATATGCAGCTAGCCTTCTAGCGCCATTCGGGTACAATGCCACGAATCACCTCGTCATAGACTTCTGGTACGAGAGCTCAGGACACTATCCGTCAAGTGCTCAACAAGCCTTGGTCTATGAATCCGACTTCGAAGAGAGCAACGTAATAGATGTCAATCTTCATGGAGTGGACTGGGGTACCTACAAGGGCCTTAGAGACAACGGAACAATGCCGGTGTTCGTGTACGGATGGTACCCAGACTTCGTGGACCCCGACAACTACGGCTTCCTGCCATTTGCGGCTTGGTTGAACATGGACTACGACAGCACACATCCACAAGGCGGTATCGACATGAACAAGTACTGGACAGATGCTCGAAGTGCGACAACGAGTGCAGGCCGTCTTGGCAACTATACTGCTCTGCAGGATCTGCAGGCCTCTGAATGTTCGGTTGTGCCTCTCTGGCAGAAGAGCACTGAGGCTGTGACTAAGCTCGACATAAAGGGCATAGTCTTTGACATAACTGTCAACTGGCGCAACTGGCTCCTGTATAGAGGGTAAGTACGCAGTATTCCACATACAATGGTTGAAGAGTGCTACCAAGCTGAGTAGACGGTTCGGTGGCTCTATCCGTAGGGCTTAAGAACCACTACTATCTGGGACAGCTTGGTAGCACAACGTTTTCTTTCCCAGAAAGGTGAACCTCGTGACTCTAAGATCCTACGTCGTTAGCCGTCTCCTATTGACCATACCAATGATTATGCTGCTCGTTACACTGGTCTTCATCATACTCAGAATCGTGCCCGGTGACCCGGCCTCTCTGCATTTCGAGAAACACGTCGATCCCGTTGTCCTTGCGGCATTCCGCCACGAGTTCGGTCTTGACTTGCCAATATGGGAGCAATACGTCAACTACCTTGCTTCCCTGTTCCGCCTTGACCTCGGCGTGTCGATGGGATCAAGCCGAACCCCCATAGTCTATGCCATAGTGACCAGGTTTCCTGCTACACTTGAGCTGGCAATTTACTCCATGCTGTTTGCAGTTCTCTTTGGCATTGCGCTCGGCATCAAGTCCTCGAAGAAATACGGATCGGCCACAGATACGTCAATACGCCTTTTTGGCATCATCACATATGCGATTCCTGTCTTCTTCCTAGGCTCTGTGCTCCAGATAATCTTCGCAGTATGGCTACATTGGGTTCCAAGCGGCGGACGATTTGAGAATGCATTTCTAGCCTATCAGCCTCCAACAATAACGGGCTTGTACACGATTGACAGTCTCCTGACCGGAAACCTGTTCGCCTTCGTTGTGTCACTCAAGTGTCTGATATTGCCATCTGTCACACTCGGGACTGTCTTGTGCGGCATCTTTGTTCGCTTGACTCGTACGAATATGCTTGAAACTCTCAGGATGGACTTTGTCGTGGCCGCAGAGGCTAGAGGTCTCCCTGAGAACGTCGTAACAATGAGCTACGCTTTCAAGAATGCATTCTTGCCCATTCTCACGATGATAGGTCTACAGTTCGCGGCCCTTTTGGCAGGGGCAGTCCTCACAGAGACGACTTTCAACTGGCAGGGCCTTGGGACCTTCCTCGTTGATAGCATCAATTCGCGTGACTATACTGCGGTTCAAGGGATTGTCGTATTCTTCGGAGTTCTTGTGACGCTCGTGAGCCTTGTGGTCGACCTGTTCTATGCGTACCTCGACCCACGAATCAGACTATAGGAGGTCCATCGATGAGCAGTGACACATCTATTCACGGCATCTTCCTAAGCCTAAAGTCAGTCAGCGGAGACCTTCAGAGTCGTTCGTTTCGTTGGTGGGTCGGCTTTTTCATTGTGACAGGTCTTTCGCTCTCTGTCATTGTCGGTCTGCTAATTGTTGCCCTATCCTCGAATAGTGAACTGGGACTGCAAGCCGTTGTGGGCACAGTGGTTATCGCGTCTGTATTTCAGGTCGCGTACAAGCTTCAGAAACGAAGCGTAGCAGCGGGCCGACTCAAGCGCATGGAAGGTCGCACTATCTGTGCAGCCGTATTTCTCGTTACCAGTGCGGAAGTTGTTCTATGGGCTCTGTCCGCAATCCCCACCGTGGCTCGCGCCTTTTCGGTCGCAGTAATTCTGGGGGGCTTCCTCGTTGCAGTCATCATGCTTCTAATCCTTGAGGGGTACCCGATACTCAAGGTGCGTGGGTCAGCGGGCTACATCGCAGAAGCAGGATTACTGATAGTCTTCTCAATGGCTTATATGACAGTGATTTCGTCCTGGATATCGCCCTTCTTGGCCACTAAGATTAATGTGGGCCCGATACTATCACCACCGTCGCTTGCCTATCCCCTTGGAACAACGTCGCTAGGTCAGGATCTTCTGAGCAGGGTCCTGACAGGGGGATCTATCATGCTTCAAGTGGCAATCTTATCTGTTATAGTATGCTTTTCGATTGGCGTACCTTTGGCGCTCGCTGCCTCGTACAGGGGTGGAGTCGCAGACCGCGCGGCATCTCTCGTAATGGACAGCATATACGCATTTCCGGGCCTCGTCTTGGCAATCGCCATTTCAGCGATGCTTGGGCCCGGTGTAATCAACATGGCCCTGTCCATCGCAGTCGTCTACATTCCATCCTATTTCAGAGTTGTACGGAGTCAGGTACTGACAATCAAGGAGTTGCCATATGTCGAAGCCGCAGTAGCTATGGGAGCCCGAAGCCGAGACATTGTGTTCAGGTACATACTGCCGAACCTTCTGCCCTCAGCCGTTGTTGTCATGACTATCAATTTCGCAGATGCCATATTGACCGAGGCAGGCCTCACCTTTGTCGGGCTCGGCCTTCCAGTAAATGTGCCTGACTGGGGCTGGGATCTCACTTTCGGACGAACGCAGCTAATAACCGGTGCATGGTGGGTAATTGCGTTCCCTGGTCTCATGATAGTGTTGCTGGCCCTTGGATTTACCCTTGCAGGGGAAGGGTTGAACGAAGTCCTTACACCCAAGCTCAAGGAGTGAGACCGCGTTGGGGATAGTTCTAAACATCCAAGACCTGACAGTGACCTACAAAACTCGAAGAGGAACGGCCTGCGGTGTCAATAACGTGTCGCTGGAACTCGAAGAGAACAGGACACTTGGATTGGCAGGCGAATCGGGCTGTGGCAAGTCCACACTCGGCAGGGCGATAATGCGACTCGTACCGTATCCTGGGCGGATAGTAAACGGCAGCATCATCCTTGACATTGACAGGGACATCGAGTATCAGGGGGGCTTCATCGGCAAAGGTCCGAAGGATCTGATGGAGTTTTCTGAAAACGAGATGAGGGCCCTCCGCGGAGAAGAAATGGCCTACATTTTCCAAGATCCTATGACATCCCTGAACCCAATGAAGACCATTGGCAGTCACTTCGTGGAGCTCGTGAAGGCTCATTACCCGACCATGGAGAAGGCCGAGGCAATAGAGAGGGCCAAGGAGATACTTGAGAACCTTGGCATTCTGCCGGAACGTGTCGACGACTATCCTCATCAGTTCAGCGGAGGGATGCGCCAAAGAGTCATGATTGGGTTGGGACTTGCACTTCGACCCCGGCTGCTTATCGCCGATGAGCCTACTACATCATTAGATGTTATAGTCGAGGCACAAATCCTTCAGCAGATGGCTCAGCTCAAGGAGAAGTTCAACCTTACGATGATGCTCATCACTCACAACCTAGGTGTACTTGCCCAGACCGCAGATAGCATCGCAATCATGTATGCCGGGAGAATCGTCGAGGTTGCCGATACGGGCGCATTGTTCGAACGTCCTCAGCACCCGTATACCAAGGCACTGCTGGAATCAGTACCCGACGTCACCAAGCCAGAGAAAACTCTCTGCTGCATTCCCGGGTCCCCGCCGGACCTTATTCAGCCGATCTCTGGATGCCCCTATGGTCCCAGATGTGCACAAATGAAGGACACATGCAGGAGGATAGAACCTCTGCTTGTTCGAAGTAGTACTGGAGGACTTGTGGCCTGCAATCAGTATACAGGAGACTAGCAGATGACGCTCATACAAGTGGACCACCTCAGGAAGTACTTCCCAGTTCAGAAAGGCTTCGCCGCCGCTCTCCTCTCAAAGGAGAGTCAGTATGTCAGAGCAGTAGATGACGTTTCATTTGAGATTGAAAGAGGCGAGGTTCTCGGCCTCGTTGGCGAAAGTGGATCGGGCAAGACAACAATAGGTCGACTATGCGTGAGACTGCTGAAGCCGACAGAGGGAAAGATACTGTTCGACGGAACCGACATCTCCTTGCTGAGCAGCGAGGAGATGAGAGTCATGAGGCGCAAGCTTCAGCTCACATTTCAGGACCCGAGCTCATCCCTGAACCCTCGAATGACAGTCGGCAACGCAATCGCAGATGCCATGAGACTCCAAGGCATTGGGACACCGAAGGAAAGGAGAGAGAAAGCCGAGGAAGTCTTAGAAAGAGTGGGAATGTCACCGGCGAAAACATTCTATGATAGACTGCCACACCAGCTGAGCGGCGGCCAGAGGCAGAGGGTTGTCTTTGGCAGAGCAATCATATTGAACCCCGAGTTCATAGTGACTGACGAGCCAGTGGCTATGGTCGATGTTTCAATCAAGGCCCAGATATTGGACCTTATGATGGACCTGAAGAGAGAGTTCAACCTGACCTATCTGTTCATCTCACACGATCTTGCCACAGCACGTCATGTGTGCGACCGGATAGCAGTCATGTACCTTGGGAGGATTGTCGAGATTGCTGACAAGAACAGTATCTACGAGAATCCTCTTCATCCTTACTCAAAGGGTTTGATGTCTGCTATTCCCGTACCAGACCCGAGAATCAAGAAACCCGCGGCTATCCCGCAAGGTGAGATTCCCAGTCCAATCAATCCTCCGCCAGGGTGCCGGTTCAACCCCAGGTGCCCGAGCGCATTTGAAAGATGCCCTCTAGAAGAACCTGAACTGCGAGACCTCGGGAATGGCCATCAAGTGGCATGTCACCTGTACTGAATCCCATTAGGATTGAGACTCACTCATGAGACCGGCCTAGGCGTCCAAAGCCTTTCAAGCACGGCAGCCCATGAGATGTTACGCGGCAAATTGATAACAGAGACTCTCAACCATTGCCTTTCCAGTTAAGATATACACACGCTCACTACGTGCCTTAACGATGTTCACGGAACAGACGATAGCCGGAATCGCCTGCCACAGTTTTGGCATGCTAAAGTCCCATTCACATCGACCTTGTCGCGCGAGTACGAATAGACAGCGTCGCAGTAAGGACACTTCTCCCTCCATGTGAAGACCATACTCTTATCCTCTGGTGCTTCAATCACTATTCTGCCACAAGCACGACATTTGAGTGCAGGCAGGTGCGGACAGGGCCCCCGGAAGAAGTAGACATTCCAATCGGACGTAGGGCCCAAGCTCGCTCCAAACGCAGAATAGCGGCGAAAACCGGTAATGGTGGGCACATCCTTGTTCCAGTATATGCCTCCGGCGCCGACGATGTACCCCTTATCCATAATGGCATTGCAGAAGGGGCAGATAGTGACAACCTCCTGACTCTCGACACCATCCTGAGGCTCATGGTCGGGCTCGAATCTTCTGCCGCAGTTCTTACATTCCACCCTTCCGTCTGCATCCATCCTGTCAATTTCATAAATGTAGGCGGCGGAACAGTACGGGCACTTGGCTGCGGGAAGACTGTTTCTATGCATCTCGCTTCATACCTCATCGGACGGGAGACTGTTCGAGGCCGCAAGCACCAAGCGCACAACAAGAACCGAAACTCCAGCTGCCATATGTTGACAATGCGATGCTAAGCCTATATCCCTTGTGCAGCCCGAGGCGCCGTCATGAAATACGATGATTCGTTCTACGAGAATACTGTTCCCCGATTCTCATGAAGACGACGAAATAGGAAACCTTTCGCCGCAATTCTGGTATTCGACGCTTCCATCCGCAGCGACCTTGTCGATTCTGCAAGCGTCGGTGGCGCCGCAGGATGGACAACTTTCCATAAA
>Ga0153915_10002547_pt1 | contig 16599 bp, 16 predicted proteins | sample Opewatmetagenome_2_FD_107003 | JGI IMG/M metagenome (GOLD analysis project Ga0153915, IMG submission 107003) | Freshwater wetland microbial communities from Ohio, USA - Open water 3 Core 3 Depth 3 metaG | ecosystem: Environmental > Aquatic > Freshwater > Wetlands | place: USA: Ohio, Lake Erie...
CGAAATCTTTATAAATATCTTATCTCTACACTTAATATGGCATTATTCAAAAAGCTTTTTGGTGGTTCTAAATCAGAGGGAAATCCAGAAGATTACCTCGAAATAGATTTGGACAAGGAGGAAAGAGAAGGAAAAGTTCTCGTGAAGCTCTTTGTCCTGAAAAAGTATGAAGATGTCAATGTCATTCTCAATGTTCTTCGAGAAGGTTATACTATCGCCATAATCGACATAAAAGTTCTAAAATCTAAAGACCCTATCGAATTGAAGAGAGCTGTTTCAAAAATCAAGAAAACAACCGATGCTCTTGAAGGGAACATTGCAGGATTTGGAGAGAATCTTCTTATTGTTACTCCTCCATTTGCCCAGATTCAGAGAGAGGCTCAGCCTTCTGGCCCAGAGCCAAAGAGCAGCAAGTTCGATTAGAGATATTCTTAGTTAATTTTAAAAACACCCTATTTACTATTTATTTTATGAAGACTTTGTTCATTCCAGCAAAAGCAAAAGCAGAAGTTAACGCAGGCAAAATTCAGGCTTTGAATCTCCAGGACAACATAGCAATTGCTTACTCGATACAATACAGAGAGATTGCAGAAAAAATCAGAAAAATTCTTTCAGAGAGATATAACATCACTGGATTTGTTCAGGTTTTAGGCTGCAGTAAGCCAAGTTTTTCCAAGGAAACAGAAGCAGTTCTGCTGATAAGTTCAGGAGAATTCCATGCTGTCTCTCTAGCTTATGAAACAAAGCTTCCTATTTATATATTAGAGCAAGACAGGTTGAGAAAACTCTTGGATGAGGAAATATCTGCCTTTGAAAAGAGGAAGTTGGCTTCTTATACGAGATTCCTCAATTCTGAAAAACTCGGAATCCTTGTCTCGTCTAAGCCAGGGCAGGAGAATCTGAAAAAGGCGATTGATATAAAGAAGAGTTTGAAAGACAAGAAATCTTATCTCTTTCTTGGTAATGATATCTATATAGGGCAGTTCGAGAATTTCAATGACATAGGTTCTTGGGTTAACACTGCATGCCCGAGATTAGACTTCGATTCCAGTGTGATTAATGCAGAGGATTTGGAGAAGAAGGAATAATTCTAAACTCTCGCCATCCCAAAAACAGTTTTTAATGCAACTACGATTGTAGCAGGAACAAACAGCGCGAGAAGAGAGGCAAATATAGAAGATGCAGTGAACCCAGCATCAATTCCTATCAAAGAACTGGTGACGCTGTCCATTCCAAACTTGCTCACGATTACGATTATTGTGCTCGTTACTAAAAAGGCTTGAGAGTCTTTTCCTATGACATTTATAGACGCTCCGACAACTATTCCTAAGACTACCAAAGCCAGGTAAATGAAGTTGCTGTATCTCCTGACTACCTCTAAAGGCAGGAGAATAGTAGATATTCCTATTATGATAGCAATGACAACCCCTATAAAAAAGGCCCATGCGCCCACAGAATTCTCCCTCGATTTCATCACCATATAATAATACACTGTGTTAAATATATAAACTTTTTCACAGACGCTTTTTGATAACCATAAAAGGCACACTATGCCACCTAAACTATATTTTACAGTACAAGAAAACTTATAAATAATATTAACTGCGAAATGATTACATGATGAAAAAGAAAACCTTGAGAGTTTTTGGATTGGGTGTTTTAGTGTTGTTGAGTTTAATGACTTTTGCGAATGCTGCAATCAGCCTTTCTACATCCTCAATCACATTGAATCAGTTTAGTGATGGTCAGAGTTTTACAATTTCTAATAGCATTGCATCTCCGATTAATGTCTCTCTGACAAGTCAAACAATCACAGACAGCAAAGGGAATGTTGCTACAATAACTTTTAATCCAACAGGCACAGTCCTTATTCCTCTTAGTGGAAGCGTTACAGTTACCGCGAATGCCTCTGTTCCTTCAAATTTTATTCTTGGGGCTTCTTCTAAGGCTTATGTAATATCTGAGGTGGGGAATCCTTCTAATAATGTTACACTAACTCTTAATGTAAAAAACACTCTCTGCACCTTCAGAGATGACGGGAACCTGGATGTTAGTATAGACGATGTTAAGGTTCTCAGTGGATTCGGAAGCGACACGACCTGGTATCCTCTAGATGAAATAGAGGCAAAAGTGGATGTTGCAAATAATGGTAATGATACTATTAGAAACATAGTTGTCAAGTGGGAATTGTACGATACAACCTCGCAAAAGAGGATCCTTAAAGGAGAGGAAAGCGATTTCAGCCTTAAAGATGGAGATGACAAAACTCTCAACATAGATTTCAAATTGGAAAGCTCGAGCCTGAAAGGCGGAGACAGTTACATATACTATGTTTGGGCTACTGGAAAAGATGAGGCATTCAGCGGAAGCCCATCAACGTGCATGAGCACAGATAATGTTGCGAGCAACTTAGGAAGCCTGGATGTAACTATAGATAGTAATTTAGTAATTCTTGACTCTCTTGAAGTCGTTGGAACGCCTTCATGCGGAGAAACAGTGCAGATTTCAGGAAAAGTCTGGAACATAGGAGAGGACGATGAACAGGATGTTTATCTCAAGGTTTATAATACAGAACTAGGAATTTCTCAGAGAGTGGATATTGGAGACATAGACAGCCTTGACTCTAAAGACCTCCTATTTGATTTGAATATTCCAGAAGACGCACAAGAAGGAAAATCTTATGATTTGACTTTCTTGGTTTATGATGAGAACGATGATATCTTCGAAAGTAGCAATGGAGACCAGGCTAAGTTTACTCTTCCATTTACAATTGCCTCTGGAAGTTGTACAACAGAAGTTTCTGCTTCAGTAACTGCAGTGCTTGAAACCGAGGTAAAAGCAGGACAAGAATTTACTGTTAGAGCGACAATAACAAACACAGCCTCAGTGAGTAAGACTTTCAATTTGGAACTGAGCGATTATGGTACATGGAGCTCGTTTGTTTCTGTGGACAAAACCAGCATTACACTGAATGCAGGAGCATCAACAGATGTCATAATCAAGCTGAAAGCGAATGATGATGTTTCTGGAAGCCAGAGTTTTAGCATAATCTTAAGAGATGGAACAAAATCTCTGACACAGCCTGTTTCAGTTTCTGTTCAGGGAAAAGGTTTCAGTCTTACAGGATGGATTACAGGATTAGGAGGAAATACTTATCTATGGGCTATAGGAGCATTGAATGTAATCTTAGTAGTGATAATAATCGTTGTAGCAGTGAGAGTTGTAAGGAAGAAGTAAATTCATCTTCCTCTTCTTATCTTTCTTTTCTTCTTTAATTCTTCTGCTATGTATTCGTATGCATTCTTTCCGATTTTTTCTTCTTTTTCCAGTCTTACAATCATCATCCCTATCAAGTAGCCAATTGCTCCGCCTGCAATGACATCGCTGAAAAAATGCAGTCCGAGATAGATTCTTGAAAAAGCTATAAGAACAGCAGCTGCTATCCAGACCTTTTTTAGTTTAGGATATTGCTCGCTTAGAATAGGAACAACACAAAATGCCAAAAGGCTATGGTTGGATGGGAAAGAAAAATTCCAGATGTCATAGCTAGCTTCCTGAAGCTGAGGAAGAAGAGAAACTAGTCCTATCTGAAAAGGCCTTAGTCTCTGTACAGTTACTTTAAGCAGAAAACTGACAAATGCAGAGACTCCGATGGTTATCCATAGAGGAAGAATCCATCTCCTTTTTTCATCTCTCCATAAAAAGAGAGCAGTGACAATGGCAAAGAGTATTATCTCTGAACCTAATTTTGTAATTATGAGAAAAATGCTGTCGAGAATGCTGTTTCTCAGCAGAGAAACGCCTTTTATGAGTGTGTTATCCAGATAGAAACTCAAGATAATAGTGAATACTACTAAAATCCACGCAAAAATCCCCTTATTTTTCCACCTCATGCTTTTAGAAATAAGAAATTATTTAAATACATTTCCACTCAGACTAAAATGGAGAAGAGGGTTAGCTATTTGCTAGACATTATTTCCAGATATAGCATCTTGATTATTGTAGGAGCCTTGGGTACAGGAGTTTTTTATTGGTTATTTACAGTTCTTACTCTCTATCCTACTTATTTTTTGTTAAGGTTTTTTTTTAGCACTTATTTGGTTGGTAGTAATTTAATTTTGGTCAATGGGCTTCCGATAGAAATCATAGGAGCATGCGTTGCAGGCTCTGCATATTATCTGTTGTTGATACTGAACCTTTCAACAAGGGAAATAGAAATAAAAAAGAGAATTGGATTGCTGCTTTTTTCTTGCTTTTCGTTTTTATTCATCAATATTCTGAGAATTTTTTTCCTCTCTATTCTCTATGTGGATGGATTTTCTTTTTTTGATATAACGCATAAGCTGTTATGGTATGCAGGGAGCATCGTTTTTGTGGTTGGTATCTGGTTCCTGGGAGTTAGGATTTTTAAGATAAAAAAGGTTCCTTTCTACTCAGACATTCTTTCTTCTTTGGAGTTAGAAAAAAAGCCTAAGAAATCCAAGCGTTCCAAAAAGCACTAATACTCCTGCAATAAGCACTCCAAGGGCTATTGAGAGTATGCTCTTCTTTCTGTCTAAATCCAAAAGCCAAGCTATTAAAACTCCGCTCCATGCTCCTGTAGCAGGCAGAGGAACAGCAACAAACAAGGTCAGTGCCAAAAATCCTATTGTAGAGTATTTGCTTTCAAACTTGTCTATCTTTTTTTGAATTCTTTCTATATACCTATCAAAAAATCTCCTGTAAACCTTTATCCTCAGGAACAAATGGTGGAACCTATCAAGGAAAAAAAAGGCGATAAATATTGCAAGAATATTCGCCATAACGATTAAGGAAAAAACCAAAGCAATAGGAATGCTGTTCTGATTGGCATATATTATTGCCAATGGCAATCCGCCTCTCAGCTCGCTTATAGGAAGAATAGAGAGAATAATCGCCCAAATAATCCTTAAATCCATTATACAAAATCTCCTGATTTTGTGTTTGTGGCAAAATTTCTTGTTTTGCTCATTATTATTCATTCACTTCTTTATTTCTAATAAAGGTTTCTAACATGAGTCTCTCGAATGCAGGAAGAACCTCACAGTTAGCCACATTCATTTCATAGGTATTTCCGCTGACCTGTTTTATCTCTGTCTTGTTTCCGAGATTTATATTCAGAAACATGTAATCTGTAAACGGTTCATATTCAACACTCTTGTTATTTGCAAGAACATTCATGCCAAGAATGTTGTAGAGATTCTGCGTATTTACGAGTCCTATTGGCCAGTCCCCCTTGCAATATAAATCCTCTGTTGTGACCTCCAAAACCAGGTTCTTTCTGAATGTGATATTTCCAATAACAGGAACTTTATTTTCAAGAGTTCTTGGGTCGTTTCTCAGAAAGAAATTGTAGTCTGCACTTACAACTGCTCCTGTTCCTTGCTGATAAGCTACAGGAAGAGAAGTTTTGTAAAGCGTCAGTTGTCCTTCTCTCACTATTTCAAACCGTACTCCCTGTACTTCAAAGTGTCTCATAGAATTAACAATCATATAAACAGCGAAGAACATAAGGGCAAATCCTACCATTACAATAATCACATTCCAGAAGAGTTTTCTTTCTTTCTTTATCTGTTCGTGTGAATCAGGCTTTTCTTCCTCCAGAACATGAGTCTGTATTGTATTTTCTTTTCCGTCTTTCTCAACTTCAAAAATTTCAGAAACATCTTCCTTTACAGGTTCTTCTCCACCTTTTTTTCTTGCTCTCTTTTTTTCCATTTTTATAGAACTTTTATTTTCATTTATAAACTTTATTGTACTCCAATTATCTTGAATAGGAATTCATCGCTCAGCTTTGTCAAGTTTCCCATATCTCCTTCTATGAATACACAGCTGTTGTTCTGCCTGATGCTTTTTGTGCTGTTACTTTCCCTTATTATTATGAAATTGCTCTCGCAGGTTTTTATAGGATCATTCCCCTCGCATTTTCCTCCTTCAATGCACGCCGGATTCACCCTTTCAACTATCTTACTCTGATAAAAAAGATTCCTGTAAATCTCTGAACTCGCTTCTATATTTTCAGAATAGATATACAATGGCTTGTTAGCATAATTTTTTAGTGGATTTAATGCAGAGTTTACTCTTTCTGTTTCTTGAGGGTTATATTCGAAGAAAAATTGATAACCCCCTATTTGAGCAGCCCAAAGTCCAGATTGCTTTGTGAATTCAATTCCATTATAAGTAATTTTTTCAGTGCTGTTCGTCTGTTCTCTGCTTAAAGAATACCCCAACACACTGGCAAACATTACAAGTATCATTGCTCCTCCAATCAGGAACTGGTTTCTCCTTGTCTTCTTTGCCTCTTCTTCTTTAGAGAGTATTTTTCTCATAAGCTAAATTAGAAATTATGACTTATAAATTTACTCCTCATACTTCCCAGCAGAGGTTAAAAAAAAGAAAAAAGAAAAAGAAATAAAAAAATTACCTGTTCCTACGCAACTACGAGTGTAGCACTTGAAGCAGAAGTACCTTTGTACTTCTTGCCTGCACTAGTATCTACAGTCTGTGTTCTCAAATAAGTAGCAGCATTTACAGTGTCTGCAGCTTCATAACCAGCAACAACTAATGCAATCTTACTGCTTGAGTAAGGGCTTGCAAGGCTTTGTATCAAGAATTGTCCAGAGCCAACGCCGGTCTTTGCTGTGAAGTCAGAAGTACATCCAGCTCCTCCCAATAAACTAGAAGCAACTGAATTAATGCAGCTTCCACCAACTACAATGAGGTTCTTGCCACTTACAGAACTCACTTCAGAGTCCTTTACAAGAACATCTCCTAGCTGTGTTCCAGCAGTAGCAGCTGTTCCTCCAGTGATGCTAGCGCCTACTGTGCTGAAAACAACGTCAAAGTACATCTGTGAGGCTGGGTAGTATAGAGTAGATAATCCATTCATGTTAGTTCTATCTTCCTTAGTTGCAAAAACACCATATTCATCTACAGCTTCCTTCTTATATGTGTCTGAACCGAGTGTAACCCAACCAGAACTTGAACCATTGAAAACAGGGTCTCCCATCGACATCTGAAGAGCTCCTGTTGTCGATAATGGAATACATACGAAATCTCCGTAAGTTGAATCGTCCCACTTCTTAGGTTCAATGTACAACAAAGCTGGTCCAAGTGTAACATTAAAGTTACAACGTGGATTAGTTAATTCTTCAATAGTGAGTGTTGTTGCGTTCCAATGAATTCCATTTAATGGAGCACTAAATGTACCAGCACCAGTCAGATTGGTACCTCCTGTAGTTAATGTTGTTAATCCATTCGGTAAAATTACTTTCGTTCCATTACTTACAGTTGTAGATGCCAAAAATGCAAGCCAACCGCCATTTGCTAACTTTATTCTTGGGAATACAGTCTTAGTACCTGTAGAACTCCATGTTATACTAATATTAGTCCAAGCAGCAGCAGCACCATCTGTGTTAGGAACACTTAAAGTGTATCCTGTTCCACCCCAAGCATTTACAAGGGCAGTGTATGTTCCTGAACTCCCGTTTGTCAAGGTGAATGTCTGTGACTCTCCTGTTATAGCATCTGAAATAGTAACAGTTCCTGTAAGTCCATCACCTTTGTTATCCAAACTGTCGACTTGTAAAATTGTTCCAGCGTCTCCCTGGTTTACAACAACCCAGTCGTTCAATCTAGCATTTTCTCCTTCAAGCACATGGATAACTCCTTTACCATTTGAGTTTGGCTGTGTTGAGTGAGCCAATAAAGGCTGAGTGCCTGTTGAATCAGTATCGTTATCGTAGACGTACTGTAACTTTACTTCTCCGGTACTTCCTGCTCTTGCGCTTGTGAAGGTGACATAAGCTAATTGTGTATTACTACTTCCTGCGTCTGCAATTATTTTTCCTCTAGAAGCAGAATCAAGAGTTGGAACAACATTCGCGAAAGATACTTTTAATCCTCCGAAAACAGGGTCTGTGAAAGATTCTCCTAATGCAATATCGTCAGTCTGTGACTTTGCAGCAGCAATTTCTATAGTGAATCCAGATATAAACCCTGTTCCTGAACCACCACCAGTTATATACGCAGTCGTTCCTTGAATACCTGTTTCGTCAGCTCCCTTCTTCACTGTCTGTCCATTGACTAACTTCAAACTGCTTGCTCCAACAATAAGCTCTACTTGCCTCAAGTCTCCAGCATAAGCAGGATGTATTACGTCTTTGACATATACATTTATTCCTCCAGCGAAAGCATAATTGCTTCCTTCTGTGACAGTCTTGCTTACACCATCAACCTTTATTGTCGCAGTAGTACTCGAAGTTGTTATCAATTCAACAGTGTGAGCTGTTCCTCCAACATCAACAGTTGCACTCTCTCCTCCATTAACAGTTACTGTTGTACCAGAACCATACAAGTAAAGAGTAGTGTTTGTTGAACTTGCTCCTATAACATAATCTACACCGAGTATCTTTATCTTTTGTCCCTGAACATTTGTTGCATCAGAAACATTAAGACTCTTTGTAAAACTCAATGTGTAATTGTATAAGTTTCCGGCAGTTGTAGTAGTATCAATATATAATACTGGATCATTTAAGTCTCCTCCGCTAGTTCCAAAAGCTAGAGTTGCTGGGCCTACTACGATTGTTTGCGTATAGCCGTATGCTGTTCCAGATAAGTCTGTAACAGATCCACTTGCTAAAACAGTTCCCAATTCAGTATAAGTCAAAGTAGGTATTGGAGCAGCTATATGATCTCCGTAGTATAACTTTCTTGTTGAACTTGACAAAATCTTACTGTCACCACCACTAACAGTAGTAGCAGTACTTCCTCCAGAACCCATATATGATTGCAAGTTTGCTTCAATGTTTCCTGCCTGAACTAAGTCAAGTGAAGAAACACCAGAACCTGTACCATAAACTATCGCTACATCTGCACCACTTCCGGTAACGAATGGAGCTGGATAACTAGCAGCAGCAGCAACGCCCATGGTCATTCCGACCATCAAAGCACTAGCGGCAATTGCCGACACTTTTCTAAAATTTAATCTCATCTTTTTTTGACCTCCTTTCAATTGTATAAACATGTTGTCTAAGACAACCTTATCTCAACTCGATGGTATAGGGTAACCCATTCTATTGAGATGACTATGAAACCTTCTTTTTAATACCCTATTAGAACACTCTCGACGAGTGTTAAGATAAAAAACCAAGCCCCTTTAAAAAGCTTATCGCACTCTTTAGTTTTTCTATACCAAAAATACCTATTTTTTCTATATTTATTTATAAAGCTTATGACATCACTATATTATGGTTACACTTACCTGGGGGTGCAAAAAAGAGGCAAAAGAAACATTTATTAACATATGTTACATTTTTATAATATATTACTTAGGCTAATATATAACTGAAAAATATATTATTTAGATATATAAATGAAAAAAACATATATAAAATGCCGACGACAAGAGAAATAACCATAACAGAATCTAAAGGAGCCTTTTCTTTGTTCAAAAAACCATCTAAAGAGAAAGAGGCATACGATTTCTCAGGGTTATCTGCTTTGAGACAACTATTAAACAACGAAAAAGCGAGACTTTTGAATGTAATAAAAACAGAAAAGCCCTCTTCTTTGTATGACTTGGCTAAAAAATTGGATAGGAGTTTTAAATCTGTCCATGATGATGTTAAACTTCTAGAAAGATTCGGTTTTTTGCAGATAATAGAGGAAAAAGTCAAAAATAGGACAAGACACAAGCCTCAAATTGTCACAGATACCATAACCATTCACATAAAGCTCTAAAAACCGCTATTTTAAGGTTTAATAGTAAACATCCAGAGAAACTTGATAAGTGTCATGCCCTTTGGCAAAATCCTGAAATGCTCCTTTGTAATTTCCTGTTTCATTTCCTTTTTTAAGGCTGAATTTTTCTTCTTCATCAAGCATTACCTTGAATTGATAGCCCTTTACAGCGCTTTCTTTATTCACATTCCAGGCTTTTTCTATCATTCCCTTCAGGGTTTCATTCAGAACCTCACAACTGTCTCTTTCATCTAAACACATTTCCTTCTCTTCGCAGGAAACTATCAAATCCTCAATAGAAAGAAATTCTACCTGATTTCCACAATCACTCGTATACTGTAAACTAGCTTGTATAAAACTCTCCACTTCATAGCTCTCTACAGCCTCGCTTTTGTTATTCCTAAGCATAAAACCAAGCAGAACCAGCAAAATCACAGCCACTATCACTATTATTATAACAAATCCTACCATTTCTTCCTGTCCTCTTTTATCTTTTTTATTCATTTTCTCAATCATGTCCTCTTTTCTTCTGAACTCACTGTCAGAAGGGCAAGTTCACATTTATCGTATACTATGCTTCCATCTGTCTCTTTCCTGCATAAGGAAACAAAGTTCGAGTTCGCAGGCTGCTTATTCACGTTTTTATCAACGATTTCTATAATATCGCAATCAGGGTAGTTCGAATAATCGCATACTATATTTCCAGTGCTCGGGTAAATCTTCCTGATTGTTATCTCTGCAACTCCCCAGAAATCTTCATAATCTTCCTTTCTTCCCTGCAGAGAAATCAGCTTTTCAAAATCAATGCAACCTGTCATGCTTGTACCAAAAGAGTTTCCGCACGAGAATTCAGGAGAATTCGCGAGTTTTGAAACCAGGAGCATGGCATTTTTCTCCTCCAGACTGCTCGCTGTTTTTCTCATGGTTGATATCATTATAGAAAGAAAAAAGACTCCAACCAGAATGAAAAAGAGAGTCACGGCTATGAGCATGAAACTCATCTGCTGTATCTTCATCTGGGCTTTATTATTCATCTTTTTTACCATAATTTGCAATAAGCATAGCTATTTCCCTCTTCAATAACATCTGCTTTTATCTTTACCTCTCTAATTTCCTCAGAACTACCGAAACTCGAAGCCATATCGCTTAGCTCAATGAGGTCCAATCTGAGGTTTCCATTGCATCCTTTGTTGAAATTGAGGAGCTCTTTCTCTCCATACAACTGAGAGAGTTCTTTTAGTCTCATCATCAGCCTCTTGAGCTGGCATTCATACACTTCCTTGTTAGAGAAAATCGCAGCATACATGAGAACCTTCGATTCTTCTACAGTCTCTACAAAATACATTTCTTCTCCGTCTTTCTCGACAATTCCTGAACTGTAATCCACATTGATATCGCATTTATCGCTATCAAAGCATACTGTCGTATCAGCAGATGTACAGCCTTCTGTTATGAGGTTGCTCTGGTTTAAATCCAGTATTTCATTTTCTATATCATAAGGAGCATTCATGAAGCAATACTTCTCATTAGCAGAGGTCATATAGAATAAGTCAGCGATTTTAAACGGGAAATAAAAAGGCTTTGAAAAGATGTAGAACTTTTTTCCTTCTATTTCTGAATCAGAGAAAATGTATTTATTTTCGAAAGAAACCTTTGTTGTTGTTTCGCTCCATTTCCCAAAACTTTTTTGATCAAGTTGGATTATCTGTTCCCCAAAATTTCCGCTGAAATCATTGCATTTGTTATGAATCCTCGTTTCAGCAGGAATCGTAATTGAAGAGGTTTGCGCTGATTCAAATCCTGTTTCAAGAGGATTCAGCAGGGTTCCTATCTCTGTTCCGACTTCAGCGCTCCTTAATTCCTGCTGTGTTTGACCTAATTTCGCAGTAAAGTAGATAGCAAGAAATATTATGACTGCTCCTGCAATAAGAGCAAAAATCCATCCAAAAGACATTTCTATAGCTCCCGAGCGATTTCGCGAGAGAGACAGTTTAATCCAGTGACGAGCGAGGTCGCGAGTATGGTTTTTCATTTTACCGTTCCACAGTAACGAGCGTTTCTCCAAACTCCTTTACTAGCTTTATAGTGACTTTTCCTTTTACGTTCTGTATGCAAAAAGGGCTTCCGTCTCTGGTTGTCTTTTCTATGTCCAAGTATTCAATCATTTCTCCCTTTGTTATCTCGTTTGAAATGAGCTCCAGGTTCTGAAATTCATCGTTTTTGAAACAAATAGCAGTAATTTTATTTGGGAGAGAGTAACTTAAGCTCTGGGGGGCCCCATAAGAGCTTTTCCACATGCTGTCAACATCGTTCTGAAAATCGCTGAAAAAACTCTCAATCTGAATTGTTTTCTGCATTTCGAGAAACTTAGTTATTGCATAAAACCCGAATGCTATAAAAGCTATTATCAGAATGATAGAAAAAATCATCCCGAAGGAGAGTTCTATCGCTCCTTTTCTTCTCCTCTTTTTCATTATTACAAAAACAGAACGCAACTTATAAATTTTGTTAAAAAGTGTCAAACGGCCTTATGATTATGCTGCAGCCGTCTGGAGCTGGCTGGTTTCCGAACTCATCCTTGCACTTTATGTAGAAGTTGTTGTCAGTATTCCATTCTGTGGTATGAGCTAAACCATCACTGCTCAGCATTCCTATTCCGTCCTCAAAAGTGTAACTGCAGGAAGTTGTATCATAAACGCATTCTGCACTCTCTTCTGTCACAATTTTCAGGTTTCCTCCTTCGTTGTACGCTCTTGCTACGATAGGAGAAACAAAGTCTGTATCAACTGTGAATTCTGTGTCTTGAGTAGCACAGTTTCCCCCTAAATCGCAGCATCTTATACTGTACCTGTAAGTTCCTCTAGTTAACCATAAATCCTGACTGCTTTGATAAGAGTCTGTATTAAAAAACAAAATATAACCGCTATCTGATTCTGTTTTTTCCTTGAAATAGCACTTTGCCTCTCCGTCTTTGAAGCCTGCAGAAGTCACTGCTTCTAATGTGACTTTGACAGTTTGCGTAGAGTCTTTTATAGTTGTTCCGCTTTCAGGACTGATACTGTCAATTACCAAAGGCTTTGTTCCTATTAACTTGTAAGGGTATGATTCTGTGTTAGTATACCTGTCTGACTCGTTCTTCGATGGATAACTCTTGCATCTGAAATAGAACTTGTTCTCTGTTTCATCTTTCAAGCCAGTAAGAGTCGTTGTGCACTTGTAGAGCATATTTGCATTTATCTCCCTGATGTCCCCACTGCACTGCATTGTCTCTGGCATTGCATCATACTCCTGGTCGCTATGGCTCCATTTGCAAGTTGAAGGCTTGTCTACATAAACTTCTGTGAGTTGGGAAGTTAGGCCGTGTTGTACAGGCATTCCATTTATAGGATTCGTTAGTACTATTTTAGGAGCAGTGGTGTCTGGCTCATCTTGGATGCAGTATTTGAATACGAAGGTTCCTACATTGGAATTTCCATTCTTATCTTCACACCTGACAAACACCTCATAGTTTCCTCCGTTCTCTAATTCCAATGCTCCTTCTGACTGATTTGCTTCTGGAGTAAGAGAAATAACACTATGATTGTACTTATAGTATCCACTGCTCATGAAAAATTTCATTTTCTCAAAAGTGTCTGTTCTTACTATATCTATCTTGCATTTTGCAGGCTCGTTCACTGTTATACCATAAGCTATTCTTGAAAATGGAGGGAGACATCCGTCTGCTGACTTCGTGTTTTTTATTGTCACTCCTTTGTCAGGAGGAAGCCTCGCATTGTCTTTAACATAAGTATATCCCTCTGTCAGTGCGTCTTTCCATGCTTCAATTACAGGAGCAGCGACATCGTTTCTATTCGTCCACTCGCAGATTTCTTCGCTTGTTCCTGCATTCAGCAGCTCACAGCCCTGACCAAGGCTTTCGCATTTGTACTTTGTACAAGGAAATTCTCCTGTGTTGCATTTCTGGCAATCTGCTCCTCCAGTAACAGGCTGCCATGGATAACAACTATAAGTGACTAGTGAAGTATACTCTTCCTTTGCAGTAAAAAACCATATCAATAATCCTACTGCTGCTCCTATGATTCCGAGCCAAGGGACACCTATAGTTCCAAGAAGAGGGAGTTTTAAAGAAAATGCTGCCCCGAACAAACCAGCATTAGGAAATAGCAAGTTTCCTATAATCCCTGCCCCTGCACCAATTCCATATCCTATAGAAAGGTCTTTCGCCAATTGGTCTCCAAGCGCAGGGTCCCAGCTGGTTAAAGACCAAATCCATTTTGTTATAGCATAAAGCCCATATGCAATCGCAGCATTTCCTATTATGTTGGCAATACCAGCACCTATGGTAGTTTGGAAAAAAGGAGTTTTTGGAACAGTTGCCCCACCAGGTATAGGCTCTGGAACTTGCCCAAACCCCTTCCCTCCAAAAGTCTTCCACCAAGGAGTTCCTGTTGTTGCTGCCCCTGCTTCTGCTGCCTCGACTGCTGGCTCAGCAAATGTAGGTGTAAAAACTGGTGCTGATGATGGGGGAACTGTTGGCACTGAAAAAACCTCCTTAACAAGGTTCTCAACTATTTGCTCTCCTAATGTTTCAGGTTCTGGAATAGGGAGTTCCACATCAGCTGCACTCACGAGTTCAAATTCCTCTCCTATAAAATAAGCGAATGCCAAGATGCTTGCAATTAAAAGGAATATTTCAAATAGAGCTATTTTCTTTTCCTTATTTTCTTCTCTTCTTTTTTCCCTCTTAGTTATCATTATCATTTTAATCACTCAATTTTTCCTCTTTTATCACATCATCAAACTCATATCCTGGCTTTCCGATATAATTCACTTTGTTCCCGCAGTCTCCTAACTTAGTGCAAATACTATTTAACGAATTTTGCCATTCATCTTCCAGACAATAGCAATTGTCTGTGCATTCCCATTTCTCTTCGCTAGCAAGCCACCATTTCTTGTATGTGACAGTGCAGAATGCAGTTGCTAGTTGACAATTCTCTCCTCCACTTACATCGCTTTTTGATGTCCTTTCAAACCCAGGAGCATATTTAGGAACGCATACCCCTGAAAAAGTACCATCATTTTTCATCCCACTACTGCTGAAATAATAATTGTTCCCTGAACCAGCATCTTCTGCTATCCAACTGCAATCCCTTAAATCTACATCACTGCAGTCTTCGCTGTTGTTCTGGCTCGTGCAGTCCTGCCAGACATTCGCCTTGCAAGCTGCATACATGAACCCGCTTTCTTCATCTTCCACTTCAGCGCAGATTTTTTGCCTTGTGCTATCACACTCTTCTTTAGTTACCTCCCCATTATAGCACATCAACTTGAAGTAAGTTGCTCCTGGGACATTCTTATCGTTAGTTTTGCTGTCGCTCGTACACCAGGTTTCTCCATGATGCGGATAATCAAAACTTCCAGAATAGGTTCCTGTGTAATCTTTGCAGTCTAAGTCCTTGCATATAAAATCTCCATAGGTTGTAGTTTCCCCTGCTTTTTTCCTCTTGCACATGCTTCCAGCGAGATAATCACACTCTCCGCAGCTCTTTGAATTTTTGTTTCCTTTTCCATCTCCGCATGTTGGCTCCTGAATTTTTGTCCAGTAAGCTTCATCGTTTGCTTTTCCCGAATCATATATATTTGCTAGGTTTCCGCAGGTATCAATGAATCTCACATCGTCTTTGTCATCGCACTGTGTCTGCGTACTCTTAGCACAAATCGTTCCCAGTTCCTGTGCAGTGCATAAATATCCTGCATGAAACTCCACATTGGAATAGGCAGAATTCTTTGCAATTTCATTCTGACATTTTTCCCTTGTTGTTCTCTCGCACGTTTTTACATAATTCTTTGTGAAAGCGCATGCTCCCTCTGTTTTAGGACTCGCGCTTGCCAAACATGTGAGCTCGTCGTTTATACTGCTCTGCCAGTTGATTTTCAACCCATACAACGCAGACAGCCTGTTGCAGGAAATTTGCGTTGTGAATGCTGCCTGTTCTCCTATCAAACAGCATCCGAGCTGGCATTGTTCAAGCTGGCTTTTGCTTTTTTCAGACCAAAATCCGTAATTTCCACTGCAGACTATTTGCGGAGTGTTGGATAAGCAGGTTCCTTCCTGCAAATTAACGCACGTACCTACCCGACAGTAAGAAGTAGCGTCACAAAAGGCAGTGGTTCTTTTGAAAGGCTCTCCTGTTATAGGATTAGTCGCAATTGAACACTGAGATTCCGCATTGACATTCTGGCACCATGCTCCTGAAGTCGTTTTCTCACAGCAATAATTCGCAGCACTTACACTTCCAACTAAGAAAATCGCAAGAATCAAAAAAGTAAATATAAATCCTATTTTTCTCATCATACCTGTGGAATTGTATAACCAGCAGGCCATGCCTGGCTTCTGGTTGCAAATTGAAATTTAGTTCCTAGGTCTCTGTCAGTTAAAACATAAATCTTTTCCCCGCTTTCCCTCAAATTCTTTTCGACTTTCAAATTATGATAATAAGTCATGTAAGTCGTAACCTCTGCATCACCGTAACTCGATTCCCAGTCTATTATGCTGTTGGCGATTGATATTAATTCATAGAGATTGTTGTTAACTACGACTGAAAAGGAATCGTACTTCTCTGTACTTCCCTTTGTAAGAGAAAAAGAATAATTGAAAGTTCCTATGATTCTTTGAGGCAGAAGTTCAATCCTCTTATCTCCTGAAGCCATAGAAACACTATATCCCTTCTTTTCATAGCTGTCTTTCATATTTGCAAAACAAGCTTTGACATCTTCATCTATCTCGTTCCTTATTTCTGCTTCAATGTGTTGTTTCAGCATAGGCTGCTGAACAATGCA